>WNFJ01553048.1_pt1 | contig 19850 bp, 16 predicted proteins | sample 5400461 | NCBI WGS metagenome assembly WNFJ01 (sample SAMN13153349, study PRJNA577476) | soil metagenome | isolation source: 115 cm saprolite on Douglas fir-dominated hillslope | place: USA:California | collected 2013-09-17
GGCAATAGCGGTATAGCGATGAAAATCGCGGTGATCGGCAGCAACGGGCAACTCGGGAGCGATCTCGTCGTGGCCTTTACTAAGAACGGCGACGAAGTTCGCGCGCTGACCCACACGGACATCGAAATCAGTGACTTCGACTCGGTCTCACGCACGCTCGAAGAACTGCAGCCCCAGGTAATTGTCAACACTGCGGCAATGCATCACGTCGAGAGCTGTGAGCGGGAGCCCGAGAGAGCATTCGCGGTCAACGCGCTCGGGCCGAAGAATCTCGCCGTCGTGGCGCGGACTCTGGACGCGGTTCTGATGCAGGTTAGCACCGATTACGTCTTCGACGGCGGCAAACGGAGCCCGTACGTCGAAGACGACGACGCACGGCCCCTGAATACTTATGGCATTACCAAACTTGCGGGCGAGCACTTTGTACGCTGTACGACGGATAGGCACTTCGTCATCCGCACCTCCGGCCTATATGGGAAGCAGCCGTGCCGGGCGAAGGGCGGGCTAAACTTCGTCGACCTGATGTTGAAACTCGCGCGAGAACGTGGCGAGGTGCACGTAGTGGACAGCGAGGTGGTCACTCCGACTTTGACCGAAGAATTGGCGGAGCAACTGGTCCTGCTGAGCCGCTCGGATTGCTGGGGGCTTTACCATGCCACGGCAGAAGGAAGTTGCTCCTGGTACGAATTCGCCCGCGAAATTTTCGCCCTGACCGATACTCGCGTCAACATAAAAGTCGCCGCGCCAAACGAATTTCCCTCTCGAGTGCCTCGACCCAAGTATTCCGTGCTCGAGAACCGCAGGCTGAAAAGTTACGGTCTGAATGTGTTTAGACCTTGGCAGGATGGACTTCGCGAATATATCGGACAGCGAGAGGTCTCACGGCCCCCCTGTTTGGCGCTTGGCGACAGGTAAGGAATGAAGGCCATCTCAATTGTGATCGTCACGTGGAATTGCAAGAAGTTCGTGGAGGACTGCCTGAACTCGCTTCAGTCCTGCAGCCGGGTCTTGCAGGCAGAGGTCATCGTTGTAGATAACGCTTCCTGGGATGGTACCCCTGATGTAGTGCGTGATTCATATCCGTGGGTTACGTTGATCCAGAATAAGGATAACCTGGGATTTGCAAAAGCCAATAACATCGGCATTCGCAAGAGCTCTGGGAAATATCTCTGCCTGATCAATCCCGACGTTCGGGTTCTAGACAGTTGCATCGAAAAGATGCTCGTGTATATGGAGGAAAATCCACGGATTGGCCTGCTGGGACCCCGGATGCTCGGCGCTGACGGGAAATCCTGTCGTTCCTACATGGGCGCACCCACGCTGTGGCGCATCTTCTGCCGGGCTCTGGCTTTGGACGTTTTGCTCCCCCAATCAAAGCTCCTTGGCGGTTTCTTGATGCCCTATTTCAATCGGGATCGCACCGCTGACGTAGATGTTCTTAATGGGTGGTTCTGGATGACGCGGAGGAAAGCGTTCAACCAAGTCGGGCTCCTCGATGAGAGGCTTTTCATGTATGGAGATGACCTCGACTGGTCCAAGCGCTTTCATGATGCTGGCTGGAGGGTCGTCTATTTTCCAGAGGCGGAGTCGTTCCACTACGGCGGTGGAACTACCGCCAGGGCTGCGGTGCGCTTCTCCGTAGAAATGCAGCGGGCAAATTTGCAGTACTGGCAGAAAAATTACACCCGAGCTTCCCAGTTCGTGTATCTCGTCATCGTCTGGATCCATCAAGTCGTTCGTCTTGTGGGCTATTCGTTGCTGTTCCTTGTCGCAAAATCGAAGCGGACTCCGGCTGCTTTCAAAGTCAGGAGGAGCCTAGCCTGCATGCTTTGGGTCATAGGGCTGGGGCACCGCAGAGGAATGGAAGCACAATGAGCGATGTGCGGCAGAAGTACGCTCTCGTGACCGCTGCCTGCAACGAAGAAGCCTATATCGAGAGAACTATTCAATCAGTCGTCGCCCAGACATTGCTTCCTCAACGTTGGACAATCGTAAGTGATTGCTCCATGGACCGCACGGACGAAATCGTCCAGAGCTATACAGACTGTCATCCGTTCATTCAACTAGTACAAGTTCGGGAGAAACACGCACGTAATTTCGCCGCCCAAGTGCATGCTATTAATTTGGCCTGCAGTCGTCTGCAGGATTGCGATTATCAATTCATAGGTAACCTGGACGCGGACGTGTCTTTCGAACCGAACTACTTCATTCAGCTACTCGCTAAGTTCGACGAGGATCCCCTGCTGGGCCTCGCCGGTGGATTCATTTGTGAGGAGCAAGGGGGTCAATTCAAGAGTCGCCAGACCAACAGCGTTCGCTCTGTAGCCCACGCCATTCAAATGTTCCGCCGTGAGTGCTTTGAATCCATCGGAGGGTACACCGCCCTGAAATACGGAGGTCCTGACTGGCATGGTGAAGTGATGGCTCGAATGCACGGCTGGCGCGTGGAGGCTTTTCCGCAGCTCCGAGTGTTTCATCACCGTCCCACTGGAAGTGCGGATCGCCTCATCCGTTACCGGTTCTGGGAAGGTCTGACAGACCATTCCTTCGGCACTTCTCCGTGGTTTGAACTGGTAAGGCTCGCCCGCCGAATCCCCTCGAAGCCTTTCGCGCTGGGCACACTCTCTAGATTCGCCGGATTCTGTTGGGGCTACTGCAGCGGAAAAAACCGAGAAGTATCCGAGGAATTTGTGACCTTTGTGAGGAATGAAGAGAAGGAGCGGTTGCGTTCGTTCTTTCATGAGGTATTCCGTTCCTCGACGAAATCAAAGCTGTTTTCTGTTGGTCAGGGATAGAAAACTCTTCGATCTGGGTGTAAGGTCATCGTGATTGGCGTAATTTCAAAAAATAGTGAAATCAAGGTTGTGCAAGAATTCTTTCAGTTGTTCAAAACACCCTGGGAATTCTACGTCCCGCAACATACTTACGACATTGTGATCGCCACATCCGATGCGATACCGGCCAAGCTCAATACGAAGGTGTTGGCGATTTACAACTCGAAGAGCACCAGATCCGATCTCGAGATGGGGATTGCCTCGCGATTTAGGCAAAATGACGGATGGCTGGAGTGGGATGGCATTGAGTTTCCGGTTTATAGAGGCGTGTTGGTGTTCCAGCCTGCAGGGCGGACATTCATACGACGCAGAGGCAAATCCGAAATTGTAGGATTTGAAGCCGGCGACTCAACGCACCAGATCGTGCGCATGGGATATGATCTGTTTCAGGAAGTTTCATTTTTGCTCTCCAACGGACAGCCTCCAGAGAATGCCCACATCCCCACGCTGGAAATCCACATTTCACTGCTTCGCAGCTGTATGTTGAATGCGGGGATTCCTTTTGTGGAAGTTCCCCCTGTGCCGGCCGGTTATGATTTTATGGCCTGCCTCACACACGATGTCGATTTCACTGGGATACGGGAGCACAAATTTGACGCCACTATGTGGGGGTTTGTGTATCGCGCCTTCGCTTGTTCTCTGATTGGCGCCCTGAAAGGAAGGATGGCGTGGTCGAAGCTGCTGCAAAATTGGAAAGCGGTTCTTTCTCTCCCGCTCGTGTATCTGGGGTTGAAGGACGACTTCTGGCTTGAGTTTGATCGGTACGTGCAAATTGAGAAAGGCCTGGGTTCGACCTTTTTCTTTCTTCCCTTCAAGAACTTTGCCGGTGTGGGGGATTCCGGTGCGGCGCCGAAGCAAAGGGCTGCAAAGTATGACATCGCGGAAAGCAAGAAGCAGGTGCGCGAGTTACTCGAGCACGGATGCGAAGTTGGCCTTCACGGGATCGATGCGTGGCACGACTCGCAGAAGGCGCGTACCGAGCTGAGGCGAATCTGTGAAGTGACCGGGCAATCCGAGGTTGGCGTTCGCATGCACTGGCTCTATTTTGCCGAACATTCGCCCAAAGCCCTGGAAGAAGCAGGTTTTTCCTACGATTCGACTTTCGGCTACAACGGTGCGCTCGGCTTTCGCGGTGGAACAACCCAGGTGTTCTGCCCTGCGGTTGCGGAAGCCCTGCTTGAGCTTTCATTGAATATTCAGGACACCGCAATGTTCTATCCAAGCCGGATGAGCTTGTCCGAAACGGAAGCTCTGGATGCGTGCAAGCACTTAATCGAGGTTACAGCAAGATTCGGTGGGGTATTGACAGTGAATTGGCACACGAGAAGCCTGTCACCGGAAAGATTGTGGGGCGGCTTCTATTTCAATCTGCTAAAGCAGATCCAGAACAACCGCGTATGGTTCGGAACGGCGGAGGAGATCGTAACGTGGTTTCGAAAACGGCGTGCGCTCCGTTTGGAACAAGTCCAGTTCACTGAGAACGCTTTGTGGGTGAAGATAGCAGGCCCGCCCCCAGGCGGGCAGCCTCCTTTCTTGGTGAGAATTCATCATCCAAAATTCGGATCGTCCATGGATTCCAGACTTCTGACTCAAGAGCCGACGCACTCGGATATCGCTTGGAGGGGGGAGACGGAACTGAAAATAGCTTCGTGAGGAACCCAAAAGAGGCTTTAACTTTTATGAGGCTTAACTCTCATTCTCCAGTCGAGCACCAAGGCGCACTGAAGCGAGTCTGCATGATTGCTTATACGAAATATTCTCTAGACGGCCGGGTGCGGCTTGAAGCCGAATCGCTCGTGAACTGGGGACACGAAGTGATTTTCTTGGTCGGAATGGAAGGCGCAGTACCCAGAACCTACTCACTTCGCGGGGTCACGCTGACGGAATTAAGTGTACGGATATATGGGGGCAAGGGCCAGTTTCGTTATCTGCTATCCTATCTTTCATTCCTGGCACTCGCATTCGTTGCCTGCACACGTCTCTTCATTCAATCTCGCGTTGACGTCATCCATGTTCATAATATGCCGGACGCGCTCGTTTTCGCGGGCCTTATACCCCGCCTATTCGGATGCAAACTGATTCTGGACGTCCATGACACGGTTCCGGAAACATATGTGGCCAAGTTCGGAATTACGTCCCACCTGATTTTCAATATTCTTCGGCTTCAGGAGTGGATCTGCTTCTGCGTGGCACACAGACTCATTTGCGTGAATCACGTTCAACGGGACGCCCTTATTAGAAGAGGAGTTCCGGCGGAAAAGATCATAACGGTGGTTACTATGCCGAAGTTTATTTCTCGCAAACCGGCTTCGAACAACCACAAACAGGTTCATCCGTTCCGAATGGTGAATCACGGAACGATCTCGAAAAGACTGGGCGTTGATTTGATTGTCCAAGCGACTACGAAACTGGTGCACGAAATTCCCGGCTTCGAGCTTCATCTTTACGGTGAAGGGGACGATTTGGAGAATGTACTTTCCCTAGTTAAGACCCTTGGTCTCTCGAAGCATGTACACATTCACGGCGTTGTTCCCTGGGAAACGCTCCCCAAAGAGCTGGAAACGATGGACGTGGGAATTGTGGCGAACCGAGCAAACGTGGCCACGGAATTGATGCTTCCTGCGAAGTTGATCGATTATGTGATCCTCGATATCCCTGCCATCGTGCCGAAATTGCGCGCCATTCAGTACTATTTTTCACCGGATATGGTCACTTTTTTCGAGCCGGGGAATGTCGATTCCATGGTTGCGGCCACTGTGGACCTATATCAGGATAATGCGCGCAGGGCGCGGCAACCACAGAGCGCGAGGAGCTTCCTGAACAAATACGCGTGGGACGATGACCAAAACGATTTGAAGCACCTCTATAGCAATTTTGCCCTAGGACGATGAGAGCCTCGTCTGCCCAGACAGGGAAAAAACTTGAATACACCCACGGGAAACCAAGCCGGCGACGCACTGGCTTCAGGTCTGAACCTGGACTTTGGCCTGAGTTTTTTCCCACGGTTCCTTCGGACCCGCAGCGAGTGCTGCCCCGGTACCCATTCCGAGTCTTGAAGCGACAAATATTCTGGAATCGTTTGCTTGAAATTCACCAAAGGACGGTGGAAAAACTGTGCCTAAAGAGATTGTCGTCGTTGCAGGAATGGGAGAAGTAGGCCGACCTCTGCTCAAGATCCTGAGCCGCACCTACGAGTGCGCCGGCATTGATGTTGAACCTGCCCAGATCAATCGGCCTTGCTCGGTTTTGCATATCTGCTATCCATTTCAGATTCGAGACTTTGTCAGCACCACGGTCTCGTACATCAAGAAATACCAGCCCAGGCTCACCATTATCAACAGCACGGTTGGTGTTGGGACAACTCGGAAGGTGCAGGGACTAGTCCAAGATCCTATTGTGTACAGTCCGGTCAGGGGCAAGCACGCCCAAATGGAACAGGACATGTTGCATTACCGGAAATTCGTGGCCGGCTTCAATGCACAGTCGGCGCTGCAGGCCGCTCAGCACTTTGCAGGAGCGGGTTTTGAAGTCGCGACATTTCGCACTCCGGAAGCTGCTGAGCTCAGCAAGCTTGTCGAAACCACTTGGCTTGGGATTTTGATTGGCTGGGCTCAGGAGGTGGAGCGGATAGCGGCTGCTTGCAGCGCCTCATACGAAGAGGTGAACGCCTTCATCAAGGAGGTCAGTTTTCTTCCGTCACATGTTTTCCCAGGTCGCATCGGGGGCCACTGTGTAATGCCCAACATCGCCATCTTGCGCGACAGGTTTCCTTCCAAGCTTCTCGATGCGATCGTCGAGTCGAACGAAGCCAAGGAACAGCAATTGCAGGCCCTGGACAACGGAAAACGGAACCCGCGCGGGAAGTCGCTTGGATTGGAGTTGGTTTCCTAGGGTTCGGATTCGTCCGGATGCTCCATGAAGCTCCGCAGGAGAAAAGTAGCTTGAACGAAGCTATGCAACAAGACCTGGCCGAGTACTATCGAGTCCCCCCCGACTTGGTGGGGTCCATCATCTCCGAAAATCACGCAGGGGAATCCAGATTCTTTCGGTTTGGCTCGGCGACGATCTGCTACGGGCGGTGCCAAGCGGGCCCGAACACAAAAATCGCGGGCGCGCATCTCTATGATGCTTCGAGAGATGTACGATTGAAGGGGTACGAAGTTCGCTGTCCATTTGATCCTTCGGAAGTGATCGATAACTTGCGGAAAGAACGCTACGTAAGAGCTATGTCATCCGCGGGAACCGGGATTGTCCGCAATGCCTTGCTCCTCAAAGCATACTATGCAGTTCGAGAACTCTTGCCCATCTCAGTCCGGAGTGTCTTTCAGAAAGTGTATTTCACTGGTTGGCGCGAATTGCGCTTTCCACACTGGCCCGTAGATTTCACAGTAGATACTCTTCACGAGTATTTCTTATGCCTTTTGATGGAGGCAAACGGTGTCCAGCGAATGCCGTTCATCTGGTTCTGGCCGGAGGGAACTCGAAGCTGTTTGGTCATGACCCACGATGTAGAGACTGCGGTGGGCCGGGATTTCACCCCCCAATTGATGGATCTCGATGACTCGCGTGGGATCATCGCCTCTTTCCAGGTCGTGCCGGAGAATCGCTATGAGATTCCCGATGATTACGTGCAGGAAATTCGGACAAGGGGGTTTGAATTCAACATTCATGACCTGAATCATGACGGGTGTCTCTTTCGAGAGCGCGAGGAGTTCCTCCGTCGAGCTGCGAAAATCAACAAATATGTCCGCAAGTATCAAGCGCGCGGGTTTCGCTCTGGTGCGATGTATCGGAATCAGGAATGGTACGATGCATTTGAGTTTTCCTACGATATGTCCGTGCCAAGCGTGGCGCACTTGGAGCCGCAGCGGGGGGGCTGTTGCACGGTTATGCCGTACTTTATCGGGAAGGTTCTCGAGCTTCCGCTAACTGCGACCCAAGATTATTCCCTATTCCATATCCTCAACGATTATTCGCTTGATTTGTGGAAGAAGCAACTCGCTCTCATTGGAGAGAAGCACGGCCTGATGAGCTTCACCGCGCATCCGGACTACTTGATCGAGCAGCGCGCTCGCAACATTTATGAAGCCTTACTTGATTACCTGGGGCAGATGATCTCCCGGGAGAAGATCTGGATGGCTTTGCCCGGAGATGTTGATCGCTGGTGGAGGGCGCGGAGCCAGATGAGACTCGTGTCTCAGGGGAACGCTTGGGTGATCGAAGGGCCGGAAAAAGACAGGGCGCGAGTTGCATATGCTGTTCGTGACCGCGGCCGCTTGACGTACGAGTTGCCTGACTTAAAGACCGCGCAGGCCTGCAGAATAAGATTCAGGAGTACGTCCGAACCGTATTCATCCCCGCAAGTTTAATCCTTCTGTGATGGCACTTGTATTTTTGCCGAGAAGATTGACTTTTCTACACCTCGATGAGCCGTCACAGGATCGCACTCGTTCGGAAAATTCCTCTAAACACTAAATGAACGGAAACGGTTCCATGTTTTTCGCAGACATTTACAGGGACGGCGAATACCTGAAGAAGAACCCCAGTTGGCACATCGAGGAGTCTCCTTGGAAAGCGCAACAAATAATTCGGATGTTGAGGCAAAACAACCTCCAACCGAGAACGATCTGCGAAGCCGGATGCGGTGCTGGGGAGGTACTCAAACAATTGTATGACGACTTGCAGGCTGATTGCCGATTCTGGGGATACGAGATTTCCCCGCAGGCTTTCGAAATGTGCAGAATAAGAGCCATGGAAAGGCTTCATTTTAAACTCGCAGACATACGCCGAGAGAAAAATGAATTCTTTGATCTCATGCTGGTGCTGGACGTAATCGAACACCTAGAAGACTATTTCAGTTTCTTGCGAGACATTCGGCCTAGAAGCACCTATAAGATCTTCCATATTCCACTCGATCTCTGCGTACAAACCGTTCTGCGGGGAAATGGCATCCTCAAGCGACGCAACCTGTATGCCCATATTCATTATTTCACGAAGGAAACAGCACTTCGGACCTTGGAGGACGTCGGTTATGAAGTGCTCGACCACTTTTATACGCCACGAATGATTGACCTCCCGATCGACTGGCTCCAAAAAATCTTGAGGTTCCCTAGGAAAATTTGCTTCGCGTTGCATCCCGATCTGACGGTTCGAGTGTTAGGAGGTTTCAGTCTGCTTGTGTTAGCGAGGTGATTTTGAAGCCATTCGTGGGTAAGCAGACTCAGTCCCTTAAGGCGAGCACATTCCTTAAATGAGGCCAACATGGCTAAGTGTGACGTGGCTATCGTCGGGGCAGGTCCCTACGGACTATCCGCGGCGGCACACCTGAGAACGATTCGTGGTTTGGAAATCCAGGTCTTTGGCAAGGTGATGGCATTCTGGGAGCGCCAGATGCCTAAAGGCATGCTCTTGCGTTCACCTTATGCGGCCTCACATCTCTCCGACCCCGATGGGGCGCTAAGTTTGGACGCGTACCAGGCTGCCAATGGGAACCACTTGTTGAGACCAATCCCCCTCAACCGGTTCATTGACTACGGCCGGTGGTTCCAAAGGCAAGGCGTTCCTGAAACCGATACTCGGGAAATCACATATATCAATAAGACCGGCGAAGAATTCCGTCTTGCAACTGAAGACGGGGAGGAGCTGCGGGCGCGGCGCGTGGTCGTTGCTGCGGGAATCGGCCCCTTCGCCAACATTCCTGCTCAGTTTCGAGGTCTGCCCCAGCCACTGGTCTTCCACTCGTCCCAGCAAAGCGACCTGAGCACTTTCGCTGGCAAAAAGGTCGCCGTGATCGGTGCCGGACAAAGTGCGCTCGAATCGGCCGCCCTGCTACACGAAGGAGGGGCTGAGGTAGAGGTTCTCATGAGGGGACCAGGAGTCCACTGGCTCTCTCGGAGCTCAAGGCTCCACAACTTAGGACTCATCAGTCGTTTGCTTTACGCCCCGACCGACGTGGGCCCTGCCGGCGTTAGCACAATCGTCGCAGCGCCAAACTTAGTCCGCTATCTGCCTCGGTTCATTCAGGACGATTTTCGAATTCGTTCCACGGGGCCTCGGGGAGCCGTGTGGCTTCTACCAAGGCTCCAATCGGTCCCGATCACGACGCAGCGCACGGTCAATTCTGTGAGTGTTGTAGGCGACAACGTGCGCCTCCGGCTCGATGACACCAGCCAGCGGTTGGTCGATCATATCCTTTTGGGGACCGGGTACCGCATTGATATCTCACGCTACCGATTTCTTTCGCGCGAGTTGTTGTCTTCCATCCGGTGCGTCAATGGCTTTCCGGTCCTGAGCGCCAATTTCGAGGCGTCCGTTCCGGGGTTGCATTTCCTCGGCGCCCCGGCCGGTTGGAGTTATGGACCGCTGATGCATTTTGTCGCTGGAGCCGACTTTGCAACCCGCACGCTCTGTCGATACATCGCGCGAGTGGGAATGAACGGCGCGACGGTATGCGTTCGCAAAAGGAAATCTAGTCACCCCAACAGAATGACGTGACAACGAATAATCATTCACGCGCAAATCAGCCAGGTGCCGTCGTGATCGGGGGAGATTATCAGGGGCTGGGCATCGTCCGCAGCCTGGGCCGTCGTGGCGTGCCGGTTTGCGTGGTCGACGATGAGAGTTCGATCGCGCGTTACTCGCGCTACACCACCTTCACACATCGGGTCCCGTCGCTCCAGGACCCGAAAGAGACTGTCAGGACGCTTTTGGAGCTGGGACGGAGAGAAAGACTTCACGGCTGGGTGCTGTATGCAACACGCGATGAAACGGTCGCCGCTCTTTCCCAGCACCGTCCCGAGTTATCGGAAATCTTCCGCGTACCGACGCCGAGCTGGGAGTCGGTCAAGTGGCTCTGGGACAAGCGCAACACCTACGCCTTGGCACAGAAATTGCGTATCCCCGTACCGCACACCTGGTATCCGCGGAACGTGAAGGACCTCGGGCAAGTGGATGGTCAGTTCCCTGTCGCGGTTAAGCCGGCGATTAAAGAGCACTTCATCCGTGCTACGAAAGATAAGGCTTGGCGGGCCGATAACCCGTCACAATTGAGGAAACTCTTTGAACGAGCTTCACAGTATATCCCGACCGACGAAATCATGATTCAAGATCTGATTCCCGGCGACGGAACCTGCCAGTATGCCTACTGCTCATTTTTCAAGCGGGGGAACTCGATCGCCAGTCTCGTCGCGTGCAGGCGGCGGCAGCACCCCCTCGAGTTTGGCCGCGCAAGCACCTATGTGGAAACTGTTGAAGTGCGTTTGCTGGAGGAGTATTCGCTGCGGTTCCTGCGCACCATCAATTATTATGGGCTCGTCGAGGTAGAATTCAAACGGGACCTCCGAGACGGGCAATATCGGCTGCTCGATGTTAATGGACGCACGTGGGGTTACCACACGATAGGGCGTCCGGCAGGCGTTGACTTCCCACACTTGCTATTTTCCGACCAGGTAAATGAACCGGTGGAACCGTGCAGGGGAAAGGTTGGTGTTCGATGGATCCGTCTGCTAACGGACCTGCCCACCGGAGTTATGGGCTTTTTAAGCGGCCGAATTGAAGGTCGCGAATATCTCCGCTCGCTTCGCGGCTGCCATGAAGAGGCCGTTTTCAGCCGCGAAGATCCTCTGCCGGGTCTGATGGAAGTAGCTCTGGTCCCATACCTGTCTGCGAAACGGGGCTTTTAGGGATGGCTCATTACGTCCTTTTGGGTGTGTTGTTGGCATTGCTTACAGCCCTGCCCCTTGCCTGGAAGTGGCAGCTCGGGATGCTCCGCGTCGGTTTGACCGTTGTTCTATTGGCTTCGCTAGCGGCAGCAGTAGTGGGAGTCGTTGCGCGCCCACTGACAATGACCACCGGCGAGAAGGCGGGACTCGTGTGGCTGCTGGCCATCGTAATGGCATTCGGCCTGCTGGCCTATCGTTTCTATCGCGACCCGGAGCGGAGACCACCTGCTCGCACCGACGCCATTGTGAGTCCCGCCGACGGCACGGTGATCTATGTGCGGCGCTCCGAAAACGGCGTCTTGCCGTTTTCGACAAAGAATGGCCGTGACTACAAGCTGTCCGAGCTAACCAAGACCCCGCTTCGCACGGAAGATGCGGTTGTCGTCGGGATCAGCATGAGTTTCCTAGATGTACATGTAAACCGCATACCTTGCTCCGGCCGAGTTGTTTTCCGGGGACACTTTCCCGGTATTTTTGGCTCACTCCGCCATTCGGAAGTGATTTTCGAGAATGAAAGAGCGACGACGGTGATCGAAAACGATGGATATCAGGTTGCCGTCGTGCAGATTGCCTCGAGGCTCGTGCGCCAGATTGCCGTGTTCGTCCGTGAAGGTCAAGACGTGGCATTAGGCGAAAGACTAGGCGTGATTCGGCTGGGCTCCCAGGTGGACGTGGTGCTACCGGAGCGGAAGAACCTGCGAATTGCAGTGAAACCGGGCGACCGGGTCCGTGCAGGCGAATCGATCATTGCAGTGCTTGAGGGTTGACTCGGGACAGCTCTTTTCCATGACAAACAACACAGGGGCACTCGTAATCGGCGGGAATTACCGCGGCTTGTCCATTGCCAGGAGCCTCGGTCGCAACGGCGTGCCAGTTTGGGTCACGACCCCACCCCATGAACGGGTCGCAAGTCTCTCGCGCTACACGCTGCGCACGCTGCCTTGGACGACAGGGGGCAGCGAAGAACAAGCTGCATACTTGCTGGGCCTAGCGGAAAAGCACCACCTTGATGGTTGGGTGCTGTTTCCGACAGAGGACGAATCAGCCGCGCTGTTGGCGAAATTTCACCGCGCGCTTTCCAGGCGATTTCGCGTCACCACCCCCAATTGGGAAGTTCTCCGCTGGGCATATGACAAGCGCCTGACCTATCGTTTGGCAGCGAAGGAATCGGTCGCCTATCCGTGGACGCATTATCCCACAGACGAAGCGGACCTTGAGGCTGCCGCCTGTCCGTTCCCTGTAATTTTGAAGCCCGCCATCAAAGCCAGCGTCAATCGGTTCACGGTCGATAAGGCTTGGCCCGCGGAAAATCGAGATCTTCTCCTTGCCCGCTATCGCGAGGCCCGGGAGCATGTTTCGCCAGACCTGATTCTTGTGCAGGAGATTATTCCCGGTGGAGGAGAGTCACAATTCTCTTTCACTGCCCTGTGTTCGGAAGGTAGGCTGCTCGCCTGGCTCACCGCCCGACGGACGCGGCAGTACCCCATTGACTTCGGCCACTCGAGTTGCTTCGTAGAGACTCTCGAGGTAAGCGAAATCGAGCAGCCTGCGCGGCGATTGCTGGCCGCCATCAACTACACGGGTGTCGTAGAAGTGGAGTTCAAATACGATTGTCGCGACGGCCGATACAAGTTGTTAGACATCAACCCCCGAATTTGGACCTGGGCGTCGCTGTGCCGCCGCGCGGGCGTGGATTATCCCTATTTGCTCTGGCGTATGATGGTCGGACAGCCCGTGTCGGGGATCACTGGGCGTACTGGAATTGGGTGGGTGAGAATGAGCACGGATCTGCCGGCGGCATTCCATGAGATGTTGCGAGGCCGATTGAGTGTCGGCGCCTACTTGCGTACATTTCAAGGCCCCCTCGAGTTCGCACTGGTCGCGGCGGACGATCCCTTGCCTGGACTACTCGCATTCCCACTGTCTGCCTGTCCTTTTGGTAAGAAAGCCTGCGGCGGTGCCAAGAAAGCTTGGGGCAGCCCGGGCGAGCGGAGTCGAAACATAGTGCACCTGTGATAAGAGCGCTCCAGATGAAACCCAACCGCTCATGACATGGATACAAGACGGACCGCCTGACCTGCTCCCCGTACAGGCAGCCAATCCCGAGTCGCTCAAAAAATTCTTCTGTCTTATGAGCAGTGAAACGATCTTTCATCGAGCGTTCTACCTACCGCAGATTCAGTGTTTTTGATCTCCGTTTTCAGGTGCTCATGGGATTGTGCAGAGCGGTGAAGATTCATACGCTGTCGAGTGCTACGGCTTCTGTGGGTTTCCATGGTTTGCTCGATGAGGTTGACAATGGGTAGCCCTAGGCACGACGGTCGCGCTCGAAGTGGAAAGAACGACCTGGCCATCCAACGCACGGTCAGCGGGGCCCCAGAAGCCGCCAGTACCGGAGAAATGAACGAACAAAAGCAAAACAGGAGGTTCATATGCGTCTGAAATATCAACACCGATTGGCCTCAGCAGCAGTTGCCCTGATGCTGGCCGGCCTGTTGGCATGGCCTGCGGCCGGTCTAGCGCAGCTCGTCAGCACGACGCCAACGGTCACGGGACAAGCGGCAGCGGTGCGAGCAACCGTTCTTGGATTTCTCGGAACGGCAACGACTACCGTACTCGCAGACACCGGAAGTCTAGGCGGTACCACTGATGCTCGGGATGCGTCTCAGTTGACCGGGAGCGTCCCGTCGTTGCTGGCCGGGGAAGCCCTTTCTATGGCAACGATCGGTTACCCCGACCACGTTGACTCCGAAGCCTCACTCACGAGCTTGAATCTGACTGTGGCGGGGATCGGCATCTCTGCCGACTCGGTCATGTCACGGGCGTCTCAGGTGCTTGGCGCTGCCGGGAGCGGCAACTCAACCATCAGCGGCCTTTCGATCAACGGAACAACCATTGGCGTGACTGGGAACCCGAACCAGACGGTTGCAATTCCCGGCGGTCAGCTGATCATCAATGAACAGCAGGTTTCACCGAGCGGCATCACTGTCAATGCCCTTCACGTCATCGTGAATGGCGTTGCCGATGTGGTGATCGCGTCCGCGACAGCGTGTGTTTCTTAGCGCCACGCCAAGTGGCCTTGATGCAAAGGAGAAAGAACAATGAGCGAGAGAGGAAGAACAATGAGCAAGCTCCTGTCCGGACTTTTGGCAGGAGGACTCCTGGTGGCACTGTTGTTGGTGCCCAGGGTCGTCCCCGTAGTAAAGGCCTGGGTAAAGCCGTGCGACTTTCTGACCGGTGGCGGCTTTATCGTTCCCTTCGGTGCCAACGCGAACTTCGGCGTCGGTGGCGGCTGCAAGAACGGTTCGGGGACGAATGGCATACCGTACTGGGGCCATCTGGAGTACCTCGACCACAGCACAGGCTTGAACGTGCACGCGACCAGCATCACGTACTACGTTCCCGATGCGGAGAACGGCGGCACGGACCAGCACCCGACCGGTATCCGTCACATCTGTGGCACCGCCACGACGAACCTGTATGGCAACGTCTACTTTCACGTTCGGGCCAATGACGCGGGCGAGCCAGGCGTCAATGACCAGTTCGATATTCGGTTCAAGCACTGCACTTCACTAGGCTGCGATCCCTTCTATCTCTATGACACGACCGCGCAGTGCTTTCCCCACTATCTGGGCTCGTCGGCTTGCTCGTCACCGGGCAACGGCGGGGGTGGCAACATCCAACTCCATGATGGCAACCCGTCAAACACGGGGGTCTTCGGTGGTTCGTGTCCCCAGTGGTAGCCGACGTGCGTAACTGGCGTCCGCGGCTGCTGGCTAGGCCCGTCATCGCAATTGCTCGTCGGTGGCGATACGGGCCTGGGCCGCCCAGCGGGCTGCGGAAAACAAGCATAAAACAAGCATTACGATCGGCGAAACGTAGAAGGCACTCTCGCGCCGGCACATCGTGAATTCAGGCCTGCATTCTATGGGATAGTGGCGGAAACCTCGGTTGAGAACAGACTCTCGATACTGTTTGAATCGACAGCGGTGGCCACGTAGAAGTATGTTTGGCCCGATAATACAGCGCTATCGGTATATGTGGTCAGTACCGGTGTGGAATTCAGCTTCGTGTACGGCCCACCCGTTTGGGTGCCGCGGTAGATGTAGTAGCCGACCACAACCGACGTGCTGGGATTCCACGTCAGAACGACGGAGTGCGAAGCCGCCAGCACACCGGTACCACTGATGGCGATGGTGGCTGGTGAGTTGCTCGCCGTGCTGAGCACGGACACGCTGTCGGTCAAGCCGCCGGAGGTGAGCGGAGCAAACATCACATTGAAGCTGGCCGACTGTCCGGCGGACAACGTGACCGGGAGCGCCATGCCGCTCACACTGAAGGCTGTGACGGTCACATTGATCTGAGACACGCTCACGCTGGAATTCCCAGTGCTGGTGAGTGTGACGGCCTGCGTGGCACTGCTCCCCACGGTGACGTTCCCAAAGCTCAGAGAGGCAGGACTCGCCGAGAGTTGCAGAATCGGGGCCACGCCGGTGCCAGTTGTGGAAATCACAAGCGGTGAATTCGGAGCGTTGCTAACCAGAGAGACGGACCCACTGACCCCTCCCGGGGTCGTGGGCGCAAAAACTATATTGAACGTGGCGCTTTTCCCGGGCACAATCGTCACCGGTAGTGCGAGACCCGTAATACCAAAGCCTGTCCCGGTTAGATTGGCCTGTGAAATTGTGACACTGGCGCTGCCGCCGTTCGTTAGGTTGATGGTCTGCGAATTGCTCGTCCCCGTGACTACATTTCCGAAGCTAGCGCTGGACGGGGTGGCGGCAAGTTGTGGCTGAACGCCGGTTCCGCTCAGAGCAATCGTAAGCGGCGAGCCCGGGGCGTTGCTGGTGATCGAAACGCTGCCCGTCAAACTGGCTGCGGAGGCCGGCGCGAAGCTGACGGTGAAGGAGGTATTTTGCCCCGCGTTGAGGGTCGCGGGCACGGACAAGCCAGCGATGCTGAGCCCCGTCCCTGAAGCGCCGACTGCGGAAATCGTCACGCTGGCCGTGCTGGAGTTGCTCAACGTGAAGGTCTGCGTTCCGCTGCTGCCCACCAGCACATTTCCAAAATTGAAGCTCGAAGGATTGGCCGTGAGTGTACCCTGCACCCCCAGCCCGCTGAGGGCGACGGTCGCCGGGGAGTTCGGAGCATTGCTCGCAATCGTAAGCGTTCCGGACGCGCTGCCAGGCACGGTCGGGGCGAACTGCGCGTTAAAAGTGCTGGATTGCCCCGGGGCCAGGGAGAGTGGGAAGTTCAGCCCGCTCATCCCGAAGCCCGCCCCCGTGACGCTGCCTTGCGAAATATTCAAGTTGGCCGTGCCGGAGTTCGTCAAAGTAACCGTCTGGGCGTTGGCGGTTCCCACCATCACATTCCCGAAGCTAACATTGCTGGGTACGATGGAAAGTTGATGCCGCACGCCATTGCCGTTGAGGGTAACACTGGACGGCGAATTAGAGGCATTACTGACCAGCGAGATGCTGCCGGTCGTGCTGCCGGTAACCGTTGGCGCGAACTGCACACTAAGGCTGCTGGATTGCCCGGCCGAAAGCGTGAGGGGGAAGGTCTGCCCGGTCATAATAAAGCCCGCTCCGCTGACCGCAGCCTGGGAGACGGTTAAGCTGCCCGTGCCCGCGCTACTGAAGGTGACGGTTTGCGTGCTGGTGGTTCCGACCTCCACATCGCCGAAAGCCACGCTGCTAGGACTGGCGCTTAGTTGGCCCGATGGGGATGGTGGTTTCTGGTTGGCTATGCCCGAGCAACCGGCTATTGCAACCGAACAAAACAGCGCAAAGACCCATTTCCATGCTCGAGTCCTCTTGCGCAAAGAATTCTGTTCTCGTGAGACGGCAGGTGCTTGAAGTTGATTAAAAGTATGCCCTGGGGACAGAATCATTTGGCCCTTCTTTCCCCACGAAGGCAAGCCTAAGGCATTGACGGGTCACAAGATACTGGTCATGGGGCCAATTGCGGGACAGGGCGGGATATCTGTACTAGAACTGCACCCGGGACTCGCCAGTTGCTCTCACAACGCCTGAAAAAACCTAGGGCACTGAGAGTGACTCCGAGGGGACAAAATGCTCCTCACGTCTGGTGTGGAGCGCGCGAGATGTGCATGGCCAAAGAAACTGGATAGCGCGAGGCCCTGAGTCAGGCGCGCCTGGCAGGGGAATCATTCACTAAAGAAGCGTCGTCAGTACAGCCCCAGGGTTTGGCGCAGCGCGACCACCGCCTGATAGACATCCACGCGCCCGTTGCCTACCGCCGCGGAAGAGATTGGCACGGCGTGCGCCAGGGATCTCTCCGCGCAAGACTCATTGCAGGTGTTACGGACACTCAGGAGGAGTGCGGCTGCGCCGGACACGATCGGCGTGCTGAAGGAGGTTCCCCAGCCTGCCGCGTAAGTGCCAAACGGGTACGTCGTGACGATGCCTTCGCCCGGCGCTGCCACCCAAACAAGGTCGTTGCCATAGTTCGAGAAGGAAGAAAGGGTGTCATTGTTGGACGTTGAGGCAATGCCCATGACTGCTGCATATGCGGCGGGATAAACGTATTCTTCTTTACCGTCGTTTCCGGCCGAAGCGACGCAGATCAATTGATGTGATGTAGCGAATTTAGTGGCGCGGCCCAGTTCCTCGGAATAACCGTACAAACTGAAGCTCATGTTGATGACGCTGGCGCGATTTTGCACGGCGAAATAGATAGCGCGCAGGATATCCGACAAATAGCCGCTTCCGTTGGCGCTGAACGCCTTCAAGGGCATGATTCGCGCGGTAGGGGCTACGAGATGGATGATGCCCGCCACCATGGTTCCATGCCCGAAGGCCGCGTATTGCGGCTGCTGGAAGTTGAGCGCCGATGCCTGGTCCACGATAGCCATGCTTGATTGGTTCACGTATGCGGGTGAAGTGCTGGGGGCGACTGAAGATTGGTTTACGTCGTTCAGCTCGGAAGCGGAGCCAGGGATGTTGCGCGTAAAGTCGTACCCGGGTACGAGGATGCTTTGGAGAATGGGCTGCGTGGGGTCTACACCTGTGTCAATGACCGCCACGATTCCGGCGCCGGTGATCCCGTAGGCCGATTGCATGTCCGGAAGGCGGATAATCGTCGCGGCAGGCTGGCCTGCGTATCCGTGCCAAACCGTCGCCCCGAAATAATTCACGGGGATGGTGTCGTAAAGGCTGCTAGGGGGCGCCGAGGCAGCCGCTTGCATGACCTTCAGGATGCTATCCGGCTCTACGTTAGTGATTCCGGGCTGGCTGCGCAGAAGTTGCAGAAAGGCGTTGGGATCAACCAATGAAGGGGCGGTAACCAGGAAAAGCTTTCCCAGACTGCCGTCCAAGCCGCCCGCCACATTGCAACCCAACATCAGGCAGAGTTGCTGCAACGCGGCGGAGCCTGCCGGAGCCCGGACAACAAATCTGTTGTCAGCCGCCGCCGGGCTGCTCCATGGCCCCAGGAGAAACAGAAGGATCCACAGCACTTTCGATCTCATCGCTTGCCCTCCTTTTCTTCTCCGCCAGCAGCAACCTTTTTGAAGTTAGGCACCGAGCCTGTCTCCGGCAATGACGAAACTTTCTCTTCTGCCCGTGGGCCTCTCCGAAAATCGGGCAATGCGACCGATACCCAATGGTTGTCGCTGATGCGTATTTCCAGGGCGACGCCCGGCTCAAAACCGAGTTCCAAATGAAGTTCGCCGAATTTGTTGGTGGTCGCAAATTTCACGGGACCCTTGCTGGATTGGAGCACCACGGGCACGTCGGCAAGCCGGCGATCCGGCTTGGCCGAGTCCAGAACCTGCCCGGCAATGGCGAGGCGATTGGAATCCGGTTGTCTCTCCAGCATCAGATCCACGGTCACGCTTCCAGACACGTACAGCAGGCGCCGAGCCAGAGGATTTGAATCTCGCGTTCCGGCATCGTGCGGCTGGCGAAGGTTGTCAACAATGGGCCGGGCAATATGCGTGATACGCCCAAAGACCACATCCGGATGGAAAAGCGACCCCAGGGTGGACCACAGCTGCTGAGTCAGGCGATCCTCTTGAACATGGGGAAGCGAATAGCGGCTTACCAAATCCTTGATTTCCGAACTGCTATTCTCGTTGGTTAGAATTACCAAACGGCCTGCCAGAACTCGGCACACTTCGGCGATCGCCGAAATCGCCTCCGCGGCGGAAGAGCCCAGGCATTGGGAGTCCAGCACTACGGCATCAAATTGTTTTTGTTCGAGGGAGGCAAGTGCCTGCGGAATGTTCGGGGCCACGGAACACTCGCAACCCATGCTTGACAGAAAAATACGC
>WNFJ01670104.1_pt1 | contig 19844 bp, 14 predicted proteins | sample 5400461 | NCBI WGS metagenome assembly WNFJ01 (sample SAMN13153349, study PRJNA577476) | soil metagenome | isolation source: 115 cm saprolite on Douglas fir-dominated hillslope | place: USA:California | collected 2013-09-17
CTACGCTGGGGCATTGGCATCCTTCTCGGCGCGGGCGTGTTGATCAACTATTTCGATCGCATCAACCTCTCTGTCGCGGGGCCGCAATTGCAACAACAGTTTGCCCTCAGCAATCATCAAATGGGCTGGCTTTTCAGCAGCTTCTTCTGGTCCTACGCGCTGCTGCAAATCCCGATCGGCATGGTTCTTGACCGCTTCGGTGTCACGCGCGTCAGCCGCGCAGGCACCTTGCTCTGGTCGGTCGCGTCCGCGGTTGCCGCCTTTGCCGGCGGCTTCGGCGGCATCCTTGGCAGCCGCGTTCTGCTGGGCATCGCGGAAGCGCCCAGCTTCCCGGCAAACTCAAAAGCCACCGGCTACTGGTTTCCCCGCCGCGAACGGGCACTGGCCACAGCAATCTTCGATGCCGCAGCAAAATTCTCCAATGTGATCGGGGTGCCGCTCGTGGCGCTTGCAGTAGTGCATTTCGGCTGGCGCTGGGGATTCGGCATTACCGCTCTCTTGAGCCTGCTCTACTTCCTGGTGTTCGTGATGGTCTACCAAGACCCAAGTCGACACCGCTCGTTGACGCGCGAAGAGCACGAATATATTCGTTCGGGCGGAGCCGCAACCGAAGGTCCGGGGCAGAGAAGTAAATTCGCCATGCTTGGCTATCTGCTTCTCAATCGCAAAGTGTGGGGCCTGACCATCGGCTTTGCAGCGTACGGATATTCGTTCTACCTGTTCCTGACATGGCTCCCCAGCTATCTTGTGCAGACAATGCACATGGACATTCTGAGGTCTGCCGGATTTGCGGCAATCCCTTGGATCTTCGCCACGATCACGGATCTCATCGTGGGTGGGTGGCTGATCGATCTTCTTGTAACCCGAGGATACGACGAGACGCTGGTGCGCAAATCAGTTCTGGTCCTGGGCATGTTGTTTGGGCTGGCCGTGTTTGGCGCCACGCTCAGTACCAATCCAGTTTGGGCCATCTTCTGGATCTCAATCGCGTTGAGCGGTTTGGCGGCAGCGGCGCCGGTGGCCTGGTCCATTCCATCGCTGATTGCGCCACGAGGCAGCGCCGGCACGATTGGTGGAATCATGAATTTCTTGAACAACATGATGGGAGTGGTAGCGCCGGTGGTGACCGGCTACATGGTTGGGGCAACGCATTCCTTTGCCGGCGCATTCCTGGTTGCCGGGATCGTCCTGGTCGTGGGCGTCATTTTCTATATCTTTGTTTTGGGCCGTCTGGAACCAATCAAAGAGCCGTTGGTGCGTGCCGATCCCGCCCGTTTCGCCAGCCAGTGAGCCTGCGACTCGCTCAATGACTGCTTTGCTAAACCCTTCAGAATCAGGACGCACGTCGAGCATCGAGGCATTGGTTATTTCTTCCGATGACCCGATGCACCGATGACCCGATTGCGTCCATTGATGTACCATGCCTGCTGCATTGATTTTTCAAAGGAAGATGAAGCGGGAGGACTTGAGAAGATGCGTCGCCTCTTTTGCGCCTTGGCCATAGCGGTATGTTTAGCGCTCGCCCCGGCAACTCGGGCAGAAGCGGCTAAGCCGCTCGAAATCTATTTCATCGATGTGGAAGGCGGGCAGGCGACGCTGATCGTTGATCCGCACGGCCCATCTCTCCTGGTTGATACCGGCTGGGCCGGTTTCGACGGCAGAGATGCCAGCCGCATCTTATCTGCGGCCAAGACAGCGGGTCTGAAGCGGATCGACTATGTCCTGATTACCCATTATCATCGCGACCATGTTGGCGGAGTTCTGGCGCTTGCCAAGCAAATCAAGATTGGCACATTTGTCGACCATGGTCCTAACATGGAGGAATCTGATGAAACGCGAAAACTCTATGCCGACTACGAGAAAGCAATAGGCCAAAGCAAGCATCTGGTTGTGAAGCCAGGAGAGCGGCTGCCATTCAAGAGCATCAAGGCGCAGATCTTGACCGCAGCCGGCGAACATATTGCCTCTCCCTTGCCGGGAGCGAACCAGCCCAATCCGGTTTGTGCATCGGAGCCGAAAGCCGAGACCGATGTCACCGAGAACTCACGCTCGCTGGGAATCCTGATTGGCTATGGACAATTCCGGTTTATTGACCTGGGCGATCTCACTAAGAGAAAGGAGCAGGAGCTGGCGTGTCCAAATAACCTCATTGGGACTGTTGACCTCTATCTCACAACACATCACGGGCTCTATCAGTCCAATGCCAAGGCCCTTGTGGACGCGCTCCATCCCCGCGTGGCCATCATGAATAACGGCCCCCACAAAGGCGGCAGCAAAGAGGCTTGGGAAATAGTTCACAGCTCCCCCGGACTGGAAGATCTGTGGCAATTGCATTACGCTCTCGATTCCGACAAAGAACACAATGTTCCGGAGATGTTCATTGCTAATCCCGCTGAAAACTGCGAAGGCAAATACATTAAGGTCACGGCGGAGCCGGACGGAAGCTTTACCGTATCGAATTCCAGAAACGACTACAAGAAGACATACGCAAAACCAATGCGCGCATCTGCCCATTAACCAATGCCCAAGGCTCAGTGACTCGCTTAGAGGAGTGTCAACGGGGGCGGATGTCCTGTTCGCCGGCTTTCTCTTTGATAGCCTGGATTTTGAGCTTTTCCACGAAAACCGAATCGCCAAATTCATGTGCGCGATATCGCTCTTGCCCGAGTTCGCGGTCCATGCGTTCAAGTGTGCCCCGTCATCGACGAACGCACGCAACAGTTCATAGTGGCTAGATCCGTGTTCGTGCGTTCCCGAGACAATCGCGTCGACGATGTGCAGTCTGGTTCCTGGCCCAATTTTCAGCCTCGCGAGTCCTTCGCCTGGTCGAAGCCCATCGCCAATGCTCGCGGCGTCCTCGAGAGCTCGTACGACCGTAGTGCCAATTGCGATCACGCGCCCGCCTCGCGCGCCGGCGTCTTGGATTGCCCTCACGGTGGATTCGGGAATCCGATACGGTTCGTCGAAAGGGAGGCGTGCATCGAGTTCCGGGTCTCCGGTAGATGAGATTCCTGCCGCATGAGTAAGCGTGCCAAAATGAACTCCGCGACGATTGATGGCGTTGAGAAAACTCCAATTCACGATGAAGCTCGCGGACGGAGGCTCAAACGCAGCGAGTGGGCCCGCGATGGGGGTCCACGTATCCCAAATCGCGAGTGGCGTTGGAACGTGTGCGTACTGAATGGGCCGTCCATGTCGAGCTAAGCCTTGCCAGATCCTTTCCGAGGAGCCTTCGAAGCGAAGAAGCACGAGGCGAGGATGGTCCAGCAGGCGAACCACAGTCGCATGAAGGGAGCCGAATCGAAGCGTATCGCCGGAACGCAGCTCAGGTGGGCTCGGCCGATATTCAGTTCGGATGTGGTAGTCACCCGAGCCAAAGATTACGGCAGAAAAACAAGTGTTTGCGTCGGCGTGGAGTGATTCTCTTGCAGCGAGCCGCGCTTCGATAGGTGCGCCTGTGCGGCAATGGGTTCCAAACAGACTCGCAGGTATAGTGGCCGCATCATTAGCGATTACGACATCACCTGCGCGTAATAAATCCGGAAAGTTCAATCGCGCCAGGTGCTTCATCTGCCCCTTGGCATCGATGACAAGAAGTCTTGCGTCCGAGGGACGCTGATTAGGGAGGCTGGCGGCAATCATCAAATTACCTCCTGCCTTTCATCTTTGTCGTTTGCTGATCCGGCTAGGAGAACCCTCTCGACTGCCGTAATCATTTCTTGCGCCGCAGTTTCGGGACTCTTCAGTCCTGACCGGTCGGCATCCGGCACGGCAAGCGCATGCAGCGGTGTGTCCATATCGCCTGGATCCAGAGAAAGAACCCGAATTCCCTGTGACGAGAGTTCTTGACCCCAGATCCGGCTGAGGTGATGGAGCGCCGCCTTGCTGGCGCTGTAGGCGCCCCAATTCGGATATGCCTTGATAGCCGCATCGCTGGAGATGTTCAGAACTACCGGGCATCTTCTCTCTCTCGCGGACGCGCCCAGAGACCCGAGTAGCGCTTTGGTTAGCCGAAACGGACCAAGCAGGTTCGTTTGAAGTGCGAGTTCGAGGTCTTCACAATTCGTATCGGCGAGCGGTACGAGCGGAACCGGTCCTAGCGAAGAAGCATTGTTGATGAGGACATCCACGCCCCCAAGTGCGCCAAGTAGCTGGATCGCTATGGGATAAATTTCAGTCTTTGACGAAACATCACCAACAACTCCATGTGCCTGTGAAACATCGCGGACCACCGATTCCACGCGTTCCCGATTACGGGCAACGAAGGCGACCCTCGCTCCGCGAGCGATTAATGCAGTAACGAGCGCTTGTCCCAATCCGGACGTCCCTCCCGTAATCGCCACTCGCCTGTCAGTCCAAATGCCTGCCACTTCAAGGTCGCTGTTGTTGACTGCTTGAGTTCTTCCTTCCTTTTTCATCGCATAGTCTCCAATCCAGTTGGGTCTCGTTTCCATTGACATTGCTTAAGATGAAAGTTAAAGTTAACTTTAGATTCAAAAACTTTTCGCCATTGGAGGCCCATGGGTGATCTGCTCACAATCTCTGAGATCTCGCGGCGCAGCGGAGTCGCGTCTTCCGCCCTGCGTTTCTATGAAGATAGGGGTTTGATCGAGTCGGAGCGGATCGGTACAGGCCATCGCCGCTATCCGCGAGCTGTGCTCCGACGCATTGCGTTTATCGTTTTTGCTCAGAAAATTGGCTTGACTTTGGATGAGATTGGGAATGAATTGGCAAAACTTCCCGACAACCGCGTTCCCGAACGCTCCGATTGGGCCGAACTCTCTGGCGCATGGACCAGCCGGATTGATGACCGAATTGCCGAACTAGAGCGCCTTCGCAAAGGGCTCACGCACTGCATAGGATGCGGCTGTCTGTCACTGCGCGAGTGTCAGCTTGCCAATCCAGGAGATCGCGCCGGCAAGGGCGGGCCTGGGCCACGCTCCTGGGTCTCCAAAAAATCGATTTCCAAAAAACCGCGGCTCTGATGTGCGAAGTGCCCTGCCGGAGAAATTGTGGCCGTGTAGCCTACCCTTTGATGGCCAGAATCATGCACAAAATCGTTGTGTTCCACGGCCAAGGAGGACTGGAAAACTCTGGTGCCCTACCGGAATCTGGATCAGCTCTACGCGAGTGAGCTAAAGATGACGCCCGAGAGTATCCGGGAATACGAACGGCTGAACTACTTTGGCGGGCAATGGAAACCCGAGTACGATGCGCTCATTGAAATTCCCGCGGGTTGGACTCGCCATCCGGACTACCCAGTTGTCGCCTGGGACGCAGCATTGGCCTCGGTGATGGTTTTTACTCAGCCCGTGCTGTACGAGTTTCCGCTTCTTCGCGTGAAAACGCTGCTCATCGTCGGACAGCGCGATCGCACGGCCATCGGCAAAGCATGGGCGCCTGAAAGCGTTCAAACGAAAATGGGAAACTACCCCGTCTTAGGTCGAAAAGCAGCGCGAGCTATTCCGGGTGCGAAGCTGGTGGAAATCGTGAACGCAGGCCACTTGCCTCAGGTCGAGGCCTTTCCAGAATATATCGAGGCCCTGTCCAAGTTTCTGGCTTCCGATGCCGGTGCCGGCAGTCAATAGCTCGATGACGCCAGATACTTCGACTACGCGCCTGGCGGCGCTGCGCTCAGGATTTCGCCTGCGCGCTGCGCTCAGGATTTCGCCTGCGCGCTCCCGCCCGCAAAACGGCTCAATTTACGCCAATGGATGCTCCAGAATCTCAGCCAAAGCGCGCAGCCGTGTCGAATCTGCCTGGCTTTTCACGGTGCCGGCTTCCTTTGCCAACGACGATGCCATGCGCTTCAACGTCGCCAGCGTACCCTTGCTCATGTGCGAACTCTCCGCGCTTTGAATTGCCGTTTGTAGAGCTGTGATTTTGTCCGGCGACTGGGCTTGCGAACGGGACAATTGGTCCACGTACGCCTTCGCGACGACCAATTTTGCCGGCCACTCGAGCTTTTGCTGGTTCTGCACGTTCAGGTCACCGACCTGAACCGTCTTCGCCGCGTCGATTTCGTTCTGGGTCAGGAACTGGGTCGGCGTGAGTTCAAACACGTCCAGGCCGCGCGCAATCTCCGAACCGTAGATGTAGCCGTTGTACCAATACGCCGACCACTCCCCGCCCAGCACCAGCACCTTGGGATCAATCGGCCCGCGGTCAAAGTAGGCAATTTCAAATGGGTGCGCTGCGTCAGTAAAGTCCATGATAGAGACGCCGCCTTGATACCAGGCCTGCACTTCGATATCGCGGCCGGGGACCGGAATCAGCGAGCCGTTGTGGGCAACACAGTTCTTCGTGTCACCCTGCGCAGCCGGCATCTTGTAATAGCTCTTGAAAGCGAGCTTGTCTCCCTTCACACCGAAGATCGCGTCCGCTCCCCATTTGTTCGGATCGTTCGGACGGCACCGCGCTCCCAAGCCGCCGCCCCACTCGTCGGTAAACACCACTTTGGTCCCATCGTTCGAGAACGAAGCCGAATGCCAGTACGAATAGTTCGGATCGTTCACCGCATCCACTCGCTTCGGATTGACAGGGTCTTTGATGTCGAGCAAAATTCCATTTCCGGAGCACGCACCCGCTGCCAACCCGATCGCCGAATACACCGTGATGTCGTGGCACTGGTCCGTGTCCTTCGGCTTCTCCGAGCCTGGCTTGCCATGAGTGCCGCCGTTGTTCAGGCCGTTCATCGCTCCGGTCCGAGCGTCAATAAATAGCCGAGGGCTGGACACCACTTTCGCATCCTGCGGCGCAGCCACAGGAACCTTGATCACTTCGATCCGAAACAGCGCTGTGCTCGGGTCTTTGTCCGGTTTTTCACCTGAGCATCCAGCCAGTTCTTCCGGCTGCCGCACAAACGACGTGCCCGACACGTAGATATAAACATTGTCTTTGTCGTTCGGATCGACCACCAAGGTATGCGTGTGCGATCCGCGGCAGGTTTGCACCGCCGCGACTTGCTTCGGATTCCTGATGTCGGAAATGTCGAAGATTCTCACACCGCGGAAACGGTCCTTTTGCGCTGCCGGCGGGCGACGTTTTTTTTCTTTTTCCTCGCCTGCGGGCGGGGGAGGCTCCGGCGGAAAGCCCTGCGTGCCGCAATCCAGACGTCCATTCGGCATCTCCACCGACATGAACAGCAGGTTTTTATACACTGACACATCACCCTGCCCGCCGGGGCACACCAGCGAAGTCAGCAACGTGGTATTCGCCGGATTGGAAATGTCATAGATAGTCACGCCGTAAAAATTCCCCTGAAACAGGTGGTTGCCCTGGAACGCAAGATCCGAGTTTGCGAAAGCAAGCTGCGCGCGTACCAACTGCATCGGTTTGGGAATCTTCGAGGTGTTACTCATGCCGAGCTGCCCGAGCGTCTTCTGCACCTTTGGATCATCGGGATCAGCGGCTTCGAGTTGAAATGCGTCAGGCTTCTTGACAAGCATAAGGTGCTTCATACCCATCGCTGTTTCACCCGCGTCATAGAGGCCCGGGGCTAGCTTGGCGCGCGGATCGTTCACATCCGAACCGGTCATGCCCGGTGGCAGCGCAGGAGCGGGTTCCGGAGCAAACGGATCCCGTTCTTCCTCCGCCGACTCCTTCGCGGGCGTTGCGGACGGCGGCGCAGGTGTTTGTGCCTTTGCCTGCTGTCGGCTCACACCGAACAATAAAATGATCGCGGCGACCGCCACGCGAAAAGCAACACTGGGCACTCGGTTCATTGTTTCTCCTCCGGAATTGTTTTCTCCAACATTGTCTGCATAACCCTGATCTCGGCTCGTTGAGTATTATCCGCATCCGTCGCAAAGTCGAACAGCTCGGCATCCTGCCCCGCGCCTGCGGTGTCGAATAAATCCTTCACCATGGTCAAAGCGCCCTCGTGGTGCTGGATCATCCCTGTCAAAAATAAACGGTCGAACTCGGTGTCCTTGGCCTTGCGCAGCGCCTCCATCTGTTCGGCTGTGAGCATGCCGGGCATAAGACGCGACATGTCCATGTCCCGCATTCCCGGCATGGCCATGGAAACTGGTTCTCCACGTGCCGCCAACCAGCGTCTCATAAATGTGATCTCGTCCGACTGCGAGCTACTGATGCGCGCACCTAGCGACCGCAGAGCTTTGTTCTCCGTATGCGACGAAATCAGTGCCGTCATCTCCACCGCTTGCGCATGGTGCATGATCATGCCTTGCATGAACTCCACCTCCGCTTGCGACCGTGGCGGCAGCTTTGCGGATGCCGAGGGCGGCTGCCTCCTGCTCGGCTTGCCTGGCGCACCCGGCTGAACTACAACCGGGGTCGCCGGATTATTCTGTGTGAGCGCAGAGCAGAGGAAATCTGTCGGAGCGGTCGCTGTCAGGACGACGCCCAGGCCAGACAAGGCTGCAAACGCTCGTGCAGACCGGAACGTGCGCTTGCAGGGAAAGCGATACGGCCACCAGTTCGGAATATTACTCAACAGGTTCATTTGGATTCGATCAAAGCTGGTTACGAAATACTATCATTTGCGGCGTCACCGAACACAGCTCAGGCCTTCGCGCCAAAGTGATGAGCTATTTTAAGGTTTCACTCTTAGCGGGGCCGGCCTTGGAGAGGAGTCGGCGGCGAGCAGTTGTGGGCACTCCTGAGTAACCGACCTGCGGGGACGCAACAGAAATGACCGGGGGAGGCCTTCGTGGAGGATTCTCGTGCGACCCATTCTCAAACCTGGCCAATGCTGAGGGCGACGTCGAAGCATCCCGAGGATCCGCCCTGTTCCATGCCGTTTCAGGGCGTTCCCGCACGAATCTGTCCCTTGCATCGGCGTTTCGTGACCGAAATGCTCGGCCAGACCTTCCCAGCGGGGATTCACCTTCTCGATCAGCTTGACTTTCTTCGTTCGGCGCCGGCGTTCGGCCAAGCCAAGTCGGAGGCGGCCAGACAAGAAGGCGCCAACGTTTTGCTGCGGTTCGCGAAGGACGGTACAGTCACTGCAAGCTCAAGCGGCAGTGCGATCATCGGCCTCATTACGCAAAGTATGCTGCAACTCGAAGGCGTCAAGAGCGTTAAGATAGACGCAAAAAATAACGGCGTCCGGGTAAGCTACGCGGACAAAACCCCTCCGCAGAAGATTGTCGTTGCGTTCAACAAGGAAAACCCAAACACGCTACTGCGGGCGTCGGGTGCAAAAGAAGCCAAGTAACTTTGCGCCCGTGGCAACGACAGACTGAGTCAGAAAGGAGAACTCAAGTGACGACAACGTACAAGGAAGCTTGCTGCACCTCGCCCGCAGCGGCGTGCTACTGGTTCGCAGTCTCGCTTGCGGCGTGGGGAGTGCTGAGCCTTATAGGAACCTTTTGGCGACCGCTCCATGCCTCGGCCCCGGCTACAGTGCTTTTGGCCATGGCAATCGGCTGCGTTGCTAACTGGTTCAGGAATCGCACTTTTCACTGCGCTATCACCGCTCCACTATTCTTGATCGCCGCTCTGGTGTTTCTGCTGTTCGACGTGACCAGGACTCACGTCAACAGCGCTTTGGTTTGGCCCTTGGTTCTTATCGGAGTCGGCATCGCATTTCTTCTGGAATGGCGCTACACCAGGCTTTCTGCGTCGTAGCTTTGAGATTGTGAATGACCGTGACATTTGGTAATTGGGTAATTTAGTAATTGGCTAATTGAAGGTTGCGTCCGACGTCTTCACAAATTACTCAATTACCAAATTACTCAATTACGAAATCTGGTGCGGTGCGAAGGGGTCCCCGACGCGGCGGTTTTCGCGCACTGGTGTGGGATTAGCCCTTAAGCAGGGAAGAGCACCCTTGAATTAGGAAACGATTACCGGAAAACCCTCGTCGAAGGAGGCGCTTGCCACTTCGCTCTCTCGCAGCAGGCCTTGAAGCCGATCAGAGCCTGGAGCAATACAATGGCGAATGATATGGACGTAAAGACAGCCATCCGGAAGGGCGACGCCGACGTCTTGCACCGTCTGCTCATTGAGGATGCGTCGCGGGCCAATGCGCTCATCCCCTGGGGAATGAACGATTGTGTCCTGACGCATCCACTCCACTATGTCTCGGACATGCTGTTCGCAGGAAGTGCGAAGCGAGAAATTCATTTGCTTATCGACAAGGTTTAGACGTATGCTTCGTCACCGTCTCAAGGGGTTGTCCATCCGCAACAAGGTTTAGGAGAAGGCGAGAAACATTCGTGATCCGTCAAGGAGGATCGCTCTATGGGTTACTCGCCGGGTGTAGTCGTAGCCGCATCTGATCTAGTCCTGCCCATCCACAAGGGCACGAGACATGGCAGCGCGCTTCAATTCTGCCGAGTGGTCTTGGCCCTTGGAGCCCTCCTGATCGCCGGAACGACTTCGGCCCACGCCGGCACTTTCACGGCATTCGGGCCGCAGGACTATACCCGTGGTACCGGCGCTCCCGTCACCGTAACCAATACGTTTTCGGTGCTGAATCCGAACACACAATACACGCTGAAGGCGTTCAACGGAGGTCTACAGGACGCCCAGACAGAATTGGTGTCCAGCGGCTTTGTGACAGTGAATGGAGTTCAAGTCATTGGGCCAAGCAATTTCAATCAAAACGTTAAGGAGGTGGACGTCCCAGTAACGCTTCAGGGATCAAATACGCTTGCGGTTCAAGTCAGAGGGCAGCCGGGCGGCGTTCTCACGATTGAAATTATTGGTGTCGACAACGATCTGCCAACTATTGCCGCGACGGTTTCTCCAGCGCCCAATGCGGCTGGCTGGAACAACAGCAACGTGACGGTAACGTTTACGTGTAGTGACGCCACGTCGGCAGTCGTAAGTTGCACGGGTCCGCAGACGGTGACGACCCAAGGCGCCAGTCAGGTCATCTCCGGGACAGCTACGGATGCTGCTGGAAACAGCTCAACCACGAGCGTAACTCTGAACATCGACAAGACTCCGCCGACAATCACAGCCGCGGCTTCGCCGGCCGCTAACGCGGCGGGTTGGAACAATTCTAATGTCACCGTGAGCTTTACCTGCGCCGATTCCCTTTCCGGAGTGGCAAGTTGCCCCTCTCCGACGACGGTGACCACCGAGGGAGCCAATCATGCGGTCTCAGGCACAGCGACGGATGTGGCGGGCAATACCGCCTCAACATCGGTCACCGTTAAGCTTGACAAGACACCACCCACCATCAGCATTACTTCGCCGGCAAATGGAGCAACGTTCACCTCCTCTTCCGCGGCCGTGACCGGGACTGTATCCGACGCACTATCAGGTGTCTCAGCCGTCACTTGCGACGGTGCATCCGCAACCGTTCAAAGCGGGGCGTTCAGTTGTTCGGTTACGCTCAATCCGGGTTCAAATACGATTACGGCGCAAGCTACCGATGTTGCCGGGAACACATCATCGGCCACGGAAAGTGTCACTTTTTCGAGTGCCCCCCCACCCGTGATTAACTCGTTCAGTCCCACCTCGGCAGCGGTCGGCATTCAAGTGACCTTAACCGGCAGCAACTTCACCGCCAACGGCACAGCGACGCCCCAGTTAACTCTCAGCCAGCAGGGGACGGGAAGCATCGCGGCCCCGATCGTCAGCTTCACGGCAACCAGCATCAGTTTCATCATTCCGGCTGGCGCGGCATCAGGCCAGATTACGGTGACCGTGGGGAATCAATCTGTGGTTTCTGCCGCCAGCCTGAGCGTGGTGGCGGCGTCCAGCTTTTCCCTCAGTTCCAGTCCGTCTACGGCGAACGTGCAGCAAGGGACAGCCGTTTCGATTTCGGTCGGTCTGAGTAGCAGCAATGGTTTTAGCCAACTTGCTGACTTAAGTGTGACCGGCCTGCCCACCGGCGTGACCGCCAGTTTCTCGCCTGTACGAATCACGACGGGGCAATTCTCAATTCTTACCATCACGGCGCCGGCGAGCCAGCCCGTAGGCAGCGCTACTTTGACCATCTCTGCGGCGGCGACTGTGCAGGGCATTCCGACCACGCAGTCCGCCAGCGCGAGCCTCAATGTTCAGGCGGCAACCACTTCCCTCATCGGACGCATTGTTGAAAGCGACAACATCGAGACGCCCATCCCGGGAATCACCGCCACCTTCCTCGGGATCGACGATGCCGGCAACACGACCGGATGTTCCGGCCAAACGCGGTCAGATGCCGCCGGCAACTTCGCCTTCACCAATCTGGGCACATCATGCCTGGGCCGGCAACTGGTCGGCTACAACGGCAATACTTCCACTGACGGCGAGAAATACGCGGGTGTAAACCTGGCCTACACCATGATTGCCGGCCAGATCACCGGTCCGGAACTGGTACACCTGCCGACGATCAGCGATGCCGAGACAATCATGGTGAAACAAAACGCGACCGTCGATCAGGTTTTCTCCTATTCGACCATCCCAGGTATTACGGTGACCGTCTATTCAGGCACCACGCTGACCTTGCCCGACGGCACGAAGCCCGATCCCTTTCCCATGGCTGCGGTTCTGGTCCCGGTCGACCGGCTGCCCGACGCTCCAACTCCCACCACGGGAACCCTGAGGGCCTCCATTGTTGCCTTCCAGCCGGCCGATACCACCAGCAACCAGCCGGTATCGGTGGCTTTTCCCAACGTCGTCAATACTCCTCCGGGCGTCAACATGGAGCTGGACACTCTCGATCCGATCGTCGGCGAACTGGTGAAATACGGCACCGGAACGGTTTCCGCGGACGCCTCCCAGATCGTCCCCGACGCTGACCCTGCGCATCCTGGCCATCGCTTTGGCATCTCGCATTTTGACTGGCACGGACCCATAGCGCCTGCGCCTCCGAACAATAACCCCAGCCCCGATCCGAATGCTCCCGAAAATGGAGACCCGGTTGATACCGCGTCCGGGCTCTTGGACTTCACTAAAACGGATATTGCCTTCGGAGGCGCGCGTGGACAGGCAGCTATCCTGCGCACTTATCGCACGTTGTCTGGAAGTGCAGGGCCCTTCGGGGTTGGGACCAACCACAATTACGGATATCTTCTGGACACGTCGAACTTGATCCGCGGAACGGGAACCTTTGTAAGTCTCGTGACGCCGGATGGCAACCAGTTCCAGTTTGTGAAGCAGGGCACCAATACATTTGTCAACTCAACCATCCCGAATTTATTGGGCGCTGTAATCACCAGTTCATCCACAAGCACATATAACCTGCGCTGGAAGAATGGCACGGTATTTAAGTTCGAGACTTCTTCCCAGGGCGTCCTGCTGGCGTTCCTAAGCTCGATTACAGATGTGAGCGGCAACACAGTTACCCTCGTCAGGGGGAACTCATCTCAGCCGATCCAGATCACTCAGATCATCGATTCGGTCGGGCGGGCGCTGAGTCTGACCTATGACAATTTCAACCGGATCGTTTCCATCACTGATCCGATTGGCAGGAGTATTCAATACACATACAACTCGCAAGGGACCCTGGCCACAGTCAAAGATCCCCTTGGCGGAGTTACGACGTACGCTTACGACACCCAGAACAGGATGACGTCGATCACCGACCCTCGCGGCATTACGTTCTTGAACAACGTTTACGACGCCAACGGGCGGGTAATCCAACAGACGGCTGCTGATGGCGGAATCACGACATTCAACTATACGTTGCTCAATCCCACTCTGGCCACAAGCCCGGTTCTGTTGACTTCCGTTACCGACCCACGGGGAAACGCAACTATCTATCACTTCAATCCGCGGGGATTCCTGTTGGATATAACGGATGCTCTTGGCCGAAAGACTGTCTATACATTAGACCCGGGAACCAACAAAGTTCTGAGCATCACCGATCCCCTAGGCCGCACAACGGCATTCACCTACGACACTAACGGCAACACGACCAGTACGACGCGCCTGGCCGGGACTCCTGGCGCTGTAACCAGCACGTTCACCTACGATCCCACGTTCAACAAAGTGACCAGCGTTACCGACCCTCTTGGCCATATGACGACCTTCAAGTACGATGACGCAGGGAAACTGCTCAGCGTCACCGACCCGCTGGGGGCCAAAAATGCGTTTATTTACGATTCCAATGGCGAGCTGATTTCCTCGGCAGATGCACTAGGAAACACCACGCGATTTGCCTATCAGAATGGCGACGCGGTGCGCATCACCGACCCGCTGAATCGGACAACGGCAAAAACAACAGACGCTGTCAGCCGGTTACTCACCCAGACGAATGCTCTTGGGCAGTCCATTGGATACCAGTACGACGGGTTGAATGAGTTGACGCGGATCACGGACCCGCAGGGGAACCAAACTTCCTTTACCTACGACGGGAACGGAAATCTGCTCAGCGTTGCTGACGCGAAGGGCAACAAGACGAGCTACAGCTACGACTCGATGGACCGTTCCGCCTCGCGCACCGATCCTTTAGGCCACACCGAGAGCTTTCAATACGACCACAACGGGAATCTCACACAGTCTATCGACCGGCGCGGCGTAGTGACCACATACAGCTACGACCCGCTCAACCGCCGAACGCAAGCGAATTTCGGTGGAAGAGAAATCATCAATTATTCCTACGACGCTGCCGGCCGGATGATTCAGGCGGCGGATTCAATCACAGGAACGATTGTGCGGGGTTACGACGGGCTGGACCGGCTTGTTTCAGAAACAACTCCGCAAGGAAGCGTGAGCTACGCCAACGATGCTGCAGGAAGACGAGCGAGCATGGCAATCAGTGGGCAGCAATCGGTGAGCTATTCCTACGACAACGGAGACCGGCTGGCGCAAATCGTTCAGGCAGGCGCCAATGTAACGTTCAATTACGATGCGGACGGCCGGAAGACATCCCTGGTGCTGCCGAATGGCGTGACCATGAGCTACAGCTACGATGCGGCCTCAGAACTCACCGGGATCAATTACACGCTGGGCGGGTCCGTGCTGGGGAATCTAACGTATGCCTATGACCTGGCCAGGCGACGAACAAGCATTGGCGGGAGCTTTGCAAAAACGGGAATGCCGAATGTGTTGACCAGCGCCAATTACAACGCTGGGAACCAGTTCACGCAGTTCGGATCATCGAGCCCCAGCTACGACGCCAATGGGAATTTAACGAGCGACGGCGTGAACACGTATACCTGGGATGCGCGGAACCAATTGGTTTCGATCAGCGGCGGTGTGACAGCGAGTTTTCAGTACGATGCGTTCGGCCGGCGGATCGCTAAAGCAGTCGCCAACACGAGCTCGAGCTACGTGTATGACAGGCAGAATCCGGTCGAGGAGCTTTCGGGCACAACGGTCACCGCGAATTTGCTCACTGGTTTTGGCGTGGATGAGTATTTTCAGCGCACCGATGCCTCGGGCACCGTGGATTACCTGACCGACGCGGTGGGCAGCACTGTGGCGTTAGCCAGTTCAAGCGGAACATTGAGCACGCAATACAGCTACGAGCCGTTTGGCAACACAACCATTAACGGCAGTTCCTCGAATCCCTACCAATATACAGGCAGGGAAAATGACGGGATGGGCCTTTACTACTATCGCGCTCGCTACTACTCGCCAGTTTTCCAGCGCTTCCTCAGCGAAGACCCGTTGGGACAAGCAGGGGGCTCAAATGCTTATGCGTACGCGCTCGGAAACCCGATTTCGTTCTTTGACCGGCTCGGCCTTACTCCTGATGTTTCCGATCCTTCCCAGGATTGTCTGGATGCGCTAGCAACAGCCCACGCAAACACAGCCTCTCTGCAGCGGGCCGTCGATAACTGGGACCTAATTCAGAACGCCGCGACGGCCAACGGGATAGATCCGAGCCTGCTCGCCGCGATCAGCATCCGTGAAACAGGCTTCCGCAATATTGCCCAGATCGGAGGCGGGCAAGGCGCGGGAATATTCCAAATCGATCTGGGGCAGAACCCACAAGTCACAAGCGCTCAAGCGTATGATCCTACATTCGCCGCCAATTTCGCGGCGAACATGCTAGCAACAAATATGGCAACTTTGGAAGCGCAACACCCCAATTTGACCGATACGCAGTTGTTGCAGGCGACGGCAGCGTCCTACAACTTCGGCACGAGGAATATAAGCGGCAATCCGAACACCATCGATGTCGGAACCACCGGGAATAACTATGGGAGTAACGTGCTGAACCTTGCTGACTGCTTCCAGTAATGGAGGGCCGAGATGGAAACTGGTTTGAAATGGCGTGTCTTAGCTCAAACTGCGATGGTCTTATCAGTGCTGATAAGCGCCTGTGCTACCAAAACACAGGGGCCAGATTCGACCTCCGCGGCAGCGGAAGAGTCGCTAAAGCGTTTCCTCCAGACGTTAGATGACAACAAGGCAACGCGATACATTGCGGCCTTCCGGGACCTTAACGGCGATGGTATTCCCGAAGCTATTGTCTATTTGATGGGGAACAGTTGGTGTGGAAGCGGCGGCTGCAACACGCTCATCCTGGCGCGCGAAGGTAGCTCCTGGAGAATCGTGACCAACATTAAAATCACGCGGCGTCCTATTCGAGTCTTAACCAACGAATCACATGGGTGGCGCACCCTCGGTGTCTGGGTGCAAGGCGGAGGCATTCAGCCGGGCTTTGAGGCAGAGCTCCTTTTCGACGGCAAATCTTATCCGAGCAATCCGTCCGTTCCTCCGGCCCGCCGACTGGAAGGGAACCCGGCGGGGGAAGTGGTCATACCTTCGGCGCAGGACGGGAAACCGCTGTATGACGACTAAGGCAACGGCCGTAGCAAGCCGGAGCGCCCCAAGTTTGGCAATGAGAGAACTTCGTGAATGGCAGAGGTCAATTCCGGTCGGCAAGCAGAGGGTTATATCCACGCGTAGCAAAATTGAGCACCATCTGCGCGGGAATAGCCGGGATAAGCAGCAATGCCGCGAGGACAGAGGTCCGGCCGGAAGGACGATCCCAATGCGTGTAGTGGTCCGAGAAATGAGCCCGGGGGAGGCCACGGTTGAGTTCTGCGTCAGCAGTGATCTTGCTCGGTCTGGTGCTTGGCAGTTGGGCATCGGGCATGCCGGGATGGTTCCTTTGGTTTACGCGCCCCTATCGAAAAGCCAGGAATCTGCTGGTAATCGGTCTCGGCTACTTTGTGGTCGGCGGTTCAGCGATTGGGTCGCTTTGGCTGCTGCGAGAAGCTTCAGAGCGAATGGGTTTTGGCCGGGACGCCCAAGGCTATGCGGCGCGGTATGCATGGACGGTCAGCTTCACGTGTGGAGCTGTTTTAGCCATGAGGAGCGAGATCAAATGGCGGAGGTCAGTTGGGCTCAGCGACAAGAAGGTTGTACCTCCGCCTAACGGAGAGCATTGAGCACAATCTCATCGGAGAAAAATTAGGCCCCAGGATCCTAGGAGCTTGAACGTGACTTATGAGTCAGAGGGGAGAGCAATAATGCGGACGAGAGCAATGGTAGGCCTGATCTCCTTACTCCTTGTAGGGTTTGTCTCCACGCTATGCGGGCAGAGCACCTCTCCCGTCCAATATGCTTATGACGACCTGGGGAGATTGACCAAGGTCGTGGACCCGAACGGCAATGTTGCAGCCTATAGCTACGATGCAGTCGGCAACCTGCTCTCAATTGCGCGCTCGACCCTAACCTCTCCGAATGCGCTGGCCATTCTGAATTTCACTCCACAGCAGGGCGGAATCGGAACCACAGTCACGATCCAGGGACAAAACTTCAGCGCAACCTCAAGCTCGAACACGGTTCAATTCAACGGTACGGCAGCGACGGTCACGGCGGCCACCCCCAATAGCCTTACCGTGACTCTGCCGTCTGCCGCCACCACAGGGCCGATTACAGTGTCCGTGGGTTCAGCAACAGCGACATCGGCAACGAATTTTACTGTAGTTCAGGTTCCCGTCATTACCTCCATCAGTCCAACATCCGCGCTGCAAGGCGCTTCGATCAGCACTTTTCAAGTTACCGGTATTAATCTCACTGGAGCTAACTTTTCATTCTTGCCTGCTTTCAATCCGCCGGCGATTACCCCATCCAACGTGAGCATCAGCTCCGACGGAACCTCGGCGACCATGAGTCTTACCTTGTCCGCGTCTGCCATCGGCTCGTTCAACGCTGTGGCCACGAATGCATCCGGGAGCTCGAGTCTTCTCCCAACCCCAAGTAATACACTTACCGTTCTTTCCACCAATCCGTCCGCTGACGCGGATGGCGATGGCTTAACCAATATCTACGAATTCGCAATCGGTTCGAATCCGCTGAACCCGAGCACGACTAACGACGGCATCCCCGACGGGTGGGCTCTGTTTTTCGGCCTGAATCCTACCAATCCCGGCGGAGCCAGCCAAATCGCGCCTGACGGCCTCACCTTTTTGCAGGCATTCCAGCGGGGCTTGAATCCGCTGATTGCAACCTTGGCGCCCCCGAACGTTGCCAGAGTGTTTCCCGCGGACGGCGCAACCGATTATCCGACCAACGGCGTGATCGTGGTCCGCTTCAATGAGCCCCTGCAAGCCCCGGTAACTCTGCCGGCGGTGCAAAGCGCCATCAACGCCGGTTTGCCTCCAGGATCGAACTTCTCTTCTGCCAACGCGGCATTTGCCGCGCGGGTTTTGCAAGCGTTTCTGCTCCGCACCTGTTGCGGCGGGACGGCGGCTGTGCCCGGTACCGTCCAACTCCTGCAGAGCGGCCGGCCGATCGCCGGCACAGTGACTCTTTCCAACGACGGGCTGTCGCTTGTGTTTGCGCCTACCAAGCCACTCTCCTCCTCGACCACATACACAGTGGTGGTTACCGGCGTGAAGGGCGCGTCCGGCGTTCAGATGACCAACACCTTCCAGAGCTCGTTTGCGACCGGGCTTACTACCAATTTGACAACCGGCAACACGGTGCTCACGAGCCCTGCCAGTGGAGCTACAGGTGTCCCCACCAACGCGGCTTTCATGGTGGAATTCAACAAGCAAGTCGATCCCTCATCCCTAACGCCAGATACGTTCTTCGTTATCGACAGCCTGACCAACCAAAAAGTGCCCGGGATGCTACAAGTGGATCCATCAGGTTTCACTGCCTCCTTTGTGCCGCAAACGCCATATGCTGTCGGCCGCTTCTTCTTCGTAGAGCTGTCCGGAGTCCTGGATCTCACAGAGAATCGTTTCCCATTTAACTTCTTTGAGTTCACCACCGGCTTTGGTCCGGAAACGCAGGGACCCGCAGTGGTCTCCGTAAGTCCTGGCAATGGCACAACCGGAGTTCCGGTGAATTCTCTGGTGGCAGCCCAGTTCAGCCAGCCGCTCAGCGTAATCAGCGCCGTTGCCGGCTTCCAAGTACTGCAGGGCGGCACTCCGATTCCGGGCGCGATTGCCCTCTCCAACGGCAATACGTTGATCACGTTTACGCCGGTATCTCCGCTTACTGCGAATACCGTCTACACAATTTCGGCGACGGCTCAGATTACCGATGTAGCCGAGAATCCGCTTTCGAATCCGACTACTTTCACTTTCACAACGGGCGCCGCAGCCGACACATCTACGCCATTTGTGACGACGGTGAGCCCGGCGAGCGGAGCCGGAGGAGTGCCGACCAACAGTGTGATCCAGTTGCAGTTCAGCAAGCGGGTGGATCCATTGACGGTGACCACGGCGAACTTCCTGGTGTTCCCGCAGGCAACCAATATTCCGATTCCGGGGGCCGTCGCGGTATCGGCAGACGGCCTGACGGCGACGTTTACGCCGAACCCGGCGCTTGATCCATCGACAAACTACTTCATCGAAGCAACCAATGGGATTACGGATCAGCAGGGTCATCCCCTGCAGTTCCTGTTCTCGACATTCAGTACCGGACCGGGCGCGGTCACGACGGCGCCGACGGTAGTGCAGGTGAGTCCGGCGAACGGAACCAGCGGAGTGCCGGTAAACCCGCAGGTGGTAGTGGTGGTGAGCGCG
>WNFJ01400774.1_pt4 | contig 19834 bp, 14 predicted proteins | sample 5400461 | NCBI WGS metagenome assembly WNFJ01 (sample SAMN13153349, study PRJNA577476) | soil metagenome | isolation source: 115 cm saprolite on Douglas fir-dominated hillslope | place: USA:California | collected 2013-09-17
CCGCCGTAATGGGCGGCGTCTGTGTTCATGATTTCGCTGTAGAAACCCGGATTGGGGACGCCCAGACGGTAGCCTTCGCGGACTACGGGCGTGGCGTTGATGATGGCCACGATCAGATCATCAGGGTTTTTGCCACGGCGTAGGAAGGAAAGAACACTGTTGTCGGAGTCGTTGGCGTCGATCCATTCGAAGCCATGCCAGTCAAAATCGATTTCATGAAGAGCAGGTTCCGCCGAGTAGAGGTGGTTGAGGTCGGAGATGAGCTTCTGAATACCGCGATGGGAATCCCACTGGAGCGCGTGCCAATCGAGACTGTGAGCTTCGCTCCATTCGCCGCGCTGAGCGATTTCCTGGCCCATGAAGAGGAGCTTCTTGCCGGGGTGAGCATATTGATACGCGTAGAGCAGACGGAGATTCGCGAACTGCTGCCACAAGTCGCCGGGCATTTTGTGGAGGAGCGAGTTTTTTCCGTGGACGACTTCGTCGTGCGAGAAAGGAAGAAGGAAATTTTCGGTGAAGGCGTAGAGCAGGGAAAAGGTGAGCTTGTTGTGTTCGTATTTGCGGTGGACGGGGTCGTGAGAAAAGTATTTTAGCGTGTCATTCATCCAGCCCATGTTCCATTTGAAGCTGAAGCCCAGGCCGCCTAGGTAAGTGGGGCGAGAGACAGCGGGCCAGGAAGTGGATTCCTCTGCGATGGTGAGGATGCCGGGGAATTTTCCGTGAGCCACCTCGTTCATGCGCTTGAGGAAATCGATGGCGTGGAGATTCTCACGGCCGCCGAATTGGTTGGGAACCCACTCGCCGGGCTTGCGGGAGTAGTCAAGATAGAGCATGGAGGCGACGGCATCCACGCGAAGGCCGTCGATGTGATATTTGTCCAGCCAGAAGAGAGCGTTGGAGATGAGATAGTTTTGAACTTCATTGCGGCCGTAATTGTAGACCAGCGTGCCCCAGTCGGGATGCGCGCCCTGACGCGGGTCAGAGTGCTCGTAGAGATGCGTGCCATCAAATTGCGCCAGTCCGTGTGTGTCGCGAGGGAAATGCGCGGGCGTCCAGTCCAGAATGACGCCGATGCCCGCCTGATGGCAGCGGTCGACAAATTCCATGAATTCGGCTGGTGAGCCGTAGCGGCTCGTCGCGGCGAAATACCCGAGAGTCTGGTAGCCCCAAGATCCGTCGAAGGGATGCTCCATGATGGGGAGAAGCTCGATGTGGGTGTAGCCGAGATCTTTGACGTAAGGGATGAGCTGATCGCCGAGCTCGCGGTAGGTCAGCCATCGGTTGTGGTCTTCAGGAACACGGCGCCAGGAGCCGAGATGAACTTCATAGACGGAAACAGGGGAAGCGAACCAGTTTTTCTGCGCCCGATGAGAGATCCAGTCGGCGTCGGCCCATTTATGGTGATCGAGTCGCGCGACGACAGCGGAAGCCGTAGGGATCGGCTTTAAGTGGAAGAACGCTGCCACTGGGGCCGACGATTTCGTATTTATAGATGGTGCCTTCGTCGAGTTCGGGGACGAAGATTTCCCAGAGGCCGGAAGAACCTCGGGCGCGCATGGGATGGACGCGGCCATCCCACCGATTGAAGTCGCCCACAACGCTGACGCGTCTGGCACTCGGTGCCCAAACGGCGAAGTGAACGCCGCGGATGCCTTCCAGTGTAATGATGTGAGCGCCGAGTTTTTCATAGGTGTCGTAGTGGCGGCCTTCGCCCATCAGGTAAAGATCGAATTCACTTAGAACACAGGGGAAAGCATAGGGATCATAGATTTCGAGAGATTCGCCTTCGTGCGTGTGACCGCGAATTTTGTAGCTGGCCGCTGCGGGCGGACTGGATTGGTTCGAGGGCCAGGTGGCTTCGAAGAAGCCTTCGGGACGAAGTTTCACGGCGTCGGTGACTCTGGCAGGCGAGAGCGTACCCCCTTCAATGGCGGGAGGCGTCAAAGAAATGCAAGCGTCTGCGGCCCAGGGCAGAAAAAAACGGACAGACCAGTTGCCTTCCGCTGGATGTGGGCCGAGGAATGAGAAGGGATCGGCATGGCGCGCGGCGAGGAGGGCGTCGATCTGAGCGTCGAGGCGCGGATCGCGCGAAGCAATCGGTGCCGCGTGCTGCAAAGATGGGCGATGCTCAGTCAAATGGATGGTCTCCGAGACGCAGCAAGCGCGGGACGGACAGATGAGCTTAGTCCTGAACCTGACCTACGTCCCTTGAATTCTAGGGCGTTGGCCGGGAAATGCCAACTCCGTGGCGAGGGTTAGTTGAAAATACCGAGAGAAGGGTTCGCTGCTGGAATGACCGTCTAGCATTTATCGCGGGAACGGCTTGGGGGCTTCCGAATGGCGACTGTCAGATGCGACGTCTGCAACGGGATATTCAATCAGAGTTATCTCGCCTCGCATAAGCGGCTGGCGCACGGCAAGAATAGTCCATCCACGGCAGGGCCCATCACCGAGAAAGAGGCGATACAAAAAATTGCCTCGCTGTACGAGAGCCTTTCGGTCGACGGCCGGAAACGCGTAGTTCGCCTCTTAGGCTTGAAAGGCCAGGAAGACTAGGAAATCCAGTAAAATTCCGTAACAAACCATGAGGACCTTTTCCATGCTGCGCGCGTTCCTGTATCTCTCCATCGTGATTTGGCTGGCAGGGCAGGGTGTTGATGCACAGGACCGTTCGCAGGGGCGGTCGATGGTGATTTCGCGGAATGGGATCGTGGCAGCGGAATCGCCGCTGGCGGCGCAAGCGGGCGTGCGGATATTGGAGCGCGGCGGGAATGCGGTGGATGCGGCGATCGCCACGAACGCCATGATGGGCGTGGTTGAGCCGATGATGAATGGCATTGGCGGAGATTTGTTTGCGATTGTGTACGATGCCAAGGCCAACAAATTGTACGGATTGAACGCGAGCGGATGGGCGCCCAAGGGATTGACGATCGAGTATCTGCAGAAGCAGGGAATTAGGAGCATGCCTCAGCAAGGCGTGAATGCCATCACGGTGCCGGGAGCGGTGGATGGCTGGCAGAAGCTGGCGGATAAATTTGGGAGAAAGAAGCTGGCGGAGGATTTGGCGGCGGCAATTCGAACGGCGCGGGACGGATTTCCCGTGCCGGAATGGACGGCGGCGTACTGGGCGGGAGAAGTGGATTATTTGCGAATGGATGAGGCTGCGACCAAGACCTATCTTCCAGGAGACCGCGCTCCAAAGGTCGGCGAGGTATTCCGCAACCCGGACCTGGCATGGTCGCTCGAACAAATCGCGGAACACGGCAGAGAGGCGTTTTACAAAGGAGAAATTGCCGCGAAGATTCTGGAGACCATGAAGCGGCACAACGGGCCGATGGTGGCGCAGGACCTGGCGGAGTATTCGAGTGAATTTGTCGAGCCGATTTCCACGACATATCGCGATTGGACGATCTACGAATTGCCGCCCAACGGCCAGGGCTTAGCGGCTCTGGAAATGCTGAATATTATGGAGACCTTTCCGCTGGGGCAAAAGGATTGGGGCTTTGGCTCGACGAAGGCGCTGCACGCCATGATCGAAGCGAAGAAATTGGCGTACGCAGATTTAGTGAAATACATCGGCGATCCGAAGAAGCAGAAATTGCCGGTGGCGACACTCCTTTCGAAAGAATGGGCCGCGCAGAGAGCCAAGTTAATTGATCCAGAGAAGGCCAACTGCGACGCGGCGGCGGGAGAAATGCCCGTTGGGAACGACACGACGTATCTGAGTGTCGTAGACCGCGAAGGAAACATGGTGTCACTCATCCAAAGCAATTATGAAGCATTTGGATCGGGCATTGTTGCTGCGGACACAGGATTTGCGCTGCACGATCGGGGCGGGCTCTTCAGCATGGATCCCACTTCACCAAATGCGCTCGCGGGAAGAAAGAGGCCACTGCACACAATCATTCCGGCGTTCGCGCAAAAGGGAGATATTCGCGTGGCGTTCGGGATTATGGGCGGCTGGAATCAGTCGCAGGCACACGCGCAATTTGTGGCGAACCTCGTCGATTTCAAAATGAACATACAAGCAGCCCTGGAGGCCCCAAGGTTCAGCAAGCACACGTTCAGCGGATGCGATGTGATGATGGAGAATCGCTTCGGGCAAAATGTGCGGAATGAGTTGACGAGCAAAGGGCACAAGATCGATGTCAAAGGCACCTTTTCGAGCGGCATGGGTGGAGGGCAAGCGGTGATGCGAGATTTTGCTACGCGCGTGAATTATGGGGCTTCGGACCCTCGAAAAGATGGCCAGGCGGTCGCAGAACTGCCTTTCGAATAGGGCGCTGTGCAGGCCTGTCAAGGCGGAAGACGCTCGTTCCGACTGCGCAAAAGAGTTCCCTGGGGGCGCTAAGAGGGGAAATATTGTGCCCGAGAGGCAGATCGTGGCCATCCGGCCAGCCTGTAAGTGATTGTAAATAAAGCTATTACTGTATGACCTGGTGGTTGGTGAATTGCACCTGTACCAATGGCCAGGGACCGCCGCCCGCAGCTACGCGACCTGGAAGCGGAGATGTCGATGGGGGATGCACGGGTAAGCCTGGTTCTGGCGCGGTGTGTCGCAGTTGCTGCCCTCGCTCTTTTCCTGATGCCTCAAAGCAAAGCGCAAAAAGTGGATGTTTCCGGCCGCTATCAGTGCGCGCAGGCCAAGATGCACGGCAGGGTGATCGCGTGCAATGCGGCGCCGCTGATTCTGAAGAACGACGGTCGTTTCGAACTGCGCGGGTGGGAAGGAAGCTATTTTGTGAGCGGCGGATGGGTGGAGCTTTCGGATTCGCTGATCAAGACGCGCGCGAAGATCGAACCGGGATACAAAATCGTTTTGCGCTATTACGGAAAGCACGGCCTGGTGGAAATGACTTACGAGCGGCGCGTAGCTGAAACGGGCAAGACCGCACTGAGCTGAATCGCGCTGCTGACTGTTGCCACGCCAAGATTAACAATAAGATTTACTATACTTGTGAGTAAATAAGACTAGTCTAAATTAGACTAGTTGCACCCTCCATTCAGCTCGTCGCCGGCTGCCAACCCCGGCCGCGCAAGATTTCTCCTGCAACCGTGCCAGTCAATTTGCCATGATCGTGTTGCGCCTGACCATTCACGGTGGTGTAGTTGCTGCGTTCGGAGAGTTGATCCGGCTTTGTAAGAGTCGCGTCGTCGTCGACGGTTGAGGGATCGAAGAGCCATGGGAATCGCCGAAAGGAAATTTATTTTTTGGACGCAGCCGCTTTGTTCTCGAGTCCCGGAGCGATCACGGGTTGCAGGAACGGCATCATGGCGCGAAGTTTGGGGCCGAGTTGCTCGATCGGGTGGTGCTGCTCGCGCTGGCGGGTGGCCAGGAAGTTCGGGCAGCCCTTTTCGTTTTCTTCGACCCAAGCCTTGGCGAAACTGCCGTTGCGAATCTCCGCGAGGATCTTGCGCATGAATAATCGCCTTGCTCCGCTGTGTCGCTGACGGAATAACGCATATAGCTGAGGCCGCCACGGTAAATTAAGTCCACAATGAGTTTGAGCTCGTGCATGCATTCGAAATAGGCGACCTCTGGCTGGTAGCCCGCTTCCGTAAGTGTTTCGAATCCGGCTTTGATCAATTCACTCACGCCGCCGCAGAGCACGGCCTGCTCGCCAAAAAGGTCGGTTTCGGTTTCTTCCGTAAAAGTGGTCTCAAGAACGCCGGCGCGCGTGCAGCCGAGTCCTTTGGCGTAAGCGAGGGCCAGAGCTTTCGCTGAACCGCTGGCATCCTGTTCGACAGCCAGGAGCGCCGGTGTTCCTCCACCTTCCGTGAAGACTTCGCGAACGCGATGGCCGGGGGCTTTTGGGGCAATCATGGAAACGTCGACGATTGCCGGAGGCTTAATGGTTCGAAAGCGGATGTTGAATCCGTGCGCAAACATCAAAGTCTTTCCGGGCTTGAGATTCGGCTCGATGGCGTCGTGATATAGCTTGGGTTGCTTGGTGTCTGGGACAAGAATCATGATGACGTCAGCCCATGCGGCAGCTTCCGCGGGTGAGTTAACAATCAAGCCTTCCTTTTCGGCCTTGGCGCGCGAGGCGCTGCCTTCGTGGAGGCCGACGCGGACGGAAACGCCGCTATCGCGCAGGTTCAGCGCGTGCGCATGACCCTGCGAGCCGTAGCCAATAATGGCGACTTTTTTTGCTTGGATTAGGGAAAGGTCCGCGGAATTGTCGTAGTAAAGATTTGCCATTTGCTTCCTCTCGTGACCGGTTTGTGGTCGAAAGACGATTTATTTCAGAAATACTTTGATGCTTGTTAGCGTGCGCCAGCACTCACAGGAGACAGGCAGAATGCCTGTCCTACTTTGCCTTTGATTCCACTGCTTCGGGCGATTCAGCCGGAGCAGGGGGTGGCTGCAACAAATCGCCGCCCCGGGTCATGGAAATGCGGCCAGTGCGGGCCATTTCCAGCACGCCAAAAGGCCGAAGCACTTCGAGCAGGCCATCGATTTTGTCCACGGTGCCCGAAACTTCGATAATGAGCGATTCCGGCGCGACATCCACAACGCGCGCGCGAAAAACCTTGATCAACTCCATCAGGTGGGGACGATTCTGTTGATCGGCAGAAACTTTGATCAAGGCCAGATCACGCTCAAGAAGCGCCCGAGTAGAGATATTTTCGGCCAGGAGCACGTCAACGAGCTTTTCGAGGCTGGCTTCCAGGCGATGCGCACCTCTTTCATCGGTATGTGCCACGATGGTCATGCGAGCGATTTCTTCATTCTGGGTTGGGCCGACCGTGAGCGAATCGATATTGATGGCCAGCCGCCTCGCCAGGGAAGAGACGCGGTTCAGCACGCCGGGTTTGTTTTCGACATAGGCGACAAGTGTTTGCATGGCTTTCTCGATTTCTCCTACGGCTCAGTCGCCGTTTCGACGAGCGGATTATTCGGGCGGCGAATCATATCGCTTAAAGAGGCGCCGGCGGCAACCATGGGATAGACGGAGTCTTCCTGTTCGACGCGGAAGTCGATCAGCACGGTTTCGGCTGATTCGCGCGCGGAACGGATAGTGGGGACAACCTCAGCGCGCTTGGTGATGCGTTCGCCACGAATCCCGAAGGCGTTGGCAAGCGCGGCGAAATCGGGAGCCACCAGCGGCGTGGCGACGTAGCGCTTGTCGTAAAAGAATTCCTGCCACTGGCGGACCATGCCGAGATAGCCGTTATTAATGATGGCGATCTTGATGTTGATTTTTTCCTGGACGATGGTAGCAAGTTCGCTCATGGTCATCTGGAATCCGCCATCGCCGACGACCACCCAGACTTCGGAATCGGGCTTGGCAAATTTCGCGCCGATGGCGGCGGGAAGAGCAAAACGGCTGATTGTGGTGGTAATACTGCGCTTCCCACATCTGGTGTTGGCCGACGTCGGTAACGATGATGGCTTCACCGCGAGTTTCTTTCCACAGGTCGTTGATGACATGCGCGGCGTACAGGTGGCCACTATCGGGGAGGCTCTGAATGTCGCGCACCGCGGAATCGCCCTTCAGTTCGCTGATATGACGAACCCACGCGCTGTGATCGGAGGTCTTTATGTGAGGCGTTAGCCGTTCGAGCACCTCGCGCGCATCGCCGACGAGGGCGGCGTCAACCGGCACGTTTTTGTTGATCTCCGCGCGGTCGATCTCAATGTGGATCTTGCGTGCGCTCCTGGCGTAGGTGCGAAGGTCGCCGGTGACGCGGTCGTCAAAACGCATGCCGACCGCGATAAGCAGATCGGCCTCCTGAATGGCGTTGTTAACCCAGGCTTCGCCGTGCATGCCCATCATGCCGAGGTTCAGTGGATCGTTGGCAGGGAAGCAGCCGATGCCGAGGAGCGTCATGGCGACGGGATAATTACCGGCGCGGACGAACTGCTCGAACGCGCGCATCGCGCCGGAAACCATGATGCCGTGGCCAGCAAGAATAATGGGGCGCTTGGCGGTATTCAACATTTCCACGGCGCGGTCGAATTCGGCTTGATCATGATTGCTTCGGACGCGCTTGGGCGGAAGTTTTGGCGCAGACGCTTCCCAGTTGAATTCCGCGGAAGCCTGTTGTGCGTCCTTGGTGATGTCAACGAGAACGGGGCCAGGGCGTCCGCTATTGGCGATCAAGAAGGCCTCGCGGATGGTGCGCGCAACGTCCTCAGCTTTAGTGACCACCACGTTGTGCTTGGTGATGGGCATGGTGATGCCGGTGATATCGATCTCCTGAAACGCGTCGGAGCCCAGAACTTTGCTGCTGACCTGGCCGGTAATGCAGACGACTGGGGACGAGTCCATCATGGCGGTGGCGATGCCGGTAACCATGTTCGTTGCGCCCGGACCGGAGGTGGCCATGGCCACACCGATTCCGCCGCTGGCTCGCGCGTAACCATCCGCCATGTGTGTGGCGCCCTGTTCGTGACGCACGAGGACATGGTGCAGCTTCGATTTACCGAGCGCGTCGTAGACAGGAAGAATGGCGCCACCGGGATAACCAAAGATTTCGCGCACGCCGAGACGTGTGAGCGACTCGCAAAGAATTTCCGCACCGGTGAGCTTCATAGAGTCCTCGTTTCGGGCAAGCGCGAAGCGGTCACCGCGTTCAAGACTGGTTGAGGTGCCGCTGAAAAGGATGCAGGCACGGACGTTACCGCGCCGAGAGAAGAGGAAGATACCAACAATGCGTACTTGGCCATAACACCGCTTGAGAAGCGGGGCGCAGGCGGCTTCCACGAGGCGAGACGCTTCTGGATATCGGTGGCGCTGAGTTCGACGTTCAATTGGCGGTTGGGAATGTCAAACACAACGATATCACCGTCAGCGAGGGCGGCAATCGGGCCACCGTTAACGGCCTCGGGAGCGACGTGCCCGGCCATCAGGCCGTGGGTGGCGCCGGAGAAGCGGCCATCGGTGAGCAGAGCGACGGAATCGCCGAGGCCGGCCCCAACGAGAGCGGCAGTAACGGCAAGCATTTCACGCATGCCCGGGCCGCCCTTGGGGCCTTCATAACGAATGACCATTACATCCCCAGCCTTGATGGAGCTATTTTCGACGGCCGCAAAAGCCGCTTCTTCGTTGTCAAACACGCGAGCCGGGCCACGGAAATTCAGCAGATTGTGGCCGGCAACTTTTACCACGCAGCCTTCCGGCGCAAGATTTCCTTTCAGGATGACCAGGCCGCCGGTGGGCTTAAGCGGCGCGTCGAGTTTGCGCACAACTTGCTGCGCCGGCGTTTCCTTGGCAGCACTGGCCTCTTCGGCGAGAGTGCGCCCGGTGACGGTGATGCAATCGCCGCGCAACAAGCCCGCCTCAAGAAGGCGCTTGGCAACGAGCGCAGTGCCTCCTGCGGCATAGAGATCGGTGGCGACGAAGCGTCCGCCAGGTTTGAGATCGGCGAGAATGGGAACGCGAGAACTGATGCGGTCGAAATCGTCAATGGAAAGTGAAATTTTCGCTTCGTTGGCGATGGCCAGCAAGTGCAGAACTCCGTTTGTCGAACCGCCCGTTGCGGCAATACCGGTGATGGCATTCTCAATCGCAGCTTTCGTGATGATTTTCGAGGGCGTAACATCGCGACGCAGAAGGTCGAGGACCAATTCGCCGGCGCGACGGCCGGCGGCGGCCTTTCCTACATTTGTTGCGGGAACACTGGAGAGTCCCATGGGGGCGACTCCCAGGAACTCGCACACCAGGGCCATGGTGTTCGCTGTGAATTGTCCGCCACAAGCGCCTGCTCCGGGGCATGCCACGGATTCGAGGGAGCTGAGACGTGCGTCCGTCATTGCTCCACGTGCATGCATGCCGACAGCTTCGAAAACGTCCTGAATGGTGACGGAATGGCCCTCGAACTGGCCGGGAGCGATCGAGCCGCCATATAGAATGAGCCCGGGAATATTCAAACGAGCCAAGGCCATGATGCCGCCGGGGATGGTCTTGTCGCAGCCAACCAGGACAATCAGGGCGTCAAACAGATTGCCGCGAGTGACGAGTTCGATCGAATCAGCGATTACTTCTCGGCTGACGAGAGAGGCGCGCATCCCTTCCGTGCCCATGGTGATGCCGTCGGAGATCGAGACGGTATTGAACTCGAGTGGTGTTCCCCCCGCGGCGCGAATGCCTTCCTTTACATGCTGCGCAAGCTCGCGAAGGTGATAGTTGCAAGGACCGATCTCGATCCAGGTATTTGCCACGCCCACGAGAGGCTTCTTGAAGTCATCGTCGCGGAGACCGGAAGCGCGCAGCATGGCGCGGGCCGGCGCGCGATGCGCCCCATCGGTCAAGGTGTGGCTGCGCGGTTTGAGAGAGTTGCTCACTGCAGAATCCCTTCGATGCTCATCCATTGCTGCCATCTTGAAATCAAAAGTCCTGGAAAAACGAAGGCCATCATCGAGTCTCAGATGATGGCCCCGAAAGCTACCGGCGATGCTGTCTTAGGCCGCCATCATCCGCCTGTTGTCCCACGTACGAGTACGGGAATAATTCGTACAACGATCCGGTCTACGACTCGGGCAGTTTTGCCCTTCGTATCCGTCGGATCAGTGACGATGGCTCGTGTCCACATGGGTGTTCGCCATCCAAGCTAGCAGCATGGGCCCCGGAAGTCAATGAGTCAAATTAATAGTTGTGCTGAATCAAATAAACAAGACTTATGGATATTTATTTCTCCGAAGATACTGCCTGCTTTCTGAACGCATAGGTAGCGGAAGTCCTTGGCCGCTGGGCATCCTTCGCGGCGTCTCGACATCTAATCACGGGTGCGTCGGGCAAAAGCGCTGAGTCAATCCAAGGAGATTTCGTGAACGTGAGCACAGATGTGCTGGTCATCGGCGGAGGACCGGCCGGGTTGGCAGCGGCCATTGCGGCGCGCAAAAAAGGGTTTGAGGTAACGGTCGCGGACGGTGCAAAGCCTCCGATAGATAAAGCGTGCGGCGAAGGACTGATGCCGAATACCCTGGAAGTCCTGGCGGAACTGGGCGTGGCGATTTGTCCCGGCGATGGACAGGTTTTTCGTGGAATCCGCTTCGTGAACGGCGGGACTTGCGCGGAAGCAAGCTTTTCCGGCGCCGGCGCTGTTGGCGTGCGCCGAACGGTGCTGCACCAGAGGATGGTGGAGCGAGCGCGAGAGTGCGGGATAACTCTGCTATGGAACTCGCCCGTTACAGGCTTAGCCGAAGATGGCGCCATCGTTGGTGGGAATGTATTGAGCGCAAAGTGGATTATCGGGGCCGATGGAATCCATTCCCGCGTGAGACGCTGGTGCGGCTTGGAGTCGCATGGGCAGGAAGAAATCCGATTCGCACAGCGGAGGCATTATCGAGTGAAAGCTTGGACCGATTGCACGGAGGTTCACTGGGGCAAAAGAATGCAGGCGTATGTAACGCCACTCGGAAACGACGAGACGTGTGTCGCTCTGATCTCGCGGGATCCACGGATGCGTCTTGAAGATGCCTGGCGGGAATTTCCCAACCTGGCCGAAAATTTGCGTACGGCGAATCCAAGCAGCGCCGAAAGAGGCGCGGTGACCGCGACGCGCAGATTGGAGCGCGTCTACAAGGGAAATGTCGCATTGATCGGCGACGCATCCGGAAGTGTTGACGCTATCACTGGGGAGGGACTTTGCCTGAGCTTCCAACAAGCAATTGCGCTCGCCGACGCATTGGAGACTGGGCATCTTGAGAATTACGAGCAGGCGCACCGCCGGCTTGCCAGGCGGCCGAATATCATGGGACGGCTTTTGCTGCTGTTGGACCGATACCAGTCCTTAAGAGGGCGCGTGCTGCGAGCGTTGGCCGACGATCCAGAGGTGTTCGCACGTTTAGTTACGGCGCACCGGGGACAGGGTTCGCCTAAATTTCTTGCAGCCACGGGAATCCGTCTCGCCTGGCAATTCGTGACAGTGTGAATGGAAATTGTAGGGGGGTACTTTTGTCTCACCACGCATCACCATCAAATTCGCGTTCAAGAAGGGAAAAGTGTCGCGAATAGATGAGGTTGTGTGCCAACGATTAGATAGGAAGGCGCAAGCGGGCCTCGCAACCCTGTTTGTCAGTGCGATTCTTCAGGGTGAGCTCACCGCCGTGAGCCTCGGCGATCTGCCGGCTGAGGACTAGGCCAATGCCGGAACCACCCGGCTTGGTGGTGAAGAAGGGCACGAAAAGGTTTGACGTATTGGGAAGGCCAAGACCTTCGTCAACGACCCAGACGTCGAGTTGCGCGCCTTGCCGGGACCAGCCAACTTGAACGCAGCCCCCGGTTTCGATTGTGGCGTCCGCGGCATTGCGAATCAGGTTGATCAGCAACTGTTCTAGTTGGTCGGCATCAGCCGAAATCACCACGTCCGGACCGTTCAATAGGCTAACTTTTACGCGCGTCTCGAGCTTGATGGTCCGGCTGATCCATTCTTGGACCTTTACAGGCAACAATTTCGGTTGTGGCAGCCGCGCGAGTTGTGCGTAGGCGGCCATGAAGCGCCCAAGGGCCTCCGTTCGCGACCGAATGATTCCCAGGCCTTGCCGCAGATCATCCAGAATCGAAGCGGTGGATTCATTCTGCAAGTCAGAAGACTTCGACGCGCTCAGCAGTCCGCTCTCCAGGCCCTGCGCAACGGACTGAATGGGCGCCAGCGAATTATTCAACTCATGTCCAAGAACTCGAATGAGCCGCTGCCACGCTTTGCGTTCTTCGTCGCGGAGCGTGCGGCTGAGATCGCTCAGGACCACCAGCTGATGCGGCACGCCCCCTTGGCGGAAAGTTCCGCGACGCATCCCCCAGCGACCGGAGCCGCCAGGAAAAGTCAGCTCCATGGTGTGCGCAGGTTCGCCCTCCAGGCAAGCGCCGAGTCCAAGCTCTGCCGCGGTAAATCCCAGCAGGCGCTCTTCTGGACGGCCCAGCAAGCGTTCGCCAGCGCGATTGACCAGCCGCAATTTGGCGTCGTGGTCGAAAGTAAAGATGGCCAGATCAATTTCTTCCATGACGGTCCGCAGGAACGCATTGGCTTCCAACGCCCCCAAGCGCTGTTGCCGCAGAGTTTCACTGAGAGCATTTACTTCAATGATGACCTCGCCCATGGCATCGTCGCTTCGCGCTCCGCGAGCGCGCAGCGAAAAGTCTTCTTCGCGCAAGGCCGCCAAGAGATTCGAAAGTGTTTGCAGCGAAAAAACAACGCGATTCCGCAGAGAAAAGGCGAAGCCCAGCCACAGCGAAATAATCAGAAAGGCCAGCGTCCAGACCGCGCCGGAGGAATAATTTCCGTGCCACAGCAGAATCATGGCGATCAGCGAGCCTGGAAAACCCGCTGCCAGCGCAAGGAGCTGGATGCGGCGCTCGTAGGTCAGTTGCTTCATTCCAGTCCGTGTTTTTGCAGCCGGCGATACATGGCGCTTCGGCTCAATCCCAGAGCCTTAGCCGCCTGGCTGACATTTCCTTCGTGGCGGGAAAGAGTGCGTTGGATGAGGTACCGTTCGACTTCGTCGAGGCTCATCTCCTCCAGCTTGGCGGCGCCGCCGGCGGTTTGCGTGCGCAAACCGAGGTCTGCGGCTCGAACAGCAGGGCCGGGTGAGAGAAGCACTCCGCGTTCCACCGCGTGATCGAGCTCGCGAACATTTCCTGGCCACGGATGCTCGTGAAGGGCTTTGATGGCCGCGGTGTCGAAGCCCGAAATATTTTTGCGGTACCGCTGCGAGTAACCGTGGAGAAAATGGTGCGCAAGGAGATCTACATCCTCGCGGCGGTCACGCAGCGGAGGAATGTGAATCTCGATCGTATTCAGGCGAAACAGGAGGTCTTGACGGAACCGGCCCGCAGCCGCTTCCGCATTCACGTCAGCGTTGGTTGCCGCCAGTACTCTCACGTTGACGCGCCTTGTGGTTGACGAGCCAACGCGCTCGAGGTCTCCCGTTTCCAGCACGCGCAACAGTTTCGCCTGCAGATTCAGCGGAACGTTTGCAATTTCGTCGAGGAACAACGTGCTGCCATCGGCGAGTTCGAATCTTCCGACACGATCGGCGCGAGCATCGGTAAACGCGCCTTTTACGTGGCCAAAAAGCTCGCTTTCGAAAACCCCCTCCGAAAGCCCGCCCGCATTGACCGTCACCATCGGCTTTGACGTACGCGTTGACAATGCGTGCAGCGTTCGAGCCACGACCTCTTTACCCGTACCGTGCTCCCCAGTAATCAAAACGTTTGCGTCCGATGGGCCGATTTGTCCAATCAGCTCCAGGACTGGGGCCATTGCCGGGGATTTCGCCAGGAAAGTAGGCCGCGATTCCGCCCGCAAGATGCGGTTTTCTGCTTCCAGGCGTGACGCCTGCCTTAGCGCCTGGCGCAAATCAATTTGCGTGCGAAGAATGGCGAGCAGCCGAGTATTTTCCCAGGGCTTCTGGATAAAGTCGCGAGCGCCGCGGCGCATTGCCTCCACCGCCACTTCGATGCTGCTCCAGGCAGTCATGACGATAAGAGGCAGGGTGCTATCCAGCATTTGGATGCGTGTGAGCAGGTCGAGGCCCTCCTGACCCGACGTTGTGTCTCGTGTGTAATTCAGATCCATCAGAACCGCATCGAATTCACGCGATTCGATGGCGCTCAACGCTTCGGCCGGAGAAGCGACGGCCTGCGTTTCATAGCCCTCGCGCTTCAGGAGCAAACGGAGTGCGTCACGGATGTCCTGTTGGTCGTCGGCCAAAAGAACTCGATAAGGGTGCGGGTTAGTCGGCTTCATTCGAATGTATTCACGGAGTTTAACCTACTGCCATTTTTCGGGCACAGGGAGAAAGGGTCGATGCGCCGCTCGCTGCGCACCGCTTCACTCATACCGCAACGCAACGAGCGGATCCACGCGCGTAGCGCGGCGCGCTGGCAGGTAGCATGCCAGCAGGACGATCGCACTGAGCATCACAGCACCCAAGGCAAACGTTTCGGCGTCCAGCGCGTTCACGTGGAATAGCAAGCTGCCGATCACGCGTGTCAAGACGAGTGCGCCACCTAAGCCGATCGCGATACCGATCAGCGCCAAACGTAAGCCCTGCCGGAGCACCATTCCAAGGATATCTTTGTGGTGCGCCCCAAGTGCCATCCGGATGCCGATCTCCTGTCCACGCTGCGTAACCACATAGGCCATGACGCCGTAAACACCAACTCCAGCAAGCACAAGGGCCAGCATCGCAAACGACCCGAGCAGAACAACGGAAAGACGCCGGGAGGCCGTGTTTTCGTTAACGATGTCTTCCAGCGGCCGCACCTCATAGAGCGGAACATCCGCATCCAGCGCAGCAACGGCCGCTCGAATGCCGGACGTCAGCGTAGCGGGGTTGCTCATCGAGCGGATCACCATCGTACCGCCTCCAGAAGGGATCTGCGCTTCTGGCACGTAAGTTTCGACGCGCGAGGGCTGATCCACGCCATAGTTTTTTACGTGTGCCACCACGCCAACAATGGTCATCCAGTCCGGTTGTCTTCCTGGAGGCGGGGGTCCCCCGATGGAAAGTTGTTTGCCGAGCGGATCCTCTTCCGGGAAGTTTAGTTTTACGAAGGATTCGTCAATGATGCAAACGCGCGGGGATTTTTCATCATCATGATTGTCGAAGAAACGCCCGCGAAGCAAGCGCATGCCCATCGCACGCATGGCATCAGGAGTTACCCGGCCCATATCCGTGGAAGGGTATTGCCCTGGTTGCGGCGCTGGACGTCCTTCAAGCAAATAGGCGTTCTGCCAACCGCCCAGCAGAGGGCTCTTGAAGCCTGCAGCTTGAACCCCGGGAAGCGACTGAACTTTCGCTATGAGCTGAGTGACGAAGGTGCGGCGCTTCGCATCGTCAGAGTATTTCGCATCCGGCGTTGAAAATCTTGCTGTGAGAACGTTCGACGGATTGATGCCCCCGTCTGCCTCCAGCACGCGAAAGAGGCTCTTGGTCATCAAACCCGCGCCCACCAGAAGCACCAGGGAAACGGCGACCTCCGCCGCCACAAGAAAATCCCGCAAGCGAGTGCGACCGCTCCCGGCTGTTCCAGTCCTGCCGCCTTCTTGCAGGGTGACTTGTACATCCGCGCGCGAGGCTTGCAGAGCGGGGAAGAGGCCGAAGACAATCCCGGTCAGAATGGAGAGCCCAAGGGTAAAAGAAAGCACCGAGCCGTCTGCAGAGACCTCGTTTATCCGGGGCACGCCAGCGGGCGTAGCATGTACGAGCGCGGCTGTAACCCACACCGCTAGAAACAATCCCAAGACTCCCCCGCCGATCGACAACAGCACACTCTCTGTCAGCACTTGGCGGATGAGCCGGCCGCGCGTGGCACCCAGAGCTACACGCACTGCAAGCTCGCGGTGGCGTTCGGTGGCGCGTGCCAAGAGCAGATTTGCAATGTTTGCGCAGGCGATCAGAAGAACGAAGCCCACCGCCCCGGTCAGTACCAACAGGGGTGTGCGCACGTCCTCAACAATGGCATCCAGCAAAGGTTTCACCGTAACGCTGTCTTTGCCGTTCGAATCAGGGTGCAACTCGTCTAGGTGTTGCGCTATTCCCTTCATCTCACCATGCGCTTGGTCAACGGTTATGCCCGGCTTGAGCCGCGCGTAAGCGTAAATTCCTGGATGATTGCCGCGATTTGTTTCCCCGCCGAGCTGATCTTCCAGCCGCCAAAGAGATGTGAATATATCCGTCTGGCGCAGGCTGCCATGGAGTTGGGCGGGAAGGACTCCGACGACCGTGTAAGTCTCCGCGTCCAGATTAAATTGTTGTCCAATGATGTTCGGATCGCGGCCGAAGCGGCGCTCCCAAAATCCTTCTCCCAGTAGGACAACCCGGGCGGCGCCAACCTTGTCGTCGTCGGGAGTAAGTTCGCGGCCCAGGATAGGCTTGACTCGCAGAGTTGGGAAGAATCCTGCAGTGATGCGGCGGAGCCGTAATCGTTCCGGTTCACCTTTGCCCGTCAGAACAACGTTGTCATTTTGATAGGCCACCGTGCTTTCAAATACTTTATTTTGCGCGCGCCAGTCATTGAAATTGGCCATGGCGATACTCATATCGGGTATCTGGTCCGACGACTCGCTGAGGAAGACCAGTCTATCCGCCTGTGGGTAGGGAAGAGGGCGAAGCAAGACCGCGTTGACGACGCTAAAAATTGCGGTGTTCGCTCCGATGCCTAGAGCTAGCGTCAAAATGGCCACACCTGTGAATCCAGGACTCTTTCTCAGCATCCGCAGGGCGTATCGGAGATCATGGAAGAAAGTCGTCAATTCATTTCCTTCTTGCAGCTACCACGGCACGTTCACGCGGGTTGGGCCGCGCCAACTGGTGCGCCGGCCGTCGCGGTGTCACCTACAACCCAGCCATCCTTCAACTGGATAATGCGGCTTCCATAGGAGGCATTTCTCTCTGAGTGCGTGACCTGGATAATTGTTGTCCCCGCATCATTCAGTCTCTTGAAGAGTTGCATAATCTCATCGCCCTGCGCGGAATGCAGATTCCCCGTCGGCTCGTCGGCGAGAATCAACTTGGGGCTAAGGATTACCGCGCGCGCCACGCCGACAAGCTGCTGCTGTCCGCCGGAGAGCTGGCTCGGGAATAAGTCTTTCTTGCCCACGATGTGGAAGCGATCGAGCGTGTCGCAAACCAAGCTGACGCGTTCCTTGTGCGGGACGTTCTTGTAGGAAAGTGGTACTTCTAGATTCTCGAAGACCGTCAAATTGTCGATCAGGTGATAGCTCTGAAAGACGAACCCGATATTGGCTTTATGCAGCTCATTGCGCTTCTTGACGTTGAGTTTGTGGACCGGTTCCCCAAGGAAGTAGTAGTCTCCGGTCCACGCGCCATCAAGCATTCCGACGATGCTCAACAGCGTGGACTTTCCTGCTCCAGAAGGCCCCATGATGGTGACAAATTCGCCCGGTTGAATATCCAAATTGATTCTGCGCAACAGATAAAATTTATTCGGACCAGCCTCCACCACTTTTTCCAGGTTTCGCAGTTGAATCAAAGGTTCCACGATTTCTCCTTACCTCATTGCAGGGAATCTGGGCTGCGGCACTACAGGTCCTTGCCCCTCTCTCTGTTGTAGCCCAAGTGGTCCGTTTATTCCAAGAGCAGACCGAAGGCGGCGCGCAGGACCTCAATCATGCCGCAAGGCCCGGAGCGGATCGAGGTGCGCTGCCCGTCGCGCGGGAAGGTAGCATGCTATTCCGGCCACTGCGAGCAGCAGCAAAGGCAGCCCGATGAAGGTCGCTGGGTCAGCAACCTGCACTCCGTAAAGAAGCGACGAAAGAGCCTGCGCCAGCAGGAATGCAACGGGGAGGCCAATAGCCAACCCAAGCACGGTAAGCACCATCCCGCTTCGCAGTACTAGGGCGAGCACGTTGCCCGTCTGCGCGCCCATCGACATGCGGATTCCAATCTCGTGAGTCCTCTCGCTCACCGAATAGGACATCACCCCGAACACACCGACCGATGCCAGCACCAGCGCAATTGCCCCCAGCACCGCCATCATCGTGGCTACGTACGCGATCCCAACAATCGATTCCGTAATCACCTTGTCCATCGGCTTGATCTCGTACAGGGGCAAATTTTCATCCACCGCTGCGATTTCCGCGCGGGCCGCGGAAACAAATTTCAGCGGATCGCCCGCCGTCCGTAGCACCACGGTCGTGGAATACGGAGGCGCCTGGCGGAACGAGCGGTAAATCGTGGGAACATCCTCCTTGACGATCCAGCTGTAGCGCACGTCGTTTACCATGCCGACCACGGTCATCCATGCACCTTCGGCTTCCGCTTTGCTGGCCTTGATACGATGGCCCAACGGATTTTCGCCGGGAAAATAGCGCCTGGCCAGGCTTTCGCTGATCACCGCGACCGGCGTTGATTCCGCTCCGTCCGTATCGCTGAGCAATCGGCCATCGCGCAACGCGATATTTAGCATATTGAAATAATTCGGTGTGGTTGTCTCCACGATAGCGCTGCGCACTTCGCCGCGGTGCGTCACCGGTCGTCCTTCGATCGAAAACTCTCTCTCGTTGACGGCTCCGCCATCCGCATAGGGGACGTACGTCACCTGCGAGGCCGCTTGCACGCCGGAAACAGAACCAAGCCGCCGCATGATTTGTTCGTTGAAGTTCAGCCGTGCGGTTGGCTGCGCGTACTGCACTTCCGGCAGCGCGAAGTTGAGCGTCAGGAGCGTTTGCGGAGCGTAGCTCTCATTCACGTTCAGCAATCCCTGGACGCCTTTCACCATCAGGCCCGCGCCGACCAGCAGCACAAGCGCGAGCGCCACTTCCGCAACCACCAGCGCTCCACGCAGGCGGTGCCGTGCGCGGCTGACGGAAGAACTGCGGCCGCCTTCTTTCAGCGTTTCCGCAATGCTGGCGCGGGAACCCAGCAAGGAAGGCGCGATCCCCGAAATTATTCCGCTGAATACCGCGATAGCCAGCGCGTACAGAAACGCATTGGTGTCTAAACGAATCGTCTTCCATCCGGCCACGAATCGGGCTACGTCCGCCGGCATGTGCGCCAGAATCATCTGGATGTCCCATTGGGCCAGAAACAAGCCGAGGGCCGCGCCTGCCAGCGACAACAGGATGCTCTCGATCAGCAATTGGCGAACGATCCTCCAGCGGCTGCCGCCCAGCGCCGTGCGCACCGCGAACTCATTCGTTCGGCCCGTGATCCTCGCGAATTGCACGTTCGCCACATCCGCGCACGCGATCAGCAGGACGAAGCCAACCGCCACCATGAGCAGCACCGTGTATTGCCGGGTCAGCGTTCCGGTGATGAATACGCGCAGTGGTTGAGGATGCAGCCGCCACGCTTTATTGGTATCGGGATAAGCTTGCGCTTGCCGCTCCGAAATGGCCTGCATCTCCGCGGCGCCCGCGC
>WNFJ01107889.1_pt1 | contig 19833 bp, 22 predicted proteins | sample 5400461 | NCBI WGS metagenome assembly WNFJ01 (sample SAMN13153349, study PRJNA577476) | soil metagenome | isolation source: 115 cm saprolite on Douglas fir-dominated hillslope | place: USA:California | collected 2013-09-17
GCGAATCAAGAGCTTACCTTTTCACTCGGAGGGATTCCCGGTCAGACTCGCAGTTTCCAAGGCTCTGCCGGTACCGCACAAGTTTCCGCGGATCGCAGCTTTGGCATTAACTACGGCCATCGTTTCCTGGAGGCAAAGATCGCCGCTCTCTATGGCGAAATTGAGTTTGTAGCCATTCCTAATAGAGCCCTAACGGCGGCAAGTGCTACTGTGCCACAGAATTATGCGTCGCTGTACCTCACTCCAGGAGTGCGGCTGAAATTCCTTCCCGGTTCGCGGCTTTCTCCATGGGCTGCCATTGGTGGTGGCTATGGTCTTTATCAGCAGTCCGCGCAGCTCTCGAATGGCCAAAACACGACGAATAAGTTCTTAAATCGCGGCGTCTTCGATTACGGCGGTGGGTTGGATTACAGGCTATTTCGTGTCATTGGCTTGCGGGGAGAGGTACGTGATTTCTTCTCTGGCAATCCAAACCTTAACGTCGCACTGCGTTCGAGCACCCAGCACAACGTTGTGGCGAGCGGCGGCATCATTCTGCGTTTCTGAGGTCTCTTACTGCGTAGATGCGCAGGGGACCCGTGCTCCGTCCTAGTCCTTCTCATCTGCCAAGTCAGCAAATACCAGCGTCTGGCCGGCAGGCTGAAACTATTCGAAATGTCGGGAATCGGATTGTCACGCCGATTTGCGTAACGAGTCGGACCACATGGGGACAACCATCAGAGAAGAGTCTTACGCTTCTGCGAGAAGAGGAAGGCGACTCGAGAATCGTAGCACTGACTTCTCCGGCTTCCGAGATATTGATCAGCGTGAGGGAACAGGCCCCGATCTAGAGAAAGCGCTGCATCAACCCGAAAAAGCGCTTACCGCCCAGGGAATCAACCGACGGTCAATAGCGGACGGCAAGGTAGCTTCGCTCGGCGGCGTGTTGCGAAGGCCGACCTCAGAAGAAACTTTGGAGAAGGGCTTGGCCCCCGCTGGCCATGAGAACTCGGCTCACGTCGCGGAAGGGGCTTTGATCGACCGGATCCTGGCGGGACACAAAGAGCTGTTCATGGATCTCATCCGCCCCCATCAGAGGACGGTATATGGGACGGTGTTCGCTTTGCTCGCGAATAAGGAGGACGCTGAGGATGTCGGGCAGGATGCGTTGGTGAAGGCGCTGGCCCGTTTGAATCAGTTCCGCAAAGAGTCGACGTTCGGTACCTGGCTGATCCAGATCGCGATCAATGAGGCGCGAATGAGAAATCGAAAACAGTGGCGCATACCGATGCTGTCGCTGACCGATGACAAAGATGATGTGAAAGGGTACGTTCCGAAGGATTTTGCAGACTGGCGTGAGATTCCCTCGACAGCTCTGGAGCGCTCAGAAATACGACAGGCCCTGGTCAAAGCCTTGGGCTCGATAGCGCAGCACTACCGGGAGGTGTTTGTGCTACGCGATATACACGAGCTTAGCATTTCCGAGACGTCCGCCATTTTGGGAATATCGCCTGGAGCCGTGAAGAGCAGGCTTCGGCGTGCCCGTTTGATGCTGAGGGACATCCTCGCTCCAGGACTCGGGCAGGATGGACGGTTGGGATGGGCTGCGAAACAAGTGAGGAAACCATGGGACTAAGCTGCCAAGAAGTCTGGAGAGATATTTCAGATTATATCGACGACGATCTCGATCCCATCCGACGCAGAGCGCTGGATCAACATTTTGTTGAGTGCCGTCGTTGCACCGCGCTCCTTGATGGTACGCGCAATGTAATTAGTCTTTATCGCGACGAACGCGTGCTGGCTCCGCCAGATGGTTTTCATGAGCGCCTATATCAGAGGCTCGGACAAGAGACGAAAAGGTCGCGCCGTTCCTTTTTGGCTTGGACCCTAACCGCTGCTGCGGCCGTACCGCTGGGACTGGCGGTGTTTTCTGCCAGGAGGCTGATAGTACCGGCGCACGACACGCAAAGCCCCTCGGCCGGACGCGATGCGCGCCAACTTCCGGAGACGGTCGCAATATCTCAGGATCCAGATGACAAGGTGTTTCACGTCGCCGGCTGTTCGCATCTACATGGTGCGCCGAGGTTCCTCCCAGTGGAGGACGCGATTCGCGAGGGGTATACCCCTTGCGTCTACTGCATCCTAAAAGCGCGAGCGAAGAAGAATAGCTAGGTTCTTCCAAGGGCCAACTGTGAGCCAAGAACTTTTTGGAGCGGAAACTTTTCGGTCTGTCGAGGGTCGCATTCGTTGGAACACTGCTTGGCAAAGTCTCCCCTCCTGTGTGCCTTGATGGTTTCAGGCGCGGCGGTCAGCGCCGCGCTGGGAACCATAAGGTCGATACACGGTTTTCAAAGCACGGCGTGCCCTCAGTCGCCTTACTCAAAACATAAATAAATTTATTTGCAGAAACTTTCTGACTGCTCGGGAGTCCCATTGCCAGGGTGCCTCCTGAAAAGTTTCGGGAGGTTCGTCACCCAATTAGACGTCGGTTACCAACTCTCAGGGCCCGAAGTGTTGCTTATCGCAAGATTAAAAAATGGGGGAATGGGCAAGATGAAAAAGTGGATGGCAGTCTTCCTCGGCGTGTTGTCAATCGCGCTTCTTATACCTGCTGGCCTGCGGGCACAAGCTGGAGCAACGGGAGCGATCACAGGCACGGTATTGGACCCGAAAGGCGGCACAATTTCTCAGGCAACCATTGTCGTGACGAACCTGGCCACCGGCCAGAAGGAACGAGAAGTCGTAAGCACTGGCGCGGGAACGTTTAATATTCCAAGCCTGACGCCGGGCAATTACAGCGTCGAAGTCACGGCACCGGGGTTTTCGAGATTTCTTATTGAAAAGCTTCTTGTTCAAGTGACGGAAACATCGAGCGTGATTGCGACGCTTGCCGTCGGCAAAGTGACTGAAACCATTACCGTGCACGATGTGGCCCTGCCCGTGGAACTCACCTCGGCAGCCACCGGCGAGACGATTGGCGCCGAGACGGCCAGCACCCTTCCACTTTCCACGCGGAATTTTCTGACACTTCTCACCCTTTCCGCTGGCGCTAATACGGAACTCTTTGACTCCGCGGCGCTTGGCCGGGGACAGGTGACGATTAACGTCAACGGACAGCGTCCCACTAACAACAATTTCCAGTTGGAAGGCGTCAACGCGAACGACGTAAACCTTCCAATCTTGGACAACGTGCCGCTGCCCAACCCCGATACCATCCAGGAGTTCAAGACGCAAACGTCACTTTACGACGCGTCGTCGGGCCGCAACGGCGGAGGCAACGTCCAGGTCATTATCACGGAGATGCCTACGAGTTTTTCCGCAACAACGTCCTGAATGCCAACGATTTCTTCTTCAATGCGGCAACGCCGCAGGTCCCGCGACCCGTTCTGCGACAGAATCAGTACGGCGGCTCGTTCGGCGGACCTGTTCCGAAATCAAAGGACTTCTTTTTCTTTGTGAATTATCAAGGAACGCGTGAGACATCTGGGATTTCCGCTGGAACAGTGCTCAACTCGCAGATTCCGGTTCTGCCGGCGAGCCGTGACGCGGCAACGCTAGCGGCAACGTTTCTCCCGGCGGGTTTTTCGGCCTCGCAGATTAACCCCGTCGCCTTGGCGTACCTTAACTTGCCAGCCTCGAAGTGCCCGCTATTCAATGACGGGAGGTTTTGCATTCCAACCGTGGCCGGAACTCCAGGCTTTAGCGGTCAAAGCGTCAACCTTGGGACCGTTACGTCGTCCAGTGTGGGAGCATTCCAGGATGATCAGTACACGCTCACCGCGGACAAACAACTAACGGAAAAGGATAAGCTGACCGCGCGGTGGTTTTTTTCCGACAACAATGCGTCGCAACCCTTCGGCACCGGCGCTAACAATGCAAACAGCCTTCCTTTTGCTAAAGCGCTGCCGGGCTCAAACCGCTTTCTAAAACTGGGTTGGACACGAGTGGTCTCAGGCAACGTCGTAAATGATGCGCGTTTCGGATTCAGCCGGTTCTTTTTCGCTCAAGACCCCTCCGAGCCGATTGCGCTCGCGGACATCGGGGCCACACGAGGCAACTCTGCGCAATTTCCCGGCGCCTATCAAGTGATTATCAGTGGCGGTGGCCCGCTGGTCATCGGAACTGGTGTCAATGACAACCGCGGCGGGGCGTTTAACACGTTCTATGAAGCAGACGACCTGTCGATCACTAAGGGGAAACACCTTCTGCGTTTCGGATTTGATGCGAGCCGATACCAACTCAACCGCTTCAATAATTTTGCGCAACGCGGCAGCGTCACTTTCAGCAACACAGGGGCGGGAGATGCATCACCAGGCTTTGCAAACCCTCCGGCGCTTAGCGGTTTCCAGAACTTCCTATTGGGCCGCGTGGATACAACGCAGGCAGAAGCCGGCTTTTCGACCTTTCACTTCCGAGCCTTGGATTTTTCCGCCTATATCCAGGACGACTGGAAGATTAACCCGCGCTTCACGCTAAACCTTGGATTGCGTTGGGAAGGATTGAGCACCGCTCATGAGCTCAATAATTTTGTTTCAAACTTCCGGGGGCTCGAAGATGGCCAGCCGGGGCCGATCAGCATCATTCACCCGCAGCAGACGCAAGGCGTGGGCACTCCTGGCGTTTCGAGTTGCACGCTGACGACTTGCTTCAGCGCGGGGAATTTCGCGCCCCGGGTCAGCTACGCCTGGGACGTATTTGGTGATCAGAAAACCGTGATTCGCTCCGGATACGGCATTTACTATCAGCGCGTCTCGAACCAATCCCTTCTGCAGACTGCTGGTGGGTTGCCCTTCTCCGAAGCCATCAGCGCGGCGCCGTTCTCAGTGACGCCACAGAATCCATTTCCCAGCATCTTGCCCAGCTCTGCCTTCCCTCTGTCTACGGATCAGGTGGTGCCCGGACTCATTGGCTTTAACGGAACGACGGGCGCGCCCATCTTCCAAAGTGCAAACGGAGGACCGCTCTCGGGCTTCTTCTTCTTCCCCATTCGGAGTTTCCGTCCACCCTACGCGCAACAATGGAACTTTAATATCCAGCGCGACCTTGGGAGGGGATGGTTGCTGGAAGTAGGATATGTAGGCACCCGCGGTTCGCACCTTCTGGGAACCGGCCGGCCTGCAAATCCCGGCCAGATCTGCACAATTGCCGAGCCTTGCATCATTCCGGCTGCCATCGGTGAAAACGTGAACGTGCCGGCCGGCGCCCCGTTTGTGACTAAGAACCCAGACGGCACAATCGCCATTACCGGTAGCACGGCCGCGAACCTCGACGCTCGAGTTCCATCGCGATACATCGGACTCGCGAACTCCCGCGGCTTCTTCCAGTTCCAGGACGGCAGTTCGACGTACCACGGGCTGCAGTCCACTTTGAGTCACCACTTTACAGGCAGCCTTTATTTCCAGGCGGCCTACACGTACTCGAAGTCTATTGACAATGGCTCGGGGTCGGTCTTCGGTGATGAGCTAAACGGTTTGACTCAGTACGGCAACCTCTTGAACCCGAGCGGTCAGCGCGCGGTTTCGGATTTTGACCGCAGGCACCGTTTCGTTGTCAGCTACAACTATGATTTGCCGGTTGCAAGGCTGCTTCGCGGCCATGGGTCGACCAGGTTAGTGAACGGATGGGCTGTCAATGGAGTGAGCACGTTCCAGTCGGGGACGCCAATCACGGTTTTTGATGGCTCAACCTTTACGCTCCAGGATCTCGATGGCATTAACGGCACTAATTTTGCAACCCTTGCGCCAGGCGCGACCTTGGCCTCAGCCGTCCCTTCTGGCGGTGTTGAGAGTCGCCTCGGCTCTTACCTTAACCTGAACGCTTTCACGCCTGGCGGCAACTGCGTGGATAACCAGAATGTTCTAGTGCCCTGCCAGATCGGCGGCGCGGCAAATCCCGCGGCCGCAGGCGCGGCGATAGGAAACGTTGGGCGCAATACGTTCCGCGGCCCGTTCCAACAGAACTGGGATCTGTCCATCACCAAGAATACAAGAATCACGGAGGCAACTTCGGTGGACTTCCGTGCCGAGTTCTTCAACGCCTTCAACCATCCGGTATTCTCCGGTCCGCAATCTGGCGGCTTTGGATCAGCCACCGGTAATCTGGGTCTGGTGAACATCGCAAACGGATCAAGCGCCATTCTGTCAACCGCGAACCGTCCGCGGATTATCCAGTTCGCGCTGAAGTTGAACTTCTAGTGTCTTTCGGCTCATAAATTCTATCTTTTTCCGGTTCCGACACACACCGTCGGAGCCGGAAGCTTTGGTCAGAACGCGAGGCCAGCGCGCGGTTCAGCAATCTTCTCTGCAAGTTGTCTTATCCGGACCACACCGGAAAGGAGCTAAGAAAAGCAATGGATGCAGCTAATCGATTCTTACCTGCGGAGGAAGCGTTGGTAAAGGCGTTGATGCGCGCCAACGCCAGGACCTCGTTGGAGAGACTGGGCATCCACGTCTCGCGCTACGGCCTAGTGGTCACACTTCTGCTAATCGGAGTGCTGAAGTTCACAGCTGGCGAGGCGCAAGGCATCCAGCCGCTGGTGGCGAACAGTCCGCTGATGTTCTGGCTCTATCGAATCTTCAGCCTTCAAGGCGTTTCCAATCTAATCGGAGTCACCGAGATCGTTGTTGCCCTGCTTATCGCCCTGCGGCCGCTTTCCACAAGGCTCTCTTTCATCGGCAGCAGCGGGGCCATCATCACGTTCGTGGTGACGGTGAGTTTTCTCATCTCGACACCCGGAGCGTTCCAGTTCTCACACGGATTTCCCTTGTTAGGGGATGCTGGCCAATTCTTAATCAAGGATCTCGTCCTACTAGGTGCGTCGATCTGGACTGCTGCAGAAGCACGCAAGGCATGTTAGTTCATTCCAAGTTCTGATTCCGTGTCGACGATTCTGAAACCTTTACTCGATTGGAGGCTCTCATTCAAATGAACCGATGACCTTCGTCGGTGACGAGGTCGGATCAAAAATGCGGGCGAAGCCGTCACCGAGTATGAGATCCCTAGCGCAATCATCTACACGAAACCGACCGACTGCTCGGACTTTTTCTTGGGGAATCGCGCAGTATGCTCTTGTGATGATCAGTCAGGGATTCCTCATAGCAACTCGCGTCCTACGAATATTCGGCTACTGAATTGACTCCCCGCTAGTCCCTGCCTTCTGGTAAGACCGTGAGGCCGTCATGTCTGCGTCGAAAGTGGCTGAGGCACGGAAAGTCAATGTTCTCCTGATAGGCCAGAGTCCCCACTTGTTGTCGTTTTGCCGGTCTCCTCTAGAAAAGGCGGGGTGCCAATGCTACTTTGCCCAGTCGCATCAAGAAATGCGTAAAGTTTTCCGGCACACTAGCGTCCACATCGTAGTTAGTCTAAACGCACAACAAAACCTACCCGAGCTGATGGCTCAGCTGGCGGGTTCATCCGTAACTGTGTTCACAGACTGCCCGTTGAAGAAGGTTGTTGGTGGCTGCCTGTTCTTAGAAATGGCAAACACTGTCTTGGCACGCCCGCTTTTCGCCCCAGTGAATTCACTTGTGTTTTTGCGGAGGTCGTTAAAAGCATAATCACGGGCGCGGCCACGTTTGAGCCGGCTCTTAACGAGTTGAATCCTATCCGTAAACTCTAGAACACCTCCGCGTTACCCGCATTCAGCGGTTCCACCCTCACTGCGTTTCGCATTTTCTCACTCCAGGAGATCCGAAACCTTTAGGCGAGTTACGACTCCTACTCATTGTCGGCATTACTTTTATCTGCGCCCCGCGCCGCCCGATGGCAGCGTTCGGCGCACCTTAAGAGGAATCACTCGCGTGATGGTTCGTCAACAAATGGAAAGCGCGGTGTTCGTTGGAAGTAGTCTCGCACTTCATCGGTGCGGCCGGCAGCGGCCGATACTGCAGGAGGAAAGAAAGTGATAGTTCCAAAGTTTCTAGTACCCGATAACGCCACGTTCGCTGCAAGCGCGCGTGTCGAAAAGAGATTGGCGGATGGCCTAACGCAAGGAGCCCGGATACTCATCAGGGTGTCCACGCAGGCGGGACTTGCACCTCGTAAGAATTTGTTCGCGGAGTCGATACTGGAAAACAGCCCAACTAGACCAGCGCGCCGCGCGCGTGATTTTGTGGTTTCCGCAACGGTGCAACTGCTTCTTCTAGCGGCGTTGCTACTGCTTCCGCTTTACTTCACTCAAGCGATCGATGTCCATCAATTCAATAAGACTCTGCTCGTGGTGCCTCCTCCAGCGCCAGCTCCACCGCCGGTACCTGCGTCGGCACGATCGGTTATGTCGAAACCAAGAGCAGTGTCCGTCGTGGCGAAGTTCGTGATACCCAGGGTTATCCCGCATCAGGTTGCTCGTCGTACGGAACAGCCCGACGGAAACGACGTAGCGGCTGCGATTGTCCCCGGCGACGCCGTTCCAGGCGGGGTTCCTGGTGGACAGCCTGGCGGCGTGCTCGGCGGAGTCCTTTCCGGCGCGGCCTCTCCAGCGCCAGCTCCCCCCAGTTCGGCGCCGAAGGGTCCGATTCGCATCGGTCACGGAGTGAAAGCGCCGCGAGTCATCTTCGCGCCCGACCCGGTCTTCCCTGTCCTGGCCCGGCAAGCCAGGATCAGTGGCGCGGTTGTGATTGATGCTGTGATCGATACCCAAGGAAATGTAGTTGAAATGCGGACGGTGTCCGGGCATCCGATCCTGGCATTGGCGGCCATAGAAGCGCTTCGCCGCTGGAAGTACGAGCCAACCATCTTGGGCGGCGAGGCCATCCCCGTCGAGCTGCTCGTGACTCTTACGTTCGTTTCAAAAGGCCCTCAGGGGTGAGAAACATGAGAAACACGCAGCGTTCCGTTCCCAGAATCTTTTGGATTTTCAGCTTGGGCCTGGCATTACTTCCTTTCTCTACAAACGCTGTGGAGATTAGGTCCCTTCTTCGCTACGCGGTGATACTCGCTCATAGAAGCAACTCTGAGCCAGCAGCTCGAGTGGCCGCGTGGCACTACGGCACGGCAACCAATGCGCAAGACGGGAACGGCTGGACAAACATGGACGGCACGAAGGTTGTTTTGGCCTTGGCTTCTGGCGAGCGGACGGGCATCGCGATCGATACGAACGACTCCAGCTCTTTCCGAAGAGGCCCCGTGGCAAGCACGGCAAAAATCTCGGAGATGGATTCCGCGCCGATTCCGTTTCAGCTCGCGGACAGTCTCATCTATATCCAGGCAAGCATAAACGGATCGCACCCGCTCTGGATGATGCTGGACACGGGTTCGAGTGTCACGGTTTTCGACGAGTCCGTCTTGAGGATGCTAGGGATTCGTTCCTTTGGCCAAGCGAATGTTGATGGACCCGGGCAGGGGTCCACGCAGACGTGGGCCTTCGCTAAACACACTACCCTCATGTTCGCCGGCGAAGAGTTGGGAGATCAAACTGTGGCGACGCTCCCTCTGGGATGGTTCTCGCGCGAAGTAGGACGAAGTACGGATGGATTCCTCGGCTCCAATGTATTCCGCAATTATGTCGTTGAGATTGACTACGCAAACCAGGTGCTCCGTTTCCACGATCCGGCAGTCTATTGTTATTCCGGTTCGGGTCAGCGTTTGCCACTCGGATTCCTCTGAAATGACATACCGACGGTACACGCGGAGGTTCTAGCGCAAGACGGCACAACAATCAACGGCGTCTTCTTGGTCGACTCAGGGGCGACAACCGCCATTTGGCTTACAAAAGCATTCACCGAGGCCCATCCAGAGGTCCTATCCGCGCAAGGCACGATTGAAGTGCCAAAGGTAGTTGCCGTAGGAGGCGAGCTAAGCGCCCGCGTCGGACGCGTGCAGGCCGTTAGGCTTGGAGGATTCGTAGTCTCCATGCCACTCACGCAATTTTCCCAAAATACTTCGGGCATTTTCGCAGCCCCCGATATCACCGGGACCATCGGGGCTCAAATGCTGCGCCGATTCACCGTCATATTTGACTATCCGCACGGAGAGATGATTCTCGAACCAAACGAGCATTTCGACGACCCATCCTAATTGGAAGTAACGAACCAAGTCACCAATAGCTGAAGGAAGCTCTACGGTTCGGCCTCACCCACCTTCCCGAGTTCCAAATGGTTTCGTTCCATCGTCGATCGGATTTTAGAAACCTTTCTGCGATTCCTGACTCTCATTCAATGCAGGCATCAGTTTTGTCTGCGAGTTTGAAGCCTTCTTCGAAGATCAGAAAAGGCGAGTGCTCGTGAACACAGCAATCGATTTTCATCGCGCAGGCGCCGCATTCAGTCGTAAGACCGTTGCGCTGACGCGCCGCTCGCAAAGGAAGACGCGATGTTTGGCGGGCGAGACAACGCTGTCCATTGCACCCGAACACAGATTGGGAGAGGCAGAGACCCGCAAACTGGGCCGCTCAGCTCTGCGTGAGGCCATCCGGTTGGCCCAGCAGGGTGACGCTGCGGCCTTCGAACTCATTTATCGACTCCACTGTGGGCGTGTTTACGCCCTTTGCCTGCGTATGCTGCGCGATCCGGCCGAAGCAGAGGACCTCGCCCAGGAAACATTCATTCAACTCTTCCGCAAGATTCATACCTTTCGGGGCGAATCGGCCTTTTCGACCTGGTTGCATCGGTTGACAGCAAACCTTGTTCTGATGCGCCTGCGCAAGAAGAAGCCGGCATCCACATCGCTCGATGAAATCACTGGAAGCAATGAAGAGGATGACAGGCCACGCAATGAAATCGGGGCGCCAGACCCGCGGCTGAGTGGCTTGGTCGACCGCCTCAACCTGCAATCAGCGATCGACCAGCTGCCGGACGGTTACAGGGAAATATTTATTCTCTACGACGTCCAGGGTTACGAACACAGGGAAATTGCCAAGATTCTCGGACGCTCGATCGGAAATTCGAAGTCTCAACTGCACAAGGCTCGCAAGCGCTTGCGCGAACTGCTTCATAAAGCAGCGAGATACAGGCGTCCAGAGAATCACGAAGCAGCCAATTACTCGTCGGTGTTTGTCGCGAGCTACTAGCCTCGGAGAGTTCGATGTGAAGTAAGACACTGGACGCACCATGAAAAACAGCATGATCACGACTCGCGCTTCATCCCCTCAGCTCATCTTTCTTCTGCTATTTGGCGCCGCCATCTTCAACTTCCCCACGCCTGCCTCCGCCCAATCCCTCGTCTCCAATGACGTGAAGCACGACACACCGGGCCAGCCCATTAAGCGGGATCAAGGCGTCCATATCGATGTAAATCTGGCGCTCGTAAATGTCACCGTCACCGACCCGTACAACCGCCTTGTCACAGGTCTCGAGCCCGACAACTTCCGCATCTTCGAAGACAATATCGAGCAGGAGGTCGTGAACTTTTCATCCGAAGACGTTCCTATCTCCATCGGTATCATCTTAGATCTGAGTGGCAGTATGGCCAACAAACTCGGCAAGGCCAAGGAAGCCGCCCTCCAGTTTTTCAAAACCGCAAATCCACAAGATGAGTTCTTTCTCGTCGGTTTCAACGATCGTGCTCAACTCCTTAGTCCCTTCACCCACAATGTCGAAGATTTGCAAAGCGGTCTGCTCTCAGCCTCTGCTAAGGGCAGGACCGCTTTACTCGATGCCATTTATCTTGGGATCAGTCAGATGCGCGGCGCAAGCAACGGCAAACGAGCGCTGCTGATTATCTCCGACGGTGGCGATAATCGTAGTCGGTACACGGAGAAAGATATCAAGCGGCTGGTCCGGGAAGCGGATACCCAGCTTTATTCAATCGGGATTTTTGACGCCTTCGAGTATCGCAGCCGAACGCTGGAGGAACTCAACGGGCCATCGCTGCTCAGCGACATAACGGAATTGACCGGGGGGCGTGCCTTCAGCGCGGAGAACCCAAACGACTTACCGGACATCGCCACAAAAATCGGCGCAGAATTGCGCAACCAATATGTCTTAGGCTACCACCCAAGCAATAAGGCCCACGATGCCCGCTGGCGCAAAATCAAGATCAAGCTTCGGACCCCCAAGGGCCTACCGCCTCTCAGCGTCTACGCAAAAACGGGCTACTATGCGCCAAACCTCTAGACTTGGCGAAGATCCGATCCACCTTGAGAATTTCGGAAACCTTTAGGCGACTCGCGACTCTTATTCAACGGACGGAACACCCTTGTCAGGGCGTTCGGGATCGCCTCGGGGATCGCAGTAAGAGCTAGTTTCCCCAGACCGGGCAGCGAGATTAGCGATTCATGAGGCGCAAAGAGTGCCGGACGGATGTTCCGCACCTCATTCTAAATCGACGGGAGAGTTTGAAAATGACAAAAACGACAAAAGCCATGCTCGCAGGTGCGGCGTTCGCGGGTTTGTTCGCCGGAACCGGAGCAGCGGTTAAGGCTTCGACCCTGCTTCCCTCGCTGAAGACCTCTTTCAGCGCTCAGGACCAGGGCCAGGATCAGGACCAGAAGAGCGACAAGAAGGTAAAAGAAAAGCACGCTTGTAAGGGCCAGAACTCCTGCAAGGGCAAGGGCGGCTGCAAGGCCAGCGACAACGGTTGCCACGGCAAGAACTCTTGCAAGGGCAAGGGCGGTTGCGCCACCGACGGCTCCAAGCCACCCCAGGAGTAGTTCGGAGTCACACGCCGTCCGATGTGGAGGGCTGGGAAATTTCCCCTGGCCCTCTTTCTTTCCCCTAGGAAGGAGAAGAATATGCCAGGAAATCGTTTTAATGGGTTTACGGATTACGGGATTGGAATTGGCCTGCGCGCCCCGCACTACGAGCACATTCTTTCTCGCAAACCCGTCGTCGACTGGTTTGAAATTATCTCCGAAAATTTCATGATTGATGGCGGTCGGCCGCTGCGCATTTTGGATCAAATACTCGATCAATACAAAGTCGTGCAGCACGGTGTCGCGATGTATTTCGGCTCGGCACACAAGCCGGACCGCGAACACCTCCGCAGGTTGAAGGAACTGGTGAAGCGCACAAATACTCCGTGGCTCTCCGACCACCTCTGCTGGGGCAGCGTCGATGGACGATACACACACGACCTTCTCCCCATGCCGTACACGTTTGAAGCGGCTCGCATTACCGCGCAAAAGGTTCGAGACGTGCGGGACTTTCTTGAGGTCCCTATTGCTGTCGAGAACGTCAGCAGTTACGCCGAATTTCATGTTTCGGAAATGACCGAATGGGAGTTCCTGAATGAAGTTGTGGAGCAGGCTGACTGCGGAATCCTTTTGGATGTAAACAATATTTACGTTTCGTCGCGCAATCACAACTTCGATCCATTCACATACGTAAACAGCGTGCCCGCAGAGCGCGTGGCGCAAATCCACATCGCTGGTCATTCGAAGTTCAAGAAATACATCCTCGATACTCATGACCATCCGGTGCTCGATCCCGTGTGGAAACTCTATGAGCGTGCCATTCAACGCGCTGGCCACACTGCTACACTCCTGGAGTGGGACGACAGCATCCCTTCCTTTCAGGAAGTTCACAGAGAAGCCCTGAAGGCCAATCGCTTCCTCGCCGACACGACGCTGGCGGTGGCGGTATGAGGCTCGTCACGCTTCAGCGGGCCGTTGCTCGCGCCGTCATGCAACCTCTCACGCCCTCGGAGCGCATGCAGCGTACCGCGCCCGGCGGAGGGCGCATGAGCGCCTACGCGGCCCGCTACATCAAGCCAAACGACCGTCTCACTTCCTTCGAACGCCTCGAGATCTACAATCGGCAGTATTGGTTTCGTGTTCTCGGCAGCATGGCCGAGGACTTCCCAGGCTTGCTTGCCATTCTCGGCCAGCGCAGATTTGACGACATGTGCCGGGCCTACCTCGTGGAGTGCCCTTCGCGATCGTTCACGCTGAGGAATCTGGGGGCAAGGATTGAAACGTGGTTGCGGCGGAATCCCAAATGGATACGCGGCAAGCAGACTCTCGCGCTTGACATGGTGCGACTGGAATGGGCGGACATCGAGGCCTTCGACGGCGAAGCAGAACCCACTCTTCAATTGAAGGATCTGAATGGCAGTTCCGCGGCGACCCTCCGGTTGCGGGTTCAACCTTACGTGCAACTTCTCGAACTCCACTACCCTGTGGACGACTTGGCTCTCAAAGTTCGAGAGGACGACGATGCTGATTTCGCGAGCAACACCCTTACGGAGAACCGGAAGAGCGCAAAAATCCAAGCTGTCGCGGCTCTTGAGCCAAGGCAAATCTTTCTGGTTGTTCACCGGATTGATTTTTACGTGTACTTCCGGCGAATCGAGTATGAAGAGTATGCGTTGCTCTCGGCGCTGCGCAGCGGAAAAAAAATCGAGAGCGCAATTGAACTAGCCTTTCAATCCAGTTCCATGTCCGAGTTCGATCGCGGGGGATACGTCCGAAACTGCTTTCAGACCTGGGCAACTTTAGGCTGGTTCTGCCGGCCGGAAGAAATACATGCGCCGGTGAAGAAAGCCGCGAGAAAAGAGCATAGATAGAAATCATGAGTAAACTGATAGCGAAAGTTGGGCAGTGGCATGACCAGTTCTTCGGTTTGGTTTCTTACCTGCAGTCGCCATTCCTCTTATTCGTGCGGCTCTATTGGGGATGGCAACTTGCTCAGAGCGGTTGGGGCAAGCTTCATCATCTTCCTAATGTGACCGAGTTTTTCACCAGCCTTGGTCTGCCTATGCCCGCGCAAATGGCACTCTTCATTGCTTGCGTCGAGTTTTTCGGCGGTATCTTCCTCGGTGTTGGCCTGTTTTCCAGAATCACAGGCCTCGTACTCACCGTTAACCTGACCATGGCTTACGTAATTGGGGACCGGGAGGCGTTGCTCTCGTTCTTCTCCGATCCGGACAAGTTCATTGCCGCTGCTCCCTTCGCGTTTCTCATCGTCTCTCTGATCGTGCTGATTTTTGGTGCGGGCAGGATATCCATGGACACGGCGATCGCATTTTTCTTTGGTTCCGCGCGGGTGAAACAAGCGAATTCAGTTACGGCTTGATCGCACCCGAAGTGAGCAGGGACTCGGAGTAGCATATCTGCGTGGCAGAGAGAACAGGACAACCAGCAGTTGATTCGAAACGAGTGCGCGTAGCCATTGCGCAGTCCGCTCCCGTTTACCTGGACAAACGAGCCAGCCTCGCAAAGGCTCTCGATCTCATCCAGCAGGCGGCAAGGCGAGATGCTCAGCTCGTTGCGTTTGGGGAAACCTGGCTGCCGGGCTACCCTGCCTGGCTCGATGTGTGTCCGGGCGCGGCACTATGGGAGAACGCTTCTGCGAAAGAGGTTTTCGCGAGGCTCAGAAATCACAGCGTCACCGTTCCCGGCGAAGAGGTGCACGCCCTGAGGGAAGCAGCGCGAGATCTCAAAATCGTGATCGTGATCGGAGCGAGTGAGCGAGTCGATGCTGGCCCGGGTAACGGCACGTTGTACAACTCGCTTCTGATTATTTCAGAGGACGGACAACTCAGAAACCATCATAGGAAGCTGGTGCCGACCTACACGGAACGGCTCGTTTGGGGGAATGGTGACGGCCGCGGGTTAGAAGCAGTCTCCACGTCGGTCGGACGAATAGGCGGATTGATTTGTTGGGAGCACTGGATGCCGCTCGCGCGCATGGCCATGCACAATTCCGGCGAGCATATCCACGTGGCCGTATGGCCAACGGTCAATGAATTACACCAACTAGCAAGCAGACACTACGCTTTTGAAGGCAGGTGCTTTGTGCTAGCAGTTGGCCTAATGATGCCGGCTGCTGACGTACCGCAGGAACTTCCTCGCGGCGTCCCACTATCGCTAGGTGACGATCAATGGGTAGAGCGCGGAGGCAGCGCGATTATCGGGCCCGATTCGCATTATCTTGTTCAGCCCGTGTTCAATCGCGAAGAACTCATCGTGGCGGACCTCGATTTCAAACAAATTGACCGTGAGGCTATGACCCTCGACGTCTCGGGTCACTATGCTCGGCCGGACCTGTTCCGCTTCGAGAAGAAAGAGTGGGCGTAAAGCCGTGCGTTTGGAAGTTCCAAGCTAAAACGAGACTTGACGCGGCGAGCGAGTACTCTGATTTGAGTTCTTGCGGCAAGGGAAAGAGAGAAACTAATGGAATTGGACTTTACGGGAAAGAAGTTGATTGTCATCGGAGGCACAAGCGGAATCGGGAAAGCCGTCGCGTCACTCGTGCTCAGCAATGGTGGTAGCGCTTTCCTAGTCGGCCGCCGCGAGGCCAAGACGAGGGAAGCGATCCTGGAATTGGGTTCACGCGGCGAGGTGTCTGGGTGGACTGTGGACATAACGAGTGGCGCCGGACGCGCCACTTTGATTGAGCATCTACAAGCAAAGCACGCGGACGCCACCTTGCTGGTGAATGCCGCAGGGGTTTTCGCTCCGAAGCCGTTTCTCGAGCACACTGAAGCCGACTACGACCGCTATCTTGAAATCAACAGGGCGCTTTTTTTCATCACGCAATGCGTAGCCAAGAACATGGTGACCGGTAAGCGTGGCGGCTCGATCGTGAACATCGGCTCGATGTGGGCCAGGCAGGCCGTGCAGGCCACGCCCTCTTCGGCCTACTCCATGGCGAAAGCGGGGCTGCACGCCTTAACGCAGCATCTCGCGCTGGAGCTCGCAAGTGCGGGTATTCGCGTCAATGCCGTGTCTCCCGCCCTTGTGGATACTCCGATTTTCGAGGGTTTCCTTCCGAAAGAGCAGATTCCCTCCGTACTTCAGAGTTTCAACGGCTTTCACCCGATCGGTCGCGTTGGCCGGCCCGAAGAGGTGGCCCAAATCGTTGCGACCCTGCTGTCCGGCAAGTCCTCCTGGGTCACGGGCGCCATTTGGGATGTCGATGGAGGTGTTATGGCGGGGCGGAATCAATACGTCTCGTGAGCCGCTAACGCGAATCGACGGAGCTAAATTTCATGGTGCTCGACGCATAGAACAGTTTGATTCGACTTGTGAGCAAGATTGCAAGGTCGCTCGCAGGTCGACTTACGATCCTGGCATTCATAGGCATTCTGATGAAGCCATCGGCAATGCTTGGAAATTGCCAGCTTGGCCTTAAATCAGCGTCCCCATCTTGATGCAGGTTTTGAATCCCTATACGAACTTCAGCAAACGCTCAGGTACGGTCGCTCCGAGCAGGCAATCCTGCAGACACATGCCTCCGAACGAACTCCTCCACTTCCTCGAGACGGGAGTACGGCACCAGTACGCAGTTTGGGTGGGTATTCCCGGTGATCAGGAGAGAAATCCTCTGCTCTGCGTCCCGTTCAAAGAAAAGGATGGTCTTCTTCGCGGTTGCTCCGAGGAGATAGCCAGTCTCAAAACCGAGGCCGAACGAGGAGCCCGTGACCTCGGCGACGAACAGGTCGCACTGGGCGAGCCAGTTCATATCGCGTGCAAATATCTTCTGAGGGGCCGCGCGCCGGTCCGCCTCCCAAGCGTCTTCGCTGACCAGGTGACTGGTGAGCACTTCGTGACCCATGGATTGGAGAACCTCTAGAATTTTCTTGGCTGCCTCAATTGAGGAGCGACTCCCGGCAACGGTGAAGCCCAAATAGATTTTCATAGTGCAACATAATACTTGTCGATGCCTGCCGCGGGGTATATCGCAGCTACGTGATCCAAGGCGGTGAAATTCACGAAGGGGATAGCGTTCAGTTGTTCAGCGGACTGAGTGTGAAGCGAATCGCGCAAATTAAATCGACGTCGCAATATTGTCATGGTTGGCTCTTTCGCAGCGCGATCAACTCCGATTCTACTGGTACACCTTATGGCGACCTTCACGTGGATGACCGCTTCGAAGGGCTTCACTTCACCCGAATTGGACACGGATAGCCGCAGGAGTAATTGTTCGAGAAAGCTCTGCTGACAGACGTACTCGACAGCGGCTTGCGTGCCAATTGTAGTCGTTCCTGCGAGGATCAGGACGGAGTGCGATCGGTCCAGCCCCTTGATCAGTGCCACAACGGAATAGTCTTCGGCCAGCGGCTGGTCGGACGGAGTCGGCGAGATACATCTTGGGTTCGCCTGACTGAGGATGAGCGTTGATGATAGCGACGTTGCCGGCCCTCACACCAGTTGTGATTTGCTTGAAAACAAACTGCTGGGCGCTGGGGATTTCGAGCCGGTGGCTGCGTAGAGCGTGACGAGCCAATTGATGGCCCAGCCGTTCTCACGCGCATAGATATCCTTATCGACTCGCGGAACGCCAAGCTTGCGGCGCTGCGCATCGCTTAGCGCGAAGTAATCGGCGCTGTGCTTACCGTCGACGAGGTCGGCATCCTGGCTGGTATAGAAAGCGCCGGTGGGCGATGTGAGAAATGTCCCAAGGTAGCGGCGGATCTCCTGGGCGGTGTGAAGGTACTGTGGGTCGCGCCATTGCGCACAGGCAAGGGAGTAGATTCGCAGATTTTCCGCCTGCATTTGCATGATTTTCTCGAAGTGTGGCGAGTTCCAGTCGCCATCGGTTGAATACGGCTAGACGCCGCCCCATGCCGGATCAAGAAGGTGGAGCTGCTCGGCGAGAGTGTTGCGGGCCATGTGCTCGGCGCGCGCGTCATTCTTCAGACGCGCGAGATCCATCGCGTATTCCACCGAATCCCAATCGAGAAATTTTTGGCCCGTGCCCCAACTGCCATGCTCATTGTCATAACCGGCGAAGAAATTCTTGGTCAACTCCTCGCGCAGTGCGAGGGTCAGCAGCGGCTGTGCGGGCAATTCCAGCTTGCGCTCGGGTTGGACCGGCGGCCCCGGTGTGGGATCGTCAATGACCGCTTGAAGCATCGACGCCATTTCATCTGGCGCAAGATAGCCCTGGCGTTTGACAATCTCGTGGCCGCCTCCATCGAAAATAACCGTCGCTGGCCAGCGGTACTCTTCGTAGCGGTTCGAGAGATCCGGACGCGAGTCCTGATCGAATTTGACAGCAATGTGATGCGCTTGCAGCAGCTTGATGACTTGCGGATTGCTGTAGGTGTTGGCGTCCATTACGTGGCACCAGTGGCACCACACGGCCTCGAGATCGAGCAAGACGAAACGGTGGTCGCGCTTGGCTTCGAAGACCGCATCGGACCACGAGCGCCAGTTGAGTTGGCTCTCGCGATGCGCGGCGTTTGGCGTTGAAGTCTGCGAGGCCGCCGCACCGACCGTAAGCAACAGAATGAATGCAGTAAGAAATGCTCTTTTCACGGCGTCTATCTCAAAATACGCGGTTGCGCCGCGATTGGATGTCTGCACCGTAGCGTAGGAGCGGCACTAACCGGCTCTGTCAAGCACCTGCCCTCTGATGCTCTGCTTTGCCCTTCGACCAGCTGCCGTCAAAACCTGGCGCAAGGGCATCTCGCATCTGAAGTCGCGCCTTCAGGAGCCGGGTCTTGACGTTCCGTAGAGTCAGTCCGAGCACTTGCGCGGTTTCTTCGATGCTCAGGTGTGCAATGTCTCTCAGCGTGAAAACTTCGCGGCAGTTTTGTGGCAAAGACGCCAGCGCTTGCTGCAAGGCGTCTCGCACCCCTTTGCGCTCAAGTGCTGCCGACGGGATTTCGCGCCAGTCTGTGAAATCCTTCGGAACATACTCGTCCCCATTATCCGTTTGCCGCTCGTCCAACGCCTGGGACAGTTCTTGTCTCCGGTCCTGTCGAAGTCTGTTCCGAGCTTCGTTGATCGTGATCTGGATCAACCATGTGCTGAATTTCACTTGCCCACGAAATCCCTGGATATTGGAGCGCGCTCTCAGCACCGCCTCCTGAGCAACTTCTTCAGCCTCGGCAGAGTTCATCAGAATCGTCCTGGCTATCGAAAGCACCGCGCGCAAGTGCGGCTGCACGAGACGCCAGTAAGCTTCTCTGTCTCCCCTGCACGCCTGATGAACCAATTCCATCTCGTTGTTCTCCACGTTCCACCTCATT
>WNFJ01348142.1_pt2 | contig 19830 bp, 20 predicted proteins | sample 5400461 | NCBI WGS metagenome assembly WNFJ01 (sample SAMN13153349, study PRJNA577476) | soil metagenome | isolation source: 115 cm saprolite on Douglas fir-dominated hillslope | place: USA:California | collected 2013-09-17
TGGAAAGTCAAGAGCGTAGAGTCGCAGCTGCTTGTTTTCCGCATCCGGGAGCGATAAGCCGGCATAGTCGCACTGCATCACGCGCCGGACGTCGTGCGAGATGGCACGCAGCAGATTGCGGAGCTCCAAATTTGAGATCACTTGATTCGTAACGTCGAGGAGCAGCCGGAGCCGGTCGTTCTTACTCTGCAGTTCCTCAGACGCCTGTCGCACCGCTGCAAAATTCAACGCGTCGTCGAACGCTAGCGCAATGTAATCCGTCACCTGGGACACGAACCGGATATCGTTTGGCGAGTAGCTATCGGCCTGCTTGCTGCAGAAAGTGATGGCCCCCAGCTTGCGGTGCGCTGTCGTCAATGGGAGCGCGCAAATCGAGCGAATATGGAGCCTTTTCAAGATCGCTTGCAGCCGGACATAGCATGGCTCCATTTCGTCCGTCGACCTCAGCAGAGGTTCATGTCCCTCGTAAACACATAACGTAAGCGTCTCCTCGGGCATTAGCTGCTCTTCGGGAACAAACTCTGATCGACTCTCCATGTCGATGAAATAGTTTTGAAACGTATTGGAGTCTCGGTCACGAAGAGACACTCCGATGAAGTCAAACTGCACTACCCCATGCAGCTCGTCCACCAGGATGCCAAAAAGTTCTTTAAGGTCGCGGTGCGCTCCGATGGCTCGGGACATGCGCACGAGCGTTTCGTACCGCATGGCAAGCGCCGGTGCTGCGAGGACCTCCAAGTCGTCGTTCACAGTGGGGCTCCACGGCATTAAGCAGATTTCAGTCCATCTGATGCCCAGCGGGGTCCAATTGATACACCTGGCCGAAAGCGAAAGGGATGTCTGTCGCGGTGATCACCCTTTGCACAGCTCCGCGAAGAGTATCGAGCCAACGGCTCTACTTAAATTGCACAGTAGTTATCACAATGGGTCATACAATCAGCTTCAACAGCCGAATGCCGTCGCGCGAGGTACAAGTATCAGATGAGACCGGCCGGTCTTTGTTACATCAAATCTCACGTCATCTAATATTTGGTACAATGCAATTAGCGACCAGTTGGTCGCAGAGTCGGTTTTGAGGGACCTAATGACCAAAGGCGAGCAGACCAGGCAGGAAATCATCCGCAAGGCGGCGCCGATCTTCAATCAGCGGGGCTATGACGGTGCCGCCCTGTCCGACCTGATGAAGGCGACCGGCCTCGAAAAGGGCGGGATCTACCGGCACTTTGACAGCAAACAGCAGCTCGCCGCCGAGGCATTCGATTTTGCCTGGCAACGGACTTTCGACGAGCGGATTCACGATCTGGATACGATCTCGAATACCGTCGACAGGTTAAAGCAGTTGGTTGCGAATTTTGTTGAGCGGCGCGGTACGATTCCCGGTGGCTGTCCATTGCTCAACACGGCGGTTGATACGGATGACGGAAATTCTGTTCTGAGGGAGCGCGCGCGGAACGCCTTACGAGATTGGCGCAGCTACATTATTTCGGTGATCCGTGCAGGAATCAAGGCGCGGGAAATTCGCCCAAGGATTGAAGCAAAAAAGGTCGCGACTCTCATTATTTCTTCCCTCGAGGGTGCAATCATGCTTTACCGCCTTGAACGAACTGAGGAAGCGCTGCGCGCCGTCCAAGCTCATCTCGACAGCTACCTCGAAACAGAAGTGCGAGTTCGAGCTAAGTAAGAAATGGGGATGGAGTCTAGCGTCCCCTGGCGCTGTCGCCTCTCAGGGCCATGCAAGTCGAGGCCGCTTTGGCAACTAGCCGCCCGCCCTCATCCGTGATTTCACACTCAATGTAGCCAATCGTGCTGCCGCGTCGCACCACTTTGCCCTCGGCTCGCAGGCGAGCCTCCCAGACGGGGCGGAAGAAATTGATCTTTAGTTCGATGGTGGTAAAGGATTCGCCGGGCGCGAGTGTGCTTGCAAACGCCATTCCCATCGCAGCGTCAGCAATGTCGCAAAGAATTCCCCCATGCAGCGTTCCCATGGGATTCGCATGCTGTCCTCCAGCCGCCAGCCTGACAACCGCGCGACCATCGGCAATTTCTTCCGCTTCAAACCCGATCAGCCGCGCGACCGGAACGTTGTTCGTATCCACGTGAGCCATAAGTCCTCGTTGCATGCATAGGTTGCCGAGCATTCCCGCTATCGGTGCGACCGACTGGTCGCTATGCGCCACTTTAGCATAAATTAAATGGAACCGACCGGTCTCAAACGGCATCGAAGGTGGGTGAGGCCAGATTGAGCGACTTGGTCTGCACAACAAAGGAGACCCACCTATGGACAAAATCAATCCGCTCTTTACCGCAACCGCGACCGCTGTCGGCGGCCGCAACGGCCACGTTGTTGGGGCTAAAACTCCTACCGGGGGTTCGAATCCCTCCCTCTCCGCCAGGTTAATCTAAGCCCGCTGATTCAAAATGGTTCCGTCGCGCAAGATTGCGCTGGCCGAGCTTACCCAACTGACCCGCAAGGGAAATGACGGTTCTCTTGAGCATTCGGGCGCTTAGCACTACGCCAGCCTTGTCCACTCGATACTTTTGGCAGAACATGGGGGAGGGCACAGGGAAAAGCCTGCTCCCCGCCGCGAATGACACCCCTTCTCCAGGTCGAGGATCTACACGTCGCGTATATTTCACGCGCTGGAAAAAAGTCCCTTGCGCTTGCTGGGGTAAGTTTTGACGTACGTCGCGGAGAGACCCTCGGTGTCCTCGGAGAGTCGGGTTCCGGAAAAAGCACGCTCGCGGCTTCGCTGTTGCGGCTCCTTCCTGGAAACGGGGAAATTCAAAAAGGTGTCGTTCAATTCGAAGGGCAGGACCTACTTCAAGCGGAACCTCGAACACTCCAACGAATTCGGGGCGCGCGAATTGCGCTCATTTATCAAGAGCCGTCGCTCGCATTGCATCCCACGCTTCGCATTAGCGAACAAATCAGTGATGTACTGGCCGCGCATGAATCCTTGAGCCGCGGCGCCTTGCGTCAAAAGACGCTGCAACTCCTTGCGGAGGTTTTTCAGGAGGAGCCGGCACGCATCGCGAAATCCTACCCCCACCAATTGAGCGGCGGTCAACAGCAGCGCGTCTTGATCGCACAAGCAATCGCGTGCGGTCCGTCACTGCTGGTCGCGGATGAGCCGACGGCTTCTCTCGATCCTACGACGCAGCAGGATATCCTCGCGCTCTTTCGAACGCTCCGAAAAAAGTTCAATCTGTCCCTGCTTCTGATTACGCACAACCCGGCACTGCTGCCAGGCCTGGCGGACCGCGTTCTCGTGTTATATGCAGGAAAAGTCGCCGAAATCGGTTCAACAGAAAACGTTCTTACATCACCTAAGCACCCATACACGCGAGCTCTGCTGCAAAGCATGCCCGGGCGGCCGGATGAACCTGCGAAGCAACGCAAGTCCAAACTTCCGGTTATCCCCGGGGAGGCCCCGGACCTGGAAGTTCTCGCGGGCGGTTGCCGATTCGAAAAGAGATGTCCCGACCGGATGGAGGTTTGCAGCCAACGAGAACCAGCCGCGGTGGCAGTGGACGAAACACATGCCGTTTCATGCTTCAAGTATGGCGGGTAGTTTCTTTGAGGGCGAGAATATGGAACAACTCTTGATTGTGGAAAACCTCGAAAAGCGCTACGACGATACCCGTTTGTTCGGAAACGAGAGAGAAGTGACGGCCTTGAGCGGGGTTTCCTTTTCCATTTCTCAAAGTTCCACGTTGGCATTGGTGGGTGAATCGGGTTCCGGGAAAAGCACGCTGGCACTCTGCATCGCGTGCCTGGAGCGGCCGACGTCAGGAAGCATTGTTTTTCGCGGAGAAGAAATCGCTGCACTCCCTGAAAAGCAACAACGTACGATGCGCCAGAAGATTCAGCTGGTGTTTCAGGATCCTGCCAGATCGTTAAATCCGCGATTTTCCGCGTTGGAGATTGTGAGCGAGCCACTGCTCGTGCAAGGGCGGTGTAACAAGCGGGAGAGAGAAGACAAGGCGCACTCTCTTCTCGCGCAGGTGGGCATCCCGCAACAAAAAATGCTGCACAAAGCCGACGAATTCAGTGGCGGGCAGAGGCAGAGACTGGCGATCGCGCGGGCCCTGGCGCTTGAGCCGAAACTGCTGATCTTGGACGAAGCGCTTTCCGCACTCGATTGTTCAGTGCAGGCGCAGATCGCCAATCTGCTCCTTGAACTGCAGTCTTCGCTGGGTCTGACTTATCTCTTTATCACGCACGATTTCGCCATGGCTGGGCATCTGGCCGATGAAATCGCAGTGATGGAGCAAGGAAAGATCGTGGAACTGGGTCTTGCGGAAAAAGTGTTGCGCGCACCGGAACAAGAGGTCACCCGACGCTTAGTTGTGGCCACTCCGGGATGGAGCGCCGCGCCGCACGCGCCGCGAGTAACGTAATGCGCTACTTCTTGAGCCGATTGATGCAGGCCGCGTTTCTCCTCATCGGCGTTTCGATCCTCACATTTCTATTCTCCACGCTCGCGCCGGGCAACTATTTTGACGAAATGCGGCTGAATCCACAAATCTCTCCCGAAACGGTCACCGCGTTGAGAACGCAGTATCAGCTTGACCGGCCCATGCCGGTGCGTTACGCCCGATGGGTAAGGTCGCTTCTGCACGGCGAGATGGGATTCTCGTTTGCTTACAACAGTCCGGTTGCGCCGCTGCTGTGGGTGCGCGCCCGCAACACGCTGCTGCTCACGCTCATTGCCACGGTGCTTGCATGGGCTTTAGCTCTTCCCCTGGGGATCTGGAGCGCCACAACTCTCGGGCGAATGCCAGATCGGATAGTTTCGTGGGCGACAGCAGCGCTTCTCGTCATTCCGGACCTCGTGCTTGCCCTAGGTCTGCTGATTCTGGCAGTGCGCAGTGGATGGTTCCCTACGGGCGGAATGGTATCCGTCGGCTTCGAGAATTTTTCAGGGCTCCAACAAGTCCGCGACATCGCGTTACATATGGAACTTCCAGTCATTGCCCTCGTCTTTTCCGCGTTGCCGATTCTCGTCCGGCACGTCCGCGCCGCGCTCGTCGATGTGTTGGAGTCACCCTTCCTGCGCGCCGCCGCGAGTCACGGCATTCCGCGCCGCACATTGCTTTATCTCTATGCGCTGCGGGCCGCTGCGAATCCCCTTATTTCCCTTTTTGGTTTCAGCGTGGGCGCCCTCTTGAGCGGCTCGCTGCTCGTAGAAGTCGTGATGAGCTGGCCGGGACTAGGACCGCTGTTGCTCGAAGCCATACTCGCACGCGATTTGTACGTCGTGATTGGTGGCGTGCTTTTTTCGACGATGTTTCTGGTCCTTGGAAATTTCCTGGCCGATCTCCTGGTGTACTGGGCCGATCCCAGAATCCGAACAAGCGCGGCGCCGAAATGATCCAGCGCGGCGGGTGGAAGCGATGGCTAATGGCCCTTGCGGTGCTCCACGGAATCATCGCGTGCGCAGGGTTTTTCGCACCTTATGATCCGGCCGAACAGGATCGTGACCGTCCCTATCTGCCACCAATGAAAATTCACCTGGTGGATGGACAGGGACACCGTCACGTGCGCCCGTTTTTCTATGCCACACACCTGCGTGAGGGCTCGTTCGATCAATTTGAGGAAAGCACGGACCAGCCCATCCCTGTACATTTTTTCGTGACTGGAGCGCACTACCGTTTATTCGGCCTGGTGCCGGCCCGCCTCCATCTTTTTGGCGCGCAGGCGAGCCGAATCTATCTGCTGGGCAGCGATGCGTACGGCCGCGACCAGTTCTCGCGAATTCTCTACGGAGGGCAAATCTCGTTGCTGGCGGGTTTGCTGGGGGCGGGAATCACGTTGTTGTTCGGCGCGCTCATCGGAGCGACGGCAGGTTACTACGGCGGCTGGAGAGACGGCTTGTTGATGCGCGTGGCTGAACTGTTTGCCGCACTTCCCTGGTTGTACTTGCTTTTCGCGCTCCGCGCATTCTTGCCGCTGGCAGTCAGCCCCATGCGGGCTTTTTTCTTGATCGTTTTGGTCATAGGGGCGGTAGGATGGGCACGGCCCGCACGGCTCGTGCGCGGAGTGGTTCTGAGCGCGCGAGAGCGCGATTTCGTCCGAGCGGCAAGGGGCTTCGGCGCGACCGATAGCTATCTCCTTCGGCGTCATATCCTCCCGGAAACTTCGAGTGTGATCCTGACGCAGGCGGCGATCCTCGTGCCCCAATTCGTGCTCGCGGAGATGACCCTCTCCTTTCTGGGGCTCGGGGTGCCCGAACCAGCGCCAAGCTGGGGCAACCTCCTTGCAAGTCTTCAGCAATACAGCGTCCTGGTGTCCTACTGGTGGATGTACCTGCCCGCTTTGGCAATCGTGCCCTTCTTTCTGGGATACTTGGGTTTGGCGAGTAGGTTGCAACAAGACGACGGGAAACGGAATATAGAGAGGACGAGTAGCGCGAACAGATGGTGACAATCGTGAGACTCTCCACCTTTAGCAGCGGGTTTGGCTGCGGCCTGTTGCTGACAACAGCCATCTTGTTTTCAAGCGCTACCAGCGGCGTTCCAACGCAGGAAGGAGTTGCCGGCGAATCGCTTGCCGTTCCCGGGGAAATCGGGCAACGGGGCGGGCGGCTCGTCGTTTCGCTGCGTGCTGAGCCGAAAACTCTGAATCCTCTGACCGCCGTGGATGCGCCATCGCGCGAAGTGATTCTTGGCGCCATGCAAGCAGACCTGATTCATATCAATCGCGCGACGCATCTCACGGAACCAGCGCTGGCGAAGTCCTGGAACGTTTCCCCGGACGGACTGCAGTACACGTTGACCTTGCGAAAAGGTTTACAGTTTTCTGACGGCCAGCCGCTTGACGCCGACGATGTCCTGTTCACGTTCCGTGTTTATCTTGACGAGAACGTGCGCGCCACACAGCGCGATCAGCTGATTGTCGGCGGCAAACCAATCGTTGTGCGCAAAGTGGACGCGCAGACGGTCGTCTTCCAATTGGCGAAAACCTACGGTGCCGGAGAAAGACTGTTCGACGGTCTGGCAATTTTGCCGCGCCACTTGCTCGAAAAACCCTACGCAGATGGAAAGCTTTCGCAGGTTTGGACGCTGGCGACCGCCGCGAATCAGTGGGCGGGGCTCGGCCCGTTTCGTTTGAAGGAGTACATTGCCGGACAAAAGCTGGCGCTGGAGCGTAATCCTTACTATTGGAAAAGGGACGCAAAGGGAAACCGGCTGCCCTACCTGGACGAGTTGGTTTTCCTTTTTGTTCCAAACGCCGATGCGCAAGTCCTGCGGTTCCAATCCGGAGAAACGCATCTAATCAGCAGGCTGGGCGCAGAGAATTTCCTGGCGTTGAGCCGCCAGCAGCGCGGCTTCACGATGTCCGATGCCGGGCCCGGCCTGGAATACAATTTCCTTTTTTTCAATCTAAATGCACCGTCGGAAAAAACACCGCCGGATTTGGCGCGGAAAATAAAGTGGTTTCACGAAGTAAAATTCCGGCAGGCAATCTCCGCGGCGATTGACCGCGAGGCGATTGTGCGGCTCGTTTACCAGGGGCGCGGAGCGCCGCTTTGGGGGCCGGTTACACCTGGAAATCGCCGCTGGGCAAATACATCGCTCCCGCATCCGGCGCGTTCTGCGGATAAGGCGCGGGCGCTCCTTAGGGAAGCAGGCTTCCATTGGACCACCGGCCCGAATGGAGAGTCTTCGCTGCTGGATTCTGACGCAAAGCCGGTCGAGTTTTCCATCCTGACCAGTTCTACAAACGCCGATCGCACGAAGATGGCCACGCTGATTCAGGATGACTTGAAGCAACTCGGGATGCGCGTGCAAATCGTCCCCATGGAATTTCGATCCCTGATCGATCGCGTCACGCAAACAAAAGAATACGACACCTGCGTCCTCGGCCTGGTCAGCGGCGACGCGGACCCCACTCCCGATCTCAACGTCTGGCTTTCGAGCGGCGCGACACACCTTTGGAATCCGTCGCAAACTCATCCCGCGACGCCGTGGGAAGCGGAAATCGACAAACTCATGGAGGAACAACTCGCCGCCCCCAGCTACGAGCAGCGGAAAAAGGCGTTCGACCGCGTGCAGCAGATTCTCGCGGACAATCAGCCTATGATTTTTTTGGCAAGCCCGGACATTCTGGTGGGGGCAAGAACTTCCATCGGTAATTTTCGTCCCGCGGTGCTCGAACCGTACGTCCTTTGGAACGTCGAGCAGCTTTACTTTAAAAATAGTGCGGAGAACGCCTTCCGATGAGTCCGGTGTTGACCAAAATTGAGAAGAAACTGCGCGGTGCCTGGGATGACACGCGGCTGGTAAAGGAGTGCCTCGCGGGAAACGAGGAAGCCTGGTCCCTGCTCATTGACAAGTATAAAGCGCTCATCTACTCGATCCCTGTCAAGTACGGCTTGCCTTCGCACGAATCGGCCGACGTATTCCAGTCAACCTGCATGGAGCTGCTGACCCGGCTGCCGCGATTGCGTGAGCCGCGCGCTCTGCCGAAATGGCTGATGCAGGTGGCGCATCACCAGTGCTACCGCGTGAAGCGCCAGCAGCAGCGCCTCGTTAGCCGCGACGCCGAGCCGGATCTGCCGGATCCGGAAACGCCCGCCGTCGCTGAAAGCCTGGTGCAACAGACGCAAGAAGAGCAGATGTTGCGCGAAGCCATGGTAAGTCTTACTCCGCAGTGCCGCAGGCTTGTGGAACTCCTCTTTTTTGAGACTCCGCCGCGCCCCTACACGGAGGTTGCCTCGGAGCTTGGTCTTGCGCTGGGTTCCATTGGTTTTACGCGCCAGAAGTGCATCGAGCGATTGCGGCGGAGTCTCGACGATCTGGGATTCCATTAATGCCCGCGACGGTCAAGAAAACCGCGGCGGAGGAGCTCTTCTCTCAACTCGCACAGCTCGAGAGTGAGCCTGCGCGCCGTAAGTTCCTTTCACTCCACAAGTCGTTGGTCCGGCCAGAGGTTGTCAAACAACTCTCTGAATTAGTTCTCGAACGAATCCGCGTGAATACGCGCGAGGCGTTGCACCTGGCGGACGCCGCTCTCCTCATCGCCCGCAAACTGCGCCGAAAAGACGACGTGGCTCTTGCCATGCGTACCAAAGCGAATGCCCTTTACGCTTCGGGGGATAACCGGAGTGCGGTGGAGCATCACGAACAGGCCATCGCGATGTACGAAACCCTGGGAAATCCGATAGAGGCCGCGCGCACGCTGAGCAGCTCGATTCAGCCGCTCATTTTGCTGGGCGAATACGATCGGGCCTTTGCGGCCTCCGAGCGAGCGCGTGAAATCTTCATCCGTTTTGGCGAGACGCGCCGCATCGCCAGTCTGGACAACAATGTTGGCAATATCCTTCACCGCCAGGATCGATTCGAGGAAGCCATCACGCACTACGAGCGCGCCTGCAAAACACTCACGGAATTCCAGGATTGGGAACGCGTGGCCATTACCCTCCACAACATGGCCATGTGCCTCATCAGCCTCAACGACTTTCCCCGGTCGCTGGAGTGCTATCAAAAATCGCGGGAGTTGTGCGAGCGCTACGGAATGCCGCTGTTGCGCGATCAAGCGGATTACAACATCGCCTACCTGTACTACTTCCGCGGCGAATACAGTCGCGCGATCGAGATGCTTTTTGCCACTCGGCGCGCCTGCGAGGCGACCGGTGACGCCTATCATTTTGCCCTTTGCCATCTCGATCTTTCCGAGATCTACCTCGAGTTGAACTTGAGCGAGGAAGCGCGCGAAATGGCCCAGGAAGGCTTCCGGCGGTTTGAAAAACTCGGCATGGGCTACGAAGCCGCAAAAACGCTGGCAAACGAAGCCATCGCCTACGGCCAGCAAGGAAAAACGGTCCATGCGCTCGAACGCTTCAGCAAGGCTCGCGAAATGTTTGCGCGAGAAAAGAATCTGGTGTGGCCCTGGCTCCTGGATTTGTATCAAGGATTGCTCCTTTTCCACGAAGGCCGCTACTTTGAGGCGCGCAGGCTCTGCACTGGCGCGGCGGCATTTTTCGATCAAACGCTGCTCTCCGGAAAGGCTGTGCTTGCGCACCTCCTCCTCGCGCGTATCGCGTTCCAGATCGGAGAGCTGGGCGTCGCTGAAGTGGAGACCGAAACGGCCCTCGCCCGGATTGAGCGCCTACAAGCTCCGGTGCTTGCCTATCAGGCACACTTTCTCCGCGGGCAACTTGCCCAGATCCGCGGCGACCGCTCTGCTGCTCTTGCCGCGTTTAGCGAGGCGCGCAAAGCCCTGGAAACTCTCCGCAGCCGCTTGCACAGCGAAGAGCTGAAAATCTCTTTCGTGAAGAATCGCTTGCAGGTCTACGAGGCCCTGGTGGACTTGCACTTGGTCGGTGAGTCGGGGAAAACGGCTGCTGCCGAGGCCTTTGCCTGCATCGAAGCGGCAAAGTCTCGCAGCATGACGGAAATGATTTTTCAAAGCGGCCAGAGCCTGCCCATGGGGGATGCAGGTCAGAGCGAACTGGTGCGGAGGATACGCGATTTGCGCGAGGAGTTGAACTGGTATTACCACCGCATCGAGTTGGAGCAACTGCGTCCGGAAGAAAGCTCTTCCAAACGGCTCCAACAACTGCAGGAAAAAGCGGTCTCCCATGAGAACGAACTCTTGCGAACGCTACGTGAAATGCCCGCGAACGAGCGGGAGAACGCCACGCTCGAAGCTCCCGCGGACTTCTCCCTGGCCCGGCTGCAGTCCACTTTGCCTCCGGAGACCGTTCTGGTCGAATATTATTCCACCGGGGACCGGCTCCTGGCTGCGGTGGTCTCCAGGGAAACGATCACCATCACCGCCGTCAGTGTGATCCCCCGCGTCCTCCACTTTCTGCATCTGCTCCGCTTTCAGCTTTCGAAATTTCGCATGGGGACCGCCTATGCTCACCGCTTTGAACAGCCGCTGCTCGCAGCCACCCAGAGCCATCTGGCGGCGCTGTATGCGGAGCTTATCGCGCCTCTTCGCGAGCGTCTCAAGGCCAAGCATCTGATCTTCGTCCCGCACGGCGCCCTTCATTTTCTTCCCTTCCACGCTTTGCGAAACGGAGATGAGTACCTTTGCGATACGCACACGGTTTCCTATGCCCCCAGCGCAACCGTTTTTGCCCTCTGCCAGGAAAAAACTCGTGGCGACATGCCCAACTCCCTGGTGATGGGAATTGCTGACGAACGTGCCCCGTACATCCTGAACGAGGTCCAATCCGTTGCCACGCTCTTGCCGCATCCCGAACTCTTCCTGGGCACAGAGGCAACCTCGGAGATCCTCCGGCAGCGGGGGTCGGCCAGCAGCCTTCTTCATATCGCGACGCATGGCACGTACCGCCAGGACAACCCGATGTTTTCCGGTATCCGGCTCGGAGATGGCTACTTGAACTTGTACGACCTATATCAGATTCGCTTGCCGGCAAAGCTCGTAACTCTCAGCGGATGCGCCACAGGTATGAACTTTGTTTCCGCAGGAGACGAGCTCCTCGGCTTGCAGCGCGGCCTCTTTTGCGCCGGCGCGAGTTCCTTGCTACTCTCCCTGTGGGACGTCCACGACGAGAGCACCTCCGCGCTTATGGAGTCGTTCTATAAGGACTACATTCGCACCGGAAACATGGCCAGTGCGCTGCAATCCGCCATGAAGCAGCTGCGCCAACAGAACCCCCACCCTTACTTCTGGGCACCCTTCGTCCTCATCGGGAAACTAGCTGACAATAAAGAAGTTAGCTGAACTCTTTTTCTCTATATTTTTCTCCCCCTCCAGTCCCCTTATTCCACGGGAGCCGTACACGCTCCCGTCTTGCGGGGGGCGAAAGTTCAGAGAAAGGCCGATGGGGGAAAGAATATGAAGCACTTTACGACCGAGGAATGGATCGATTTCGTGAACCAGGTGACTTCTCCAAAGCAGCAGATAGCGATGCAGAAACACCTTGGGACCGGTTGCAAGCGGTGCCAGGAAAAAGAAGCTCTATGGCAGAGAGTTCAAAACACGGCGACACGAGAGGCCACCTATCAGCCTTCAGTGGCGGACGTTCGAATTGCCAAGGCGGCTTTCAGTGCGGCCGGCCGAGCTGTGCGGTCGAACGAGAAGCGCGGCTTCGTCGAACTGCTCTTCGACAGCTCCATGCAGCCGTTGCTAGCGGGAGCGCGTTCCGGCTCCCTGGGATCGAGACAAATGCTCTACCGCGCTGACCCTTATCAGATTGATATTCAGATCGAGGCAAAGCCCGAGGGCGATCGCCTCGTTGTGACCGGGCAGCTCTTGGACGTGAGTACACCCGGTATCGTTGGCCGCGACGTGAAAATAACGCTTTCAAATCATCGCGGCAACGTGGTTCACACCATCAGCAATCAGTTTGGCGAGTTTAGCGGCGAAGTCGAAAACACGGGTGATCTCGAGCTTTCTTTCCCAGCGCACGGCGATAATCCCATCGTGATTTCGCTGCGGAATGCTCTGGGGAACCTGCCCGGGAGCAAGGCATGAAAGGCGCGCGCCACATCGAGATTCTCGGACATTTGTCTGGTGGTACGATGGTACCAAAGGCAAATAGTTCGGATGATTGTGCCAATCGGCACACCCGTACTATTGGCCCAAAAGGTGGAATTCGCAACACTAAACGAGTACGCCTTTATGCCGACGGCGGAGTGAACTTGAAGGAGGAGTCCCCTGGAAGGGATATATTCTATGAAACGTAGCTTACTCATTCTCACTGTTCTGATTGCTCTCGCTACGGCAGGCGTCCAGCCCGCCGCGGCCCAGAACCGCTATATCGTCCGCACGACCGGCGGGTTAACGTCCGTTCTTAATCTCTGTTCACTCTTGGGATGCCAGGTTAAAGGTTCATTGGACGGCAACGTCAACCAGACCTTTCTCGTTACCTCGACCACCAATCTCGTCGTTAACGTGGTGAACTTCACGGTCAATCTGGTGGAGTCCCTCCTCGGGATTCAAAGTATCGAGCCGGACGCGGTGCTACCCGTCCCTCTGCCCCGACTGGACAGCATTTCCTCCGGTCTTTACGACACGGCGCTGGTGAAGTACTACGGTACCTTGGTTATCCACGGTTATGCGGCCCAGCCGGCCACCCAGATCATCCGCCTATCTGATGCGCACAACGGCTTTAATGTAAGCGGCACCGGAATCGTTGCCGTTATTGACACAGGGGTAGATCCCAATCACCCGGTTCTCCACCCCGTGCTTCTACAGGGCTACGACTTCACGCGCAACCAGCCGGGCGCCTCCGAATGGCTCGATCTGTCTTCTACCGGTCTAAGCACTACCGGCTCGCAGACTGCCCAGCCTGTGAAGGTGCAACAATCCAGCGCGGCTATACTCGATCAATCTTCGGCCGCGATTCTGGACGGCTCGCCTTACGTGGCGTTTGGCCACGGCACAATGACTTCCGGACTCGTCCACCTGGTCGCGCCAAAGGCCCAGATCCTGCCGCTCAAGGCTTTCTCTTCCAATGGAACAGGGAACCTTTCCAACATCGTAGCGGCTCTGTACTACGCCGTGCAGCACAAAGCGAATGTCGTGAACATGAGCTTTGACCTTTCCTATCCTTCCCCGGCGCTCTCCCACGCGATCTCCGACGCCAATAAAGCCGGCGTCGTGTTGGTGGCCGCGGCCGGCAACGAAAATACCAGCGCCCGCGTCTATCCGGCGTCGATCTCCGGCTCCGTGGTGGGCATTGCCTCGACAACGGATTGGGACGCCCGCTCTTCCTTCTCGAATTATGGGACGGCGGACCGTCATCAGCACGTATCCTGGCGGCACTTACGGAAGCGAATCCGGCACTTCGTTCAGCGCTCCAATGGTGGCCGGCACCGTCGCTTTGATGCTCAGCGCCAAGCAGCCACTCAACCAGTCGCAGGCCTCCAGCGCGCTGTCTCACGCTATCAAACTCACCCCGGACCTCAACAACGGTCGCCTGGATGTTTACCAGGCGGTTTCCGCCTGGGTCAACGGTAGCTCTGGCTCTGGCTCCGGCACGTGTCTTTTACTGTGTTGGTAACCGCTATGCCGGTTGGCGTACCATCCGATCTACCGTGGACGCCGGACTCCTTACGCGTTAAACAAGCCGAAGAGCAGGTCGCCGCGCTGCGTAGCTCGGTGATCTGCGCCTTCAACCAGCTTCTGGATTTGAAGGATCTCAACACCGGCGTGCACAGCACCCGCCTTGCGGAATGGGGCATGCGCGTCGGTCAGGAACTCGGCCTCGAAGTAGCGGAACTCCAAAACCTCGAAGTAGCCGCCCTGCTTCACGATATCGGCAAAGTGGGAATTCCGGACGCCATCTTGAGAAAACCGGCGCGCCTCGACGCCGATGAATACGGCCTGATGAAAAAGCACCCCGAATATGGCTGGGTGATTCTTCGCATGCTGCCGGGATTCGAACGCGCCGCGCTGGATATTCTTCACCATCACGAAAACTTCGACGGAAAAGGCTATCCTGCTGGCCTTCAAGGCTCTGAAATTCCCATCGTTTCTCGAATCGTCAGCGTGATCGACGCCTTTGACGCCATGGTCTCCTCTCGCCCCTACCGTATTGGTCTTCCTCACGAAGAGGCCATTCGCCGGCTCGTCGAATCCAGCGGCACCCAATTTGACCCCGCTGTTGTGAAGTGCTTTATTTCCTTTGCGCAAGCCGAAATGGCCATGGTCTTTGCCGCCGCCGGCACTTCGGTCTCTTCCGCCCTGTAGCACTTTCCAGCCTCAGACGCAGTCTGCGAATTCCGGCGGGAATTAACGCGCGCAAAGCCATTTCCCGTTGCGCGTTCTGTTGCTTCGAATTCTGTTTCCCGGAATTCAACTGAAATCTGATTTTCTCTAACCTCCAGTTAGTGATAACTTTTCACTTGCCATACAGCCCTGTGCTTCTCGCTCGTTGCGGACGGAGGCTTTGCCGTGAAAAGAATTGCCCCTTATTTTGTAGCCTGCATACTCCTCGCGCTTGGCGCAATCGCTCAGACGCCTTCGGAACGAGGATGGCTTTCACTTTTCAACGGAACTGATTTGGCCGGCTGGAAAAAGAACGGGGAAGAGAAGTGGATCGTTGAGCGAGGCACTATCCTTTGCGAAAGTACCGCTAACAAGTACGGCTACCTGACCACGGAGAAGACCTATCGCGACTTCGACCTACGCCTCAAATTCAAGGGCGAAGCGGCCGGCAACAGCGGTGTCTTTTTGCACGCTCGGATCACCGGTATTGACCCGCAGCACGGCCCGGACATCGAAGGCATGCAGGTAGAGGTGGACCCTAACGTCGGTAAACATACCGGCGGGCTTTACGAGAGCGGAGGCCGCGGGTGGGTCGCGATGCCCACTGCAGAAGGCGAGCAGGCCCTGAAGCCTGGCGAGTGGAACGACCTCGAAGTCTCCGTGCGGGGCAATCATATCGTGAGTCAGCTCAACAAGGTGAAGATTGCGGATTACAATGACACGTCTCCCAAATTCACCGATGGCGTGATTGGCTTGCAGATCCACACCGGCGGTGGAGTGAAGATGCGCTGGAAGGACATCTACATTAAGGAGAAGTAGCGGCTCGCTCTCTCCTGCTTAGTGCGGCCTGGAGGCCGCTCAAACGGATCGTGATCATGAACAAAAAGAATCGTCGAGTGTTTCTTCAAACTTCCGCCGCGGCGCTGGCGGGCGGTTTCGGCACCACACATCCTGCGCTGTTCAATGACACTTCTCCAAGCGTCCTTGCTCTTGGTCTCAACCCCACGCAGGCAAAACAGACCGTATCTTCAAACGACGGCAGGAAGCCGCTGCGCCTCGGTCTGATCATCGGCATCGGAAAAGATCCCGGCGCAGCCATAGCCAAGGTCCACGATCTCGGCCTCCCAACCTGCCAGGTGTTTGCAGACGATTTTGCGCCCGCGCAAGTCGGTCGCCTCCGCCAGGCTCTCGATAAGCACGGTATTGAGGCAACTTCTCTTGTCGTCGGCGGGCCGGGAAAAGAAGTATATGACTTCTACCAGGGCCCATTGACGATCGGCCTGGTTCCCAGCGAGACGCGCGCCGCCCGCATCGCGCATATCAAAAACGCTTCGGACTTCGCCAAGCAGTGCGGAATCCCAGGTGTACAGACGCATTGCGGATTCATCCCAGAAAATCCCAACGACCCGGTGTATAAGGAAACAGTGACCGCCATGCGCGAAGTCGCCGCCTATTGCAAACGCAACGGCCAGGATTTCCGCTACGAGACCGGACAGGAAACTCCCATCACCCTGGTGCGTGCCATCCATGATGTTGGGCTGGACAATCAAGGGGTCAACTTCGACCTCGCCAATCTGATTCTTTATGGCAAGGCCAATCCTGTCGACGCCATCGAGATCCTCGCCCCCTATGTGCAAGGAATTCACGCCAAGGACGGCCTCTGGCCCACGAACCCGAAAGATCTTGGCGAGGAAGTTCCCATCGGCAAGGGTAAAGTGGATTTCCCTCGCATCATCGCGCGTTTGAAGGAGTTAAACTATCGCGGCGCCGTCACCATCGAGCGGGAAATTTCCGGTCCGCGGCAAATGGAAGATGTCCGCGCCGCAAAGGCTTATCTGGATAAACTCATCGGGTAATCTACGTGGCACAAGGAGGGAACATGTCAGAAGATTCCAAACATCAGGTGAACTCCTTAGACAAAATGGACCGCCGCAAATTTATTGGTGCCGCGGCGGCTACCGCGGGCGTCATGTTCATCAAACCGTCTCTCGTTCACGGCACGGCCGCCAACTCCGCCGTCCGCGTAGGTCTGCTCGGTTGCGGCGGACGCGGCACCGAGGACGCCACAAATCTCATCGACACGGGCGGCGCGCGCGTCATCGCGTTGGCGGACTTGTTTCCAGACCAGCTCGACGCAGCCCGTGCGCACTTCGATAAGCTCCAGCAGGCCAAAGGCTATTCCGCTTTGGACGCTTCGCAACTTTTCGTCGGCCCCAGCGCCTTCCAGCAGATTGCCTCTTCCAAGGAATTGGACGCCATCGTAATCGCTACGCCGCCTTACTATCATCCCCGGCACTTGGAAACTGTCGTCGCAGCCGGCAAACATGTTTATCTCGAAAAGCCCGTGGCGGTCGATGTGCCTGGTGCGTTGCAGGTGATCGAAATCGGCAAGCGCGCCGAAGGCAAGCTAAGCCTCGACGTCGGATTTCAAATCCGCGATTGCCCGCCGTTCGTGGAATTGGTCCGGCGCATCCATGCTGGAGCGCTTGGCAAGATTGTCTGCGGCGAAGCTTACTATCTCACCGGCTACATTGACCGGCCCGCGTGGCCTAACGCCTCCCCCGCCGAGCGTCGACTCCGCAACTGGTTGTATGACCGCGCTCTTTCAGGCGACATCATCGTGGAACAGAACATCCACGTCATCGACATTTGCAACTGGATTCTCAAAGCTCATCCCTTGAAGGCTTCCGCGACTGGCGGCCGACAGGGCCGTCCCGCCGACGGCGACGTCTATGGAAATTACAATGCCATCTTTCACTATCCAGACGACGTCGACGTCACTTTCAGTTCCACGCAGTTTGCCAAGGGCTGGTGGGACGTCACCGAACGCTTCTTTGGCACCAAAGGAACGTCTCAGTCTCCTTACAAAGGCCCGCTAGGCATATGGGGCGATGAAGCCTGGCAGGCGACAGCTGCGCCTGCGAAGGATACAGCTGAGTCCGACAAATTCTCGGTCACCGGAAATTTCACCTCCAACCTCGAGCTGGCCGACCCGGAAAAAAAGAAGGCCTTCGTGGCGAGCATCACCAGCGGCAATTTTCATAATCAGGCCGCCAAGGGCGCCGAATCCGCGCTGTCCTGCATGATGGCCCGCTCCGCCGCTTACAAAGGACACGAAGTAACATGGGATGAACTAATGAAATCCACCGAGGAGTGGGATCCCAAGATTGACTTGAACAAGCTCCGCTGAGATTGCCGCGCTGGATTCAGTTTCTTCTGAACTGGCTTCAGCGCTAAAACCTCCAATCGAGGTGTGTGAATGAATTATCCATCGCGCCGTGAGTTTCTGAAATCCACTTTCACGACGGTCTGTGCCGCTGGCTTCGGTGGCGTGCCCGCTGAATCTCTCGCAGCTGCGCAGAGCGTTTCATTGCCCACAGCCGACCCGGCGCCGCTCCCGGCACAACTTGCGATCAAGAAGGGCTTGGTCTACGACATGCTCCCCCGCGCCCTCAGCCACGCCGACCGCTTCAAGCTGGCGCGCGAAACCGGCTTCGACGTCGTCCAAGCTCCCACCACTCCCGACGAGCATATCGCCGAGGAAATGAAAAAAGCCGCTGCGGCAGCGAACATCCGGATTGATTCCGTCATGAACATGGACCACTGGCAATTTCCGCTCTCGTCCGACGACCCTGCTGTCGCGGAGAAAAGCCTCGCGGGAATGCGCACCTCGCTCCACAACGCCAAGCTCTGGGGTTCCGACGCCGTTCTCCTTGTTCCGGCAGTGGTGAACCCGCGCACTTCCTACCGCGACGCCTGGACGCGTTCTCAAAACCAAATCCGCAAACTTCTCCCCCTCGCTGAAGAACTGAAAGTCGTGATTGCTATCGAGGAAGTGTGGAACAAGTTCCTGCTGAGTCCTCTCGAAATGCTCAAATACATCGGCGAGTTCGTCAGCCCGTGGATCAAGGCGTGGTTCGACGTAGGCAACGTGGTTCTTTACGGCTATCCGCAAGATTGGATTCGCACGCTCGGCAAGAACATCTCCAACGTCCACCTCAAGGACTTCAAGCGCAAGGAAGATGGCTACGCCTGGGTCAACCTCGGCGACGGCGACGTGGACTGGCCCGCGGTGCGCCAAGCCTTCGCCGATATCGGTTATTCTGGCAGCGCCATCGCGGAGCTCGAAGGCGGCGACGAGTCCTACCTGCGCGATGTGAGTCGCCGCATCGACCGCCTCCTCCTCGGCCGTGCCTAATTCGGCGCAACACCGGCGAACTAATGTCGGACTGCTGATCAGCGAGAGCCGGAAGTATTTCGTTACATCTTTCCTTCAAACGTCATTTAGAGTTATTTTTTAATGAAAGCTCTTTCTGGAATGGAGTGAATGCATGCTGGCTCAATCCGATTCGCCAAAAAAGTCCACCTTCAAAAATCCCTTTGTCTATTCCTGGGCCGCGCTTGCCATCGCCACGCTCGTCGTCGGCTGGATTCTTTTCTCCCGCTGGCAGGCAAATCGCAGCCTTGAAAAGCGCGCCAAAGAAGAGCGCGCCCAGAAACAGCAGGAGCAGGATCGCGCCGCCCTGGAGCAATTCGGCGGAAAAGAACTCGCCATCCAGAATTTTTACGCCACTCCCGGAGCGATCCGCCGCGGCGAAACCGCCCAATTGTGCTATGGAGTGGCCAACGCCAAGACCGTCAAGCTCGAACCGCAGTCCAATCCCGTGTGGCCCTCTTACTCTCGCTGCGTCGATGTAACTCCCACTAAATCAACTACCTACACGCTGACCATCGCCGACGCTGCCGGCAACACCCGCACCCAGACCCTGGTAGTACAGGTCCGCTGAATGTCGGCAAGTCCTCTTTGCGAGCTGGATCTGCACCTGCGTCCCACCCCCGCAAGCACCTGCAATACCCCTGGAAAGAACAATTTGCATGTCGTTCCACGCTTCCCCTTGTGACTTTAATTCTCCCGCATCTATAATGTTTCCTTGAGCGGGGTACGGCAGACCATCCATTGGTCCCGGACTCCGCCGACTTTTTTAGCGAACTGACAACCGACTACCATGTCCGACCCACTCGCCAAGATTAAGAAAAAACTCCAGGACGAAATCGACCAGCTCTCGCACGAGCTCAGCGTCGAGCTTCCCAAGGAAATCGCCGTCGCCCGCGCTCACGGCGACCTCTCCGAAAACGCC
>WNFJ01023788.1_pt1 | contig 19822 bp, 23 predicted proteins | sample 5400461 | NCBI WGS metagenome assembly WNFJ01 (sample SAMN13153349, study PRJNA577476) | soil metagenome | isolation source: 115 cm saprolite on Douglas fir-dominated hillslope | place: USA:California | collected 2013-09-17
TACCTGATCGCGAACGTCGGCGAGAAGCGCGCCCGCGACCTGCTGCTGACGGGCCGGCTCTTCGGCGCCCAGGAAGCGCATCAACTGGGGCTGGTGAACGAGATCGTGACGCCGGACCAGCTCTTGCATCGCGCCCATGAGCTCGCCCAGCAGCTTCTGGAGATCAGCCCGGCCTCGCTCCGCATTACCAAACGGCTGCTTTCGAGCTACACCCGGGAGCAGCTGGATCGGCAGGTGGCGCAGGCCGTGAAGGACAACGCCGCCATCCGCCAGACCGCGGACTTCAGAGAAGGAGTCTCGGCATTCCTGGAGAGGCGCAAAGCCCATTGGACAAAGTAGGCCCCACAGGCGAAACTAAACTCCGCGTCCGCTACGCAGAGACGGACAACATGGGCGTGGTGTATCACTCCAACTTCGCCATCTGGTTTGAAGTTGGACGGGTGGAGCTCATGCGCCAGCTTGGCCTGGAATACCGAGCCATGGAGAAAGAAGACAACTGCCATATTCCCGTGGTGGACCTGCGGGTGCGCTACAAAGCTCCGGCCTTATATGATGATGAGATTGTGGTGCGCACGCGGCTGGCCAATGCGCGCCAGTCGCTGCTGCACTTCAGCTATGAGGTATTCCGCGCCGGCGACCGGACGCTCCTGGCCACCGGAGAGACCATGCATATCATCGTGGACGATAAGTTTCAGCGCCGGCCGTTGCCGGAGAAATACATGAAGGCCTTCGCGCCGCATCGCCAGAACCGGAATTCATGAATCCTGTACGGCTCAACGGAAAAGATCTTTCCCTCGCCAATCTGCACGAGGTGGTGTACGGCCGCAGGCCGGTTTTGCCTTCGGGAGACGCGCGGGAGCAAGTGAACGCCGCGCGCGCGGTGGTGGACGCGCTGGTGGAAGAGAACGAGGTCGCCTATGGCATCACCACCGGAGTCGGCAGGCTGAGCGACGTCCGCATCGACCCGGCGCAGAACCGCCAGCTCCAACTCAACCTGATCCGGTCGCACTCCGTGGGCGTGGGCGAGCCGCTCTCCCGGGAAGAGACTCGGGCCATGATGCTGCTGCGCGCCAACTCGCTGGCCAAAGGATATTCCGGCGTGCGCGCCGAGGTGATCGATCTGCTATGCGAGATGCTCAACCGCGGCGTGCATCCCGTGGTGCCTTCGCAGGGAAGCGTAGGCGCCAGCGGCGATCTGGCGCCGTTGGCACACCTGGCGCTGGCCATGATCGGCGAAGGCGAGGCCATCTTCGATGGCACGCGCATCGGCGGCGGCGAGGCCCTGCGCCGCGCCGGGCTCAAGCCCCTCGTCCCACAAGCCAAGGAAGCAATCTCGCTCATCAATGGCACGCAGGCCATGCTGGCTGTGGGCACGCTGTCACTGATCCAGGCGCAGACTCTGGCCGAGACCGCGGACGTGGTTGGCGCAATGAGCCTGGACGCGCTTCACGGGACCGACGTGGCGTTCGATGAGCGCATCCACGCCGCGCGCCCGCACGCGGGACAGATGAGGGTGGCTGCCAACCTGCGCCGGCTGATTGCCGGCAGCCAGATCCGCGCATCGCACAAGGACTGCGGTCGCGTCCAGGATGCGTACTCGCTGCGCTGCATTCCCCAGGTGCACGGCGCGGTCCGCGACACGCTGGAGTTCTGCCGGCGCACGTTCGAGATCGAGATGAACTCCGCCGTGGACAATCCGCTAGTGTTCGTGAAGGGCGAAGCGGAGGGCGACGTGGTTTCCGGCGGCAACTTTCACGGCCAGCCCCTGGCCTTTGCCCTGGACTATCTTGCCATTGCGCTCACCGCTCTGGCGGGGATCTCCGAACGCCGCATCGAGCGCCTCGTCAACCCGGCTTTGAATGAAGGCCTGCCTCCGTTCCTGGCTGCTGATGCCGGCATCAACTCCGGCTTCATGATGCCGCAAGTCACGGCCGCAGCGCTGGCCAGCGAAAACAAGGTTCTGGCGCACCCCGCGTCCGTCGATTCCATCACCACGTCCGGCAACAAAGAAGATTACGTCTCCATGGGCATGGGCGCAGCCATCAAACTGAAGAGGGTGGTCGCCAACACCACCAGCGTGCTGGCCATTGAAGCCTGTGCCGCCGCTCAGGCCTTGGATTTCCTGGCGCCGCTCAAAACCAGCCCGCCGCTCGAGCAGGCTCACGCGGCCATTCGCAAGGTGAGCCCCAAGATCGAGCAGGACCGGGCACTTGCCACAGACATCGTTTCCATCGCATCCATCATCGCGGAAGGCGTTCTGGCCGAGGTCATGGGAGTAGTTTGAGCATGGGGTTGTTCAGGAACCTGTTCGGTCGGAAATCTGACAACGCGGCCCTGCTGCGAGCCATCGAAAGCGTTGCCGCCTCCGACAATCCCCAGAATTGGACCAAGCTCTACCGTCTGCTGCTGGATTGTGTTCTTTTTATTCCCGTACGCGAAATTCCCCGGGGTCTGAGCAGTGGCGCGGAAACGGCGCACCCGGTTGACATCTCGCTTCTGCAACTCAAGGACAATCAGCAAAAACCGGTTACGCCCGCGTTCACCGACGAGGATGCGCTCCGCAACTGGGACCCCAACACTCCATTCCTGGGAATTAAATCCCGCGAATACTTTCGCATGGTCAAAGGCACCGAGATCAGCGCCATCGTGATCAATCCATTCGATCCCATACGCAAGATGCTGCGTCCCGGAGGCCGGATCACGCGCTTCGAGTTCGAGGTCCTGGCGGAAGGCGTGGTTCCGGACCGTCTCGATGCTTCCGGCGCCGTGCACATGACCTTTGCCGAAGGCAAGCCGGTGCTGATTGGAGTGCCGGCGAATCCTCCATCGCGGCAGATTCTTGAGGCGGTGACTGCCGCGGCCCGCAGCATGCCTGAAATCAGGGAGCTGTACTTCTTTCAGATGAGTACGGCGGAAGGCGAGTCGCATACCGTGGTCGGCATTGAGTGGGACCGGCGGCCAGAAGAGGCGCGTGTGAAGAAAATCCTGGAAACCCTGGGCCGATCCGTGCATCCTTTGCTCACCGGACGGAATTACCTGGACTTCATGGTGCTTGAGGGTTCGCTGGGCGATGCCATTAGGAAGTGCGGGAGAAAATTGCTGGCTTAGTTCATCCCCGCCAGCCCCAGCTCCGGCGCGATGGCTTTCATGGCCTCGATGCAGAAAGCGATATGCTCTTCCAGGTCCACGCCCATATCGGCGGCGCCGTTGATGATGTCGTCGCGGTTCACGCTGCGGGCGAAGGCCTTATCCTTCATCTTTTTGCGGACTGATTTGGCTTCTACCTCGGCCAGCGACTTGCCCGGTTTCACCAGCGCCGTCGCAGTGATGAAGCCGGCCAACTCGTCGCAGGCGTAAAGCGTCTTCTCCATTTTGCTCTCCCGCTGCACGCCGCTGTAGTCGGCGTGGGAGAGGATGGCGCGGCGCATCTCCTCGGGATAGCCACGTTCCTCCAGCACCTTGTTGCCGATGAAGGGATGCTCTTGCGGCGTGGGGTATTTTTCGTAATCAAAATCGTGCAGCAGGCCGGTGATGCCCCACTTGTCTTCGTCCTCTCCGAACTTGCGGGCGTAGGCGCGCATGCAAGCCTCCACCGCCAGCATGTGCTTGCGCAGGCTCTCCGACTCGGTGAATTCACATAGCAGACTCCATGCCGAATCTCGGTTTGTCATGGTTTTCTAACCTGTTTTCCCCTTTCATTCTCCCGTTTAGACCGATATCATGCCGTTTTTACCTTAATTTTTAGGTTGACAAGCCGCGAACCCATGCTTGACACTACCCTAAGCTGCTGGATCGCGCTGTAGATTTTTTGGAGCATAGCCGGCTCTGGCACTCCGACAAATATTCATGGCCACAACCCTGGCACCGGTGGATTCCCGGGAAGTAGTACGTTGCGACCACTGCCATCTCGTCCAATTTCGGACCACCAACAATCTTTGCAGAAAATGCCGCACCTCGCTCGATGAAGATGAGCCTGAGCCCATCTTGGTTGAGCCAGCACCGGCAGCCGTGCCGGCCAACGGCAACCGCTCGCACCTGCAGATTGCCGCGGCCATCCGCAGCCTGCGGCAAAAGTCCGGACTGAGCCAGCGGCAGCTCGCGCTGCGAATGTCTGTGCCGCGGACCTACGTCTCCAAGATCGAAAACGAAAAGGCCATGCCGACGCTGTCGTCGCTGCAACGCCTGGCCACGGCGCTGGAAGTGGGGGTGGCTGACCTGCTGAAGGGCTCCAGCCGCACTCTGGATGAGGAAATCGACGATCTCATGCAGGACGGTTTTATTGCCGAGGTCATGCCCTTCCTGGACAAGCTGGACGCCTTGCAGCGCTCCACCTTGCTGGCCCAGGTGCGGGACCTCAGCCTGCATCCACGGAGACCGGCTTAACCGACAAATTCGGCCGCGAATCAACGCGAACAACACGAATTGAAAAGGGCACTTCAAGGGCGAGGTGCCCTTTCGCGTTATTCGTGTGCATTCGCAGCTGAGTTTGATTCTGGCGAAGGCCTATGGCTCGGCAACCTTTTCGTGATGCGATTGCAGCGAACGGGCGACCAGGGCGACCCCTCCCACCAACAGGATCAGCATCACCAGGGTATTAAAAAGGCTGGTTGGCTGAAAGTAAATGTGCATGTTGGCAATTACGCCGGCCAGGATAAAAAGCGCGCCAGCGATGGTCAGGAACCACCCGATCACGCTCTTGCCGCTGAAGAATTAGGATGGCCACGCCGAACAACATCGGTATCAGCGTGATGCCGAAACTGTTGGTGCCCCAGAAGCTCCAATAGGAGCCGATTACGCTCACCTGGTTGGACAGCAAGTACCCGCCGACGCAACTCATGACCAGGCCGATCAGGAACTGGCCCATCCCGCCGGGGGTTCCACCTACGTCGCTGAGGGAACGGTCTGCCATGGCGCAGAGGATACCAGCATTTGGGAAGGATTTGAAGAATTCTGTTGCGGGAGGTCCGGCTGGCTATCCCGCCCGCTGGATGCCTACATCGAGCTCCGGATTCGCGTGACGATAGGCTCCGGTCGCTTGCGCTCGCAGACAGGACAAAACTACTTCGTCGGCTCCATCTTCAAAGCGTCATTGAAGCGGTTGAAATAGTTGAACAGCCCGATAGCGCTGAGCAGCTCCACGACTTCACCTTCGTCAAAATGCTTGCGCAGCTCGGTCCAGAGCTGGTCGTCCACAGTGTGAGCGTCGCGGGTAACGCGTTCGGCCAGGCGCAGCGCAACCTTCTCCTTGGCACTGAAGTCGGCGCGATGCTCGAAATTGGCCAGATCTTTGATCTGCTCCTCGCCGTATCCGTGCCGTCTTGCCAAGACGGTGGTATGCGAGGCCAGTCAATATTCGCAGCCGTTGATCTGGCTGGTGCGAACGATCACAAGTTCTTTGAGCTTGGCCGGGACCGTGCCCGTCTCCATGACCGCGCGGAAGTGCTGGATCATGGTGCGGAGAAGGTCCGGGCGGTGCGCCGCGGTGCGGAACATGTTGGGGATGTTGCCCCGCACTTTCATGAAATGGTCGTAGATCTCCCCGACCTCGGGAGAGACCTCTGATCGGCTAAGGCGTGAGATTCGAGGCATGGATTTGTCTTGCAAGAGATCCTTCGGGCTACGCCCTCAGGATTTCGCCTGCGGGCTCCCGCTCGGCTGTACGCCTCGCTCACGCCCGCAAGTCGGCTCTTATTTAAATGACTTGACCGCTGCGGTCTCATCGTCCTTAATATCGAAGACGGTGTACAGCTTGGTGATCTGGAGCAGATCGTGGACCTTCTTGGTCAGTTTGAGCAGCTTCAGTTCCCCGCCTTCTCTGCGGACGGAGGTGAAGGCGCTGACCAGTTCCCCGATCCCGGAGCTGTCAATGTAGCTCACGTCACCCAGGTTGAGCAGGATCTTCTTCTGCCCTTTGGCGAGCAGATCTTTGACAGCTTCGCGTAGAATCACGCTGCCTTCGCCCAGGGTGATGCGGCCACTCATGTCCACGATGGTGACGCCGTTCACCTGCCGGTTGTTAGCCTTCATTGTCACTGTGCTTCCGTCACGTTCCGGAACTTGACCTCATCCATAAAAGCGCGGATCAGGAAAATGCCCCGCCCCGAGCCCTTCATCAGGTTCTCCGGGGCCAGAGGGTCGGGGATGCATTGCGGGTCGAGGCCTTGGCCCTGGTCCGTGATAGTGATGACCAGGGCCTCGCCGGTGTTTTCATAAGCCACAAAAAACTTTTTCGCGGGGTCTCGCCCGTTGCCGTGCAGCACCGCGTTCACGGCCGCCTCCCGCACTGCCATCGCGATATTGTACTGGTCGTCTTCGCTGAAGCCCGCCTTCGCAGCCACCTCGTGCGCCTTCCTTTCGGCGTGGTTCACGCTGTCGAGGGTGGAGTCCAGTGTGTACGAAACCCGGTTTGTCATTCGGCGGTCCACAGAATGTCTGCTGAGACGGCGCAGGCATGACGGCAAAGCGAATCCGTAGTTTGCCTAGAGGGAGAGGGAAATGTCAAACTGGCAGCTCGCCATGCAAAGCTCGACCGTGATCCGAGGGCCGAATCAGTGCTGGACGGGCGAGAAGTTAAGCACCATCAAAGTCTTGTCGTCTACTGCGGGAGAGTCATCCTGGAAGGATAGCAGGTCCCTGACGCAGGCATCCACTAGTTGGCGCGAGCCGTGCCCGTGGCGGCCGTGCAGGACCCCGCCGAGCCGTTGCTCTCCGTATTCGGCGCCGCCGTCGCCGCCCGAGGACTCGGTAAAGCCATCGGTATAGACCACCAGGCTGTCGCCGGGGGAAAAGTCGACCCGCGTGCTTAGGAACTCCTGATCATGGAACATGCCTACCGGCAGGGCCGAAGATTGGATGCTGCGGACCCCGCTGCTGCTGAGGTGCAAGGGAGGAAGGTGGCCTCCGTTACATATTTCCACTTCGCCGGACTGGCCGGCCCGCCCCAGGATCAGCGTGGCGTACTGGTTGGGCAGGGTGCTGTCCGAGAATATGCGATTGGCGCGCCCTACAAGTTGTGACAGGGGCAGCCCGGTGGGAATCAGGGCGCGAAACATGGCATGCAGGTTGGCCATCAACATGGAAGCCGCCACTCCTTTGCCGGAGACGTCCCCCACCATGAAGTAGAGGTCTTGGCCGCGGTGGACCACGTCGCAGTAATCGCCGCTCACCAGACCAGCCGGCTGGTAGTGATAGGAGACCTTCCAGTCCGCGACCGAAAGATCGCGAGCAGGCAATAACCCGGCCTGGATGCGTGCGGCCAACTCCAGGTCCTGCTCCAGGGCCCTCTGCTCCGACGGTCTGAGGCATTCCAGGCACACCCGGACCAGCGGATCCGAGATTAACCGCTGGGCTTCCACTGTGCCGTGGCAGGCTTCGCACTCTCCGTAAGAACCGGTGTCGACTCTTTCTAAGGCCTTGTCGACCTGCTCCAGCAATTGCACGAGATTTGCGGCTTGTGATCTGGCAAGAGCAGTTCCCAGTTTTTCCCGTCTGAGCAGCAACTGATCACGAAGGAGATGAAGATCCGCGACTTGGATGGCCATGCAACCACCTCTCCACAATAGAATCCTGGACAAGGCAGAAAGATTCTGTATTTTCGTTCCAGGCTTGCTCCGAAATTCACACTAACAGGCGCAAATGCCCCGGAGCCATCCGATTTTTGCTGTGAAAGTGGAAAATGCTCTGGCATCGGCAAACTTCATTCGGTATTCTGCCGTCAGAGCCGATAATGACGGAACAGATCGCACTCTCGAGCATTCTGGGAGCCCCGGTGTATGACTCTGCCGGATCGCTGGCCGGACACGTGCGCGAGGTGGCCATCTCTCCCCAGGACGATCCCATCCGCATTTCTGATCTGGTCGTGAAGACCCCCGCCGGGGACCGGCTCTTGCCAACCAGGGAGGTACGTGCGCTGGAGCGTTCCGCGGTCATGCCCACCACGACGGTGCGGACCACCGGCAAAGCCGAGGAGTGGCCTCCGCTGGTCAGCTCCGGTGGAATGCTGCTGCTGGAGCGCGACCTGCTCGACCAGCAGATTATCGACGTCTCGGGGCGCAAAGTGGTGCGGGTGAATGACGTTGATCTCTGCCCCGAGCCGGTCAACGGCACCATGAAACTGAGAGTCGACCGCGTGGACATCGGCCTGCGCGGCGCCGTGCGGAGGCTGCTGAAAGGGCTGGCGCCCAGCCGCGCGATTGAGGCCTTGGCCGCCCGCTTGCCGGAACGGGCCATCCCCTGGGAAGCTGTTGACCTCATCGAAACCGATCCTGCTCGCCGGGTGCATCTGAAGCTTGCCTACGAGCGGCTTTCTAAACTCCATCCTGCCGATATCGCCGACATCCTGGAAGACCTAGCCCCGGCCGAGCGTGAGGCCGTTTTCGGATCGCTGAACGAGGAAGTGGCTGCCGACGCTCTGGAAGAGATCAATCCCAAAATGCAAGTCGAGCTCATGCGCTCCATCGATTCCGACAAAGCGGCCGACATTGTGGAAGAGATGGAACCCGATGCCGCCGCCGATCTGCTCGCCGACCTGCCCGAGGAAACCTCAGAAGAGATTTTGGAAGAGATGGAGCCTGAGGAGCGCGAGGAAGTGGCCGAGCTGCTTACCTTCAAGGAAAACACTGCTGCCGGGCGCATGACCACCGAGTACATTGCTGTGCCGCCGCAGGCAACTGTGGCGGAGGCCATCCAGAAGCTGCGCGCCTTTACGGGCCAAGCTGAACTCGTCAACACCATCTATCTGGTACATCCCGGCGGAAAACTAGCCGGGGCGGTGCCATTGGTCGCGCTGGTTCTGGCCTCGCCCGACACGAGGCTCTCTACCCTGAGTCCGGAGCGCGTAGTTTCCTGCGAGGCCGACGTCGGCGAAAAAGAGGTGGCCGAGATGTTCGACAAGTACAACCTGCTAACCTTGCCTGTGATTGACAAAGAGGGCAGCGTGGCCGGAGTGGTCACCGCGGACGACGTCATCAGCATGCTGCGCGAGAGATTGTAAGAATTTATTCGCAATTTCGCATTCCGCTGTTGTCCTTTCCTTCTGCTCTCATTTATTCTGCAAAATCGAAGCTAAATTCTCCATGCGCGTGTCCGATGAGATGGCTCAGGTACTGGAAGACCCGGATCCTGCTGATCCTGGCGGTAGTCGGCCCGGGTTTTATTACGGCAAATGTCGATAACGATGCCGGTGGCATCTACACCTACTCGCTCGCCGGCGCTCAGTTTGGACACGCTCTTCTCTGGAGCCTGATTCCCGTCACCCTGGCCCTGATCGTGATCCAGGAGATGTCCGCCCGCATGGGCGCGGTTACCGGCAAGGGTCTCAGCGACCTGATTCGTGAAGAGTACGGCTTCCGGGCGACCTTTCTGATGATGGGTTTGCTCATTGCCATCAACTTCCTCAACGTCGTAACCGAGTTCATCGGGATCGCAACCAGCGTTGACTTGTTCCACGCGCATATCCACGGCCACAGTTTCTACATCTCCAAGTTCTTCAGCGTTCCTGTGGCCGCGGTGCTGGTCTGGCTGCTGGTGACGAAGGGCAATTACAAGTCAGTGGAAAAGATCTTCCTGATGGCGTCATTCTTTTACATCTGCTACATCATCGCCGGCGTTTTGGCCCACCCGGACTGGTCCGATGCACTGCGCGCCACGGTGGCGCCGCCTCCGCGGCAGGTGTTCTGGAACAAGCCCTACATTTATATGCTGATCGGCGTCATTGGCACCACCATCGCGCCCTGGATGCAGTTTTACCTGCAGGCTTCCATCGTGGAGAAGGGAGTCACGGCGCGCGAGTACAAGGCCTCGCGGCTGGACGTGATCCTGGGCTGCTTTTTTACCGATATCGTCGCCTGGTTCATCATTGTCGCCTGCGCAGCTACGCTGTACGCTTCCCATCAAACGAACATCGAGAGCGGAGCTGACGCCGCGCGCGCCCTGAAACCGCTGGCCGGCAGGTATGCCTACCTGCTCTTTGGCGCCGGGCTGTTCAATGCTTCGATCTTTGCCGCGTCCATTCTGCCGCTCTCGACTGCGTACACCGTGTGCGAAGGCTTGGGTTTTGAATCCGGGCTCGACAAGAAATTCGACGAGGCCAAGGTTTTCTACTGGCTCTACACCATTCTTGTCGGAGCGGGGGCGGCATCGGTTCTTCTGATCCCGAACCGCTTGATGATTAAGGTCACCGTACTCTCCCAGGTCTTGAACGGAGTGCTGCTGCCGCCGGTCCTCATCTACATGCTCCTGCTGATCAACAAGCACAGCCTGATGGGAAAGTACGTCAACAGCCGGGTCTTCAATTGGATCGCCTGGAGCACGGCGGTGATTTTGATTGGAATTACGGTTGCGTACGCGGTCGTGGGCCAGTGAGCAGGATCTTCCCGGCGGCAATGTCGTTGACCAAGGCCACGTCCGCTTCCAGGAAGTCATACGTGGGCATCTCTTCTTTGCTGGCCCAGCGCACGTCGCGGAAGATGCGGTTTTGAATTTGGCCCTCAAACTTCTCCACCACAAAGAAGTGCAACTCAACCGCTGCGCCGTTGCCGTAAGTGTGACGGATGGCCGCGATCTTGGGCCCGATCACCGCCAGAATGCCCAGCTCTTCCTCAAGCTCGCGATGGAGCGCGTCTTCGAGTTCCTCGCCCGGCTCAATCTTGCCGCCGGGGAACTCCCACTTGAGCGGCATTGTCTGGTGGCGAGTCCGCTGGCAGATCAGGATCTTGTCATCATTTTTGCGCAGGATCAGCGCGGCTACCACCTGCTTCATGCTTCTCTTTCTTTATTCCGAGCGCAGCGAGGAATCCCTATGGCTAGCGTACTGCGAAGGCGCAAGCAACTCATAATAGCCGCGAATGCACGTGAGTAAACAGAATGAACGAAGACAAGCTCACTCACACTCCATCACTTTCATTTGGCGATCCTTCGTCTTTCCGTAGCGGTAGGCATCCCTCGCTCTGCTCAGGATTTCAGAAAAGCTCCTTTCGAAATGTCAGATACGAACCTCAGCAATCCTTCGCAATCCTGTTGGCATCGCAAACATTTCCGGATGCACGGCGGCGGCCAGCGCATGCAGCCCTTGCAGCAGCGTGCTGGCCGGGGTATTCAGAAATTCGTCATTGATACAGTAGACGCGGCCATTGCGCGCGGCCTTGGTGCTCTCCCAGCCGCGCCGGGCGACGATCTTTTCGAGCGGCACGCGGTCGCCGGCGCCGCACCAGGCGGCGATGATCACGTCAGGATCGGCCGCGGCAACCTGCTCTTCCGCAATTTGTTTGCCCGGCTCGCCATGGAAGCGACCACCCGCGGCTTCCACTAGTTCCGCCACCCAGCGCTGGGACAAAATCAGCGGCTTGCCCCACTCTTCGCAATAAACCAACGGCTCAGATTCAGCATTCGCCAGGGTCTTCCGCCGCACCTTCTCCATTTCATTCTGCACGTGACAGCCCAGCGCCAGCCCCCGCCTTTCCGCGGCTCCTGTCTCTTCGGAGCCAACGACGCGCGCGATGTGAAGGATGTCCTGGTAGATGTCCGCCAGGCACTTCGGCGCTAAGCCCAGGAACGCAACGCCGCATTTCATGATTTCAGCCAGGGACTCTACCTGATAGGGAACTGAAGCAATCACCAGATCCGGCCGGGCAGCGAGGATCTCTTCGGCTTGGGCCGTCCAGGAGTCGTGCACAATGGCGCAAGGCCTTCCTTCACCCGCGCCGGCGCGCAACTCGGGGACAACATCCAGGCAATATTTGGTGCAGGCCACCAGCCTGTCCAGCAGGCTCAGGTCGCGCAGTGTGACCGTGATGCTGGGCTGGAGAGATACAATTCGCTGAGGAAGCCGGCTTTCTGGCATGATTGGATTATAGATTGTGAGCTACTCACCGAAAGTTCTGGATCACTTTGAGCAGCCGCGCAACGTGGGCGACCTGGCCGACGCCGATGCCGAGGTCCAGCTGGAGCACCCGGTCTGCGGCGACATCATGAAGCTGTCGATCAAACTCGCCGGCGCCCGCATCGCCGAGGTGCCGCCGGATCGTGCCTTACCGAGATGATCGCCGGCAAATCCCCGGCTGAAGCCGCTGCGCTCAGGCGCGAACAACTGGTGGAGGCCCTGGGCGGGCTGCCCAACGCCTCTGTCCATGCATCTCACCTCGCGATGGACGCTCTGGAGCAAGTACTGGCCAAGCTGAAGACGGCTTGATTGTGGAAGCCAGGGACAAGGCTACGGCACTTCGGGACAGGCTCCAGCGATAGGGTCATTAGTCACGATAAATTGTGATGCACCCGGCCGGATTGCGGGTACAATATCACACCATCGCCGGCGACCCGGCGCCCAGGAAAGAAGCCAATATGCCCGTATTGTTACTTCTTCTCGTCACGATCAACACGTTAATGGTGCCGGATCCCTCAACGACCGGAGTCAAGATCGTGACCCGCCAGGTCACGGGCGCCTTCTCCGACACAAGAACCGAGTACCTTACGGCGAACCGCTTGCGCAACGAGTGGCAAACCCACCTGGGCGAGCGGACAGGCCCGCCCATGGCCAGTATCATCCAGCGTGGCGGCACCAACCGGGTGTTCGTGCTGGACCTGCAAGCACACGAGTACGTGACCTATGAGACTGACGCGCAAGGGGCGGCTCTGGGGGTGAAGGCGCTGCCCATGGCCAGCTCCGGGGGCATCTTGCAGATCTGGATCGACAACACTGACACCGGAGAGCGCACGATGATGTTCGGCCACATGGCCCGGCACATCATTACCCGGGAGAAGCGCATCGCCAGCCCGGGGGCCTGTTCGCGAAATTCAGAAAGCGAAAGCGACGGCTGGTACATTGACGACTCGGTGATGCCGGAGTGGCATCGTCAGAAACGGCCGGGCGGCGGCGTGGTGGTGGCCTCCATGGTCGCGGTCAGTTCGGCCAGCGCTTGCCTGGACAAGATGGATACGATCGAGGTGCATCGCACCGGAGTGGAGCCCGGCTTTCCTCTTAAGATCACCACCACCATGAAGAGCGAGGTCCCGGCGCTCGACGGCGGCACTGGACTGGTAGCTTCCAACTGGGGCTCGGAGGTAATGGAGTTTCAGGAAGGCCCGCTGGACCCGGCGCTGTTCGAAGTCCCTTCTGATTTTCGCCGTGTGGACGCCCTCAAGAGCTGGTATTCTCCGGCGCCGCGCCGCCAGCTCTCCGGCTGGGATTGGTTCCGAGAAAAACTCGAAGAGATGTTCCGCTAGATCCCTAGATCGCGAGATCAAATGACGTGAGCTGTCAGCAGCCGTCCCGCGTTCCCGTGGGCCAATAAATAGTCCAGCCCTTTGTTTGCGCAATGCGTTCCAGATCCTGGTTCGGATTCACGGCAATTGCGCCGTTGGCCATCTCCAACATGGCCAGATCGTGAATTGAGCCACCGGGCGGCGCACCACTTCCTTGATGGCGGTGGCCTTCGCCGGGCCGCTGGGGACGCGGCTCAGGCGGTCCGTCACCCGTCCCTCTTCCACATGAACGCTGGCGGCCAGCACGTGCTCTGCGGGAATGCCAAAGCGCTTGACGCCGGCGCGTACTGACCAGAGGTTCGTGGATGAGACGGCCCACAATTCGCATCCCGCAGCCGACAGAGCCTGGGTCAGCTCGAGCATTTCGGGGAAGATCCGCCTGGCCACGACGCATGAGAAAAATTCTTCCGCTTCTTCTTCCAGAAGCCGCTCGCGCAAGCCGGCGTGGATGGTCACCATCTCGCCGCACATGACCTTTTCCTCCACTCTGCCGGCGAGGTAGTCCTGATAGCGGGCCAGGGCCCACTCGGCCAGCTTGCCCGGGATCAAATGGCGGTCGAGTTCCCAGTAGAAGAAATCAGCGCCGGAGTCGCCGCTCCACAGCGTGCCGTCGCAGTCAAAGACCGCCAGCCGGGGCCGCAGCGCTAGGACGGAATTCACAAACTCCTGAGCCGCGGAGGAAAGCCTGGTCTGGGTCTTCACGCGGTGGTTCCTGAGGTAAGTTTTTGAAAGTCTTCCGGCGTGTCCACGTTGGCGGCCACCAGCGGATCATCCACGGGCACGTAGCGGATATGGCTCTCAAGCGAGTGCTCAACCTCGCGGGCGGAGCTGGAATCCGGAGCGTTCAGGAACGCGGTCATCATCTCCCGTCCGATCACAATGGGATGTCCATGCTTCCCTGCGTACTCGGGCACCACGGCCCAAACCTGCTCGCCGGCGGCCAGGAACTCGTTCTTGAGCCGCTTGAGAGTGGCCACGCTGGGCGGCGGGCGGTCCACCAAAGTGACAATGGCGCCGTCCCGGCCGCGGTTGAGCACTTCCTGCAGGCCAACTTTGAGCGAACTGAACTGCCCTTTTCCTGGATTAGGGTTGATGACCAGGAAGGCCGCGTTGGCGTTCACGATGGGGGTCAACTCGTCCGCATTCGCGCCGGCCACGACGATCACCAGTTCAGTCGCCGGCTGCAGCGCGCGGATGGCGGCGGAAAGAAACGTCTCGCCGTGCCAGGGGAGCAAGGCCTTGTCCCGCCCCATGCGCGAGGACGCGCCTGCGGCCAGAACGACGCCGGCAAATGAAGGTGCAAGAGCCATGGGTCAACTATAGCGCGTTCCAATGACATCCTTCATTTACAAATTTTCCTCCGCGCCTCTGCGTCTCCGCGATGAAAAATCCGATACATGGACGTGGGAAGCGATTACAACTGCTTGAGTATCTCCGCTGCTTTGGCGCTCTTCATGTGCGGCAAGGGAGTCTCTGAACCGCGCCGCTTGGCAATCAGCTCGGCCACAATCGCCACCGCAATCTCTTCCGGGGTGACGGCGCCGATATCGATGCCCACCGGGGCGTACACCCGCGCCAGCTTCTCCGGGGCAATGCCTTCTTTTTCGAGCTCTTTGTAGATGGCGATAGTTTTGCGCTGTGAGCCGATCATGCCCACGTAGCGGGCCGGGGTTTCCACGGCCCAGCGCAACACGCGCATGTCGTCGCGATGGCCGCGGGTCACGATCACAATGTAGGAAGACTCGCCGGGCGCCAGCTGGGACATCACCCGCTCGTATTCTTCGGCATAGACGTCGCGGGCGTCAGGGAAGCGTTCGCGGTTCGCGTAGGTTTCGCGATCGTCCGTGACCACCACGTCGAAGCCCGCCAACCGCGCCACTTTATACAGGCTCCAGGCCACGTGCCCGGCGCCGAAAATATAGAGTGTGGAAACCGGCAGCACCGGCTCCACAAAAACCTCTAGCGTCCCGCCGCAGACTAGGCCGGTATCGTACTTGGGATTGTTGTTCAGGTTGAAGCTGAGGGTCTGTGGTTTCTCGGTCTTCATGGTCTCGCGAGCGGCCTCCCAGACCTCGGCCTCCACACAGCCGCCGCCGATGGTGCCTACAATGGAGCCGTCGTCGCGCACCAGCATTTTGGCCGTCTCAAACGACGGAATGGAGCCGCGCACGTTAATGATCGTGGCCAGCGCTCCCCGGCGGCCTTCCCGGCGCAGCCGCGTTATTTCTTCGTAGATGTCCACGATGACATTGTAATTGACGACGCAAGGCCGCTTTCTGAAACCTCGAGCGGAGCGAGAGGTCCCTATCGCCACGACGCACCTACCGCTTCAACCTAGAGCCGCTATAAGCGACAGGGTTCCCTCGCTGGCGCTCGGGACACGGCTGGCGGAGCGAGAGGTCCCTATGGCTCAGACTCAGCTAGTGGGGCTATATGTGATTCGGCAATGAAAACGGCCGGGCCGGCCTGGTACCGGTCGCGACGCCAGATGTGCCTCCCGCGCGCCTATTGTTTCAGGTAGGGATAGGTTCCTTCGCTGGCGCTCGGAACAAGGCAGATGTTACATTCACTTGTTTCGAAGGAGCCACTGATGAAAGCCGTTCGTTTCCACGAATTTGGCGGTCCGGAAGTCCTGAAATACGAAGATGTGCCCGATCTCAGGCCGCGCAAGGACCAAGTGCTGGTGCGGGTGAAGGCCTGCGCGCTGAACCATCTGGACCTGTTCATCCGCAAAGGGCTGCCGGGCGTGAAGGTGCCGCACATCAACGGCAGCGACGTGGCCGGCATTGTGGCCGAAGTCGGCGAGTACATCACGGACCTTAAAGTCGGCCAGCGCGTCTTGCTGGCGCCGCACACCTTTTGCGGCGTCTGCCCGGCGTGCACCCGGGGAGAACAGAATTTCTGCCCGCAATACAGCGTGCTTGGGTACATGAATGACGGCGGCTACGCGGAGTTCATCGTCGTACCCCGGGTGAACGTGCTGCCCATTCAGGGTGAGCTGACCTATGACGAGGCCGCCGCCGTGCCCCTGGTCTTCCTCACCGCCTGGCACATGCTAGTAGGACGCTGCAAGATCAAGCCCGGCGACACGGTGCTGGTGCTGGGCGGAGGCTCCGGGATCGGCTCTGCCGCCATCCAGATCTCGAAGATGTTTGGCGCGGGCTGCATCGCCACCGCCGGCGACGAAAACAAGCTGGATCGGGCGCGCGAGCTCGGCGCCGACTACACTATCAACCATTACCAGCAGAAGATCGCCGACGAAGTCAAGCAGATCACCAACAAGGCCATGTGCGACATCGTCTTTGAGCACGTGGGCAAAGCCACCTGGGCGGAGAGCATGAAGTCCCTCAAACCGGGCGGGAAGCTCGTTACCTGCGGCGCCACCACCGGCCCGGAGGCCAGCTTTGATATCCGCTTTCTCTTTGCCCGCCAGCTTTCTTTCCTGGGGTCGTTCATGGGCACGCAGGGAGAGTTCCACGAAGTGATGAAGCACGTCTTCTCGGGCAAGCTGAAAGCCGTGGTGGACCGGAGCTTCCCCCTGCGCGAAGCCGCCGCCGCCCACGAGCGCCTGGAGAAGAGCGAGCAGTTCGGGAAGATAATTTTGAATCCTTAGCCACCGAAAAAAGAGAAAACCTTACCGCTGATGTCGCTGATTCAACTGATGAGCACAGATCGGAGCAACTGTCGAGGATGGCGCGAATCGTCTGAACAGGGAGCTTGGTTGTGAATACAGCCGTGACTGCCGCCGCGGAACGTCCGCAAAACCGCTTTACCTCCGGCCCTGCCATCGTCTTGTACATCGCCTCAGCCAAGCTGCTGTTGCATCTGCTGACCGCGGCGCGTTACGGCATTTTTCGCGACGAGATGTACTACCTGGCATGTGCGCGGCATCTGGCCTGGGGATACGTTGACCATCCGCCGATGGCGGTCTTTATCGCTTGGTTTGCCTGCCACGTTTTTGGCGAGTCGCTGCTGGGATTGCGCTTTCTTCCTGCGCTTGCCGGCGCGGCCCTCGTGTGGCTCACAGGTACGCTGGCGCGCGAAATTGGTGGCGGACGCTTCGCGCAAGCGCTGGCCGCTCTCGCGGTGGTCTCGGTTCCGATCTACGTGATCCTGCAGCACTGGCTCACCATGAACGCCTTTGAGCCGCTGCTCTGGATGGGCTGCATATGGTGCGTGCTGCGCGCCATCAACACCGGCGACGATCGCTACTGGTTGTGGTTCGGCCTGCTGGCCGGCGTGGCTTTTGAAATGAAGTATGCGATTGCGTTTCTGCTGGCTGGCATCCTGGTGGGTGTGCTGCTGACGCCGGAGCGGCGATTCCTTAAGAGCCGCTATCTCTGGCTGGGAGTGCTGGCCTGTGCTGCCATCGCTCTGCCTAATTTTATCTGGCAGGTGCGGAACGATTTTCCCTTCCTCCAGCTGATGCACAACATTCGCATGGGCAACCGTGATGTTGTCCGCGGCCCGCTGGCGTTCATCGGCGACCAGGCCATGATCATGCACCCAATTTTGTTTCCGCTCTGGGTCGGCGGCTTGCTGTGGCTGTTGTTCGGGCGCGATGGCCGGCGCTACCGCGTGCTGGGCTGCACTTTCGTTGTGGTCTTGGCGCTCTTCATCGCCCTTAAAGGCAAGAACTATTACGTGAGCCCGATTTATCCCATGCTGTTCGCGGTGGGCGCCGTCGGGTTTGAGCGGCTCACCGCTTCCAGGCGCTGGGCGTGGAGCCGGGCCGCGTACGCCGCTCTGGTGGTGATCGCGGGTGCGGTCCTGGCCCCGCTCTTTTGTCCCATTCTGCCGCCGGAAAGCTTCATCCGTTATCAAAAATGGATCGGCCTCCAGCCGCCAGAGGCGGAGCACCAGAACAACGGCCCGCTGCCGCAGTATTTTGCCGACGAGTTTGGCTGGGAAGAGATGGTTCGCGAGGTGGCCCGCGTTTACCACAGCCTGCCTGCCGACGAGCAAGCCCGCACCGCGATCTTCAGCAACGGTTGGGGCCAGGCTGCCGCTGTCGATTTCTACGGTCCCAGATACGGCTTGCCCCCGGCCATCAGCAAACACAACAATTATTGGTTATGGGGCCCGCGCAACTACACGGGCGAGATCATGATCGTCCTCAGCAGCGATGGGCGCGGCGACCGCGAGCATTTCCAAAGCGTGGAGGCCGTGGGCCGCGTCGAGCATCCCTACTCGCGGCGCGACACGCACTTCACCATCTGGCTCTGCCGGGGGCCGAAATTCAACCTGCAGGCAGTCTGGCCGAAGCTGAAGATGTATGACTAGGCGCTAGCCCGTCGGCAATCTCCACCGGGTCGCCGACGCGAATGGAGCCGCCCGCGATCACAGAGCAGTCGAGGGCCGTGCTCCCGTCCAACTGCTGCACGATCCGAAGCAGAACGGAACTGTCCTGCGCCTGGGTGTCGGGATCGTACGTTGTCATCACGCAGCGGTCGCGGAGTTGTTCGGCGCAGATGCGAACGTCGCCGATTCGGATCACTCGCCCGGGCCAGCGGCGTTCCTCCAGTTCGGGCACGTCGGCGATCAGGATGTTGGGACGCAGCCGGCGATGATCGATGTTGAGAAACTGGGTCGCTCCATCGGTGGCGACCAGCAGCGGCAGCACATCAAAGGCCTGCGGAGCCGGCAATCGCTCCAGAGTCACGGCTTCGCCGGCGGCCTCCGTCACCAGCCGCAGCGCTTCTCCCGAATCCCAGCGAAAGCCGTTGATAGTCGGGATGCCGTCCGCGCTGATTCCACCTTCCAGGCCCAGCATTCTTGGCTTGACGCGCGAGGTCAGGATCCGCCCGTTGAGCGATCGCACCACGACGATTTCGCGGTCCCCGGGAATACCTACTGGCGTGATCTGAGTTTCCTGGAGTCGTTGACCCTTGAAGCTCTTGATGGGATAGCACCAGATTTCGGCCACACGCATGAGATGTTGATGAGGGGTCCAGCCTGGAAGATTCAAGCCCGGCGAAAGCTGGCTTGAGACGCTCGTCATCGCAGAAGAAAAGCGACAAGTAGCCCTCAAGTCTCGGCCTGCCCATCCGAGCCGGTAGAGCGTCGGGGGTATGTCACGCCTTTCTCGCTACGAGCACTGCTACGGGAAAGCCGTAGAAAATCCTGCCATTCTCGCGGCGCGTCGCCAAATCGAGAGCGTCGTCCGGGAGAGAATCCTCAAATATCTTGCGGACGCGGTCGGCATCGCCCGGGTTGGGGAAGGAGCGGCTGAGCAGGTCTTCGAGTTCGCCTTCCAGGCGGTACGTATCCACCCGCGGCTCTGGCAGGGAAGCGCGGAGAAACAACCCGCGGAGTTCGTCCACCGGCATGCCGCGGACATGTGAGGGATCGCGCAGGCGCTCTTCAGAGTTCAGCGCATCGGCTTTTTCGGGAGCGGGCGCCATATCGGCGACGACGATGCGTCCGCCCGGCTTGCATACACGCTTCATTTCCTTGAGCGCAGCCAGTGGATCCAGCAAATGGTGAAAAGCAAAGCGCGAGCTGACGATGGAGAAATGCGCGTCCGGATAAGGAAGGAAATTCACGTCTCCTTGCTGCCAGGTGA
>WNFJ01165023.1_pt6 | contig 19819 bp, 22 predicted proteins | sample 5400461 | NCBI WGS metagenome assembly WNFJ01 (sample SAMN13153349, study PRJNA577476) | soil metagenome | isolation source: 115 cm saprolite on Douglas fir-dominated hillslope | place: USA:California | collected 2013-09-17
CGGCCGGCGTGCGGTTTGCCGCCACCGGCTTTGTGGCCGCGGGCGACGGCTTTTCGATCGTCGTTCTTTCGTGCCATTCTTGGAGGCTCCTCACGCTGCCCGCACGGCTGCGCAGTGCGATAATCGCATCACAGGCGGCGCTTGCCGCCGACATCGTCGTCGTGTACGGCACCCGGTGCATCAGCGCCGCCCGCCGGATCGCATAGTCGTCCGCCTGCGTGAACTTGCCGAGCGGCGTATTGATCAGGAGCTGCACGTCGCCCGAGACAATGAGGTCGATCGCGTTGGGCCGCCCCTCGTGCACCTTGGCCACCCGTTCGACGGGGATGCCTCGCGCCCGCAGGTAGCGCGCCGTGCCCTCCGTCGCCAGGATGCGGAACCCCAGCTCGTGCAGTCGCCGCGCGATCGGGCCCAGCGTCGGCTTGTCCGAATCGTTCACCGTGACGAACACCGCGCCCGTGAGGGGCAGGCTGCCATCGGCCGCGATCTGCGCCTTGGCGAAGGCCATCCCGAAGCTGTCCGCCAGCCCCATCACCTCGCCCGTCGACCGCATCTCCGGGCCCAGGATGGTATCGACTCCGGGCAGCTTCGTGAAGGGGAAGACGGCCTCCTTGACGGCCACGCCGGGCAGCGGAAGCTCATCGGGAAGGCCCAGTTCGTCCAGGGTGCGGCCGGCCATCACGGCAGCGGCGAGCTTGGCGAGGGGGACCCCGGTGGCCTTGCTGACGAATGGGACGGTGCGCGAAGCCCGCGGGTTCACCTCCAAGACGTAGACCACCCCGTCCTTGATGGCGTACTGGACGTTGATCAGCCCCACCACGCCGAGCGCCTCGGCGAACGCCAGGGTGTAGCGGCGCATCTCGGCTACCTGGCGATCGCCGATGAGATAGGGTGGCAGCACGCAGGCCGAGTCGCCCGAATGCACGCCGGCGTCCTCGATGTGCTGCATCACGCCCCCGATCACAGCGCGCCGCCCGTCGGCGATGGCGTCCACATCGCCCTCGAACGCGTCCTCCAAGAAGCGGTCGATCAGCACCGGGTGCTCCGGGGCGACCGGGACGGTCCGCGCGAAGGAGGCGCGCAGCGAGGCTTCGTCGTACACGATTTCCATCGCCCGCCCGCCCAGCACATAGGACGGGCGTACCAGGACGGGATAGCCGATCCGCTGCGCCGCCGCGACCGCCTCCTCGACGGAGCGCGCGGTGCCGTTCGCCGGCTGGGTGATGCCGAGCCGTCGGGCGAGTGCCTCGAAGCGCGCCCGATCCTCGGCCACGTCGATCGAGTCGGGCGGCGTGCCGAGAATCGGCGTCTGACCGCCGAGCTGTACGACGACTCCTTTGGGACGCTCCCAGCGCACGATTTCGAGCACGTCCTCGAGGGTGAGCGGCTCGAAGTACAGCTTGTCCGAGATGTCGAAATCCGTCGAGACCGTTTCGGGGTTCGAGTTGATCATGATCGTCTTGTAGCCCAGCTCGCGGAACGCCAGCGCGGCCCGCACGCAGCAGTAGTCGAACTCCACCCCCTGGCCGATGCGATTAGGCCCGCTCCCCAGGATGACGATCCCGGCGGCCCCGAACGGTTCGGACTCGTTCTCCTCGTCGTAGCTGCCGTACAGGTAGGGCGTCGCCGAGGGAAACTCGCCGGCGCAGGTGTCGACGGTCTTGTACGCCGGACGGACACCCAGGCGCCAGCGCTCCTCGCGCACCGCGGCTTCCGTTTCCCCGCGGAGCGTGGCGAGCTGACGGTCGGAGAAGCCCAGGCGCTTCATGCGCCGGAGCTCGATCGCGCCGACCTGGGGCAGGTCCGCGAACCAGCGCTCCGCCACGAGGAGCTCTTGCATCTGGGAGAGGAACCACGGATCGATGCCCGTGGCCGCCGCGATCGCCTCGACGGTGAGGCCCGCCGCGAGCGCCCGCTTGATCTGGAAGATCCGCTCCGGGGTGGGCGTGCACAGCGCCACCCGGAGGTCGTCGGGCGCGTCGCTCGTGAGCCGGTCGTCGGCCAGGGTCGCGCCCACGGCCCAACCCGGTCGCCCCGTCTCCAGGGCGCGCAGCCCCTTCTGCAACGCCTCCTTGAAGGTGCGGCCGATAGCCATGGCCTCGCCGACCGACTTCATCTGGGTCGTGAGGCGATAATCCGCCGTGGGAAACTTCTCGAACGCAAAGCGCGGCACCTTCACCACCACGTAGTCGAGCACCGGCTCGAACGAGGCGGGGGTGGTGCGGGTGATGTCATTGGGCAGCTCATCGAGCGTGTAGCCGACGGCGAGCTTGGTCCCGATGCGCGCAATGGGGAAGCCGGTCGCCTTGGAGGCGAGCGCCGAGGAGCGCGACACGCGGGGGTTCATTTCGATCACGAGCATGGTGCCATCCGCCGGATTGACGGCGAACTGGATATTGCAGCCTCCCGCCTCCACGCCGATCTCCCGGATAATCGCGATGGCCGCGTCCCGCAGGCGCTGGTACTCGCGGTCCGTGAGCGTCATCGCGGGCGCGACGGTAATCGAGTCGCCGGTGTGCACCCCCATCGGGTCCACGTTCTCAATCGAGCACACGATGACCACGTTGTCGCGCGCGTCGCGCATCACCTCGAGCTCGAACTCCTTCCACCCGAGCACGGAGCGCTCGATCAGCGTCGTGTGGAGTGGCGACAGCGCGAGGGCTCGCTCGACCAGCTGCTCGAGCTCGGCGCGGTTATAGGCGACGCCGCCGCCCGTGCCGCCCAGGGTGAAGGACGGCCGAATCACGGCCGGGTAGCCGATCTCGGCCACGGCGTCGAGCGCCGCGGCGAGCGTCGCCACCGTCCGGCCCACGGGCGTGGCGAGGCCGATGCGCCGCATCGCCGCCGCGAACTGGGCCCGGTCTTCCGCCATGCCGATGGCGCGGGCGTTGGCCCCGATGAGCTCGACCCCGAACCGCTCCAGCGTCCCGTCCTCGGCCAACGCCATGGCGACGTTCAGGGCCGTCTGGCCGCCCATCGTGGGGAGCAGGGCGTCCGGTCGCTCGCGTTCGATCACCTTGCGCACCCACTCCGGCGTCAGCGGCTCGATGTAGGTGCGATCGGCGAGCTCCGGATCCGTCATGATGGTCGCGGGATTCGAGTTCACGAGGGCCACCGTGTAGCCTTCTTCTTTCAGCGCCTTCACCGCCTGGGTGCCGGAATAGTCGAACTCCGCCGCCTGTCCGATGACAATCGGACCGGAGCCGAGCAGCAGGATCCGCTGGAGGTCAGTCCGCCTGGGCATCGAGCACGTCGCGCAGGGTGGCGTCGAGGGCGTAGCGGGGCGCCCAGCCCGTCGCCGCCGCGAGCTTGGCGGCGTCGCCGACGAGGTAGGGCAGGTCGGTGCTGCGCATTAACTCGGGATCGGCTTCGGGCAGGGGGCGCACGCCCACCAGGTCGGCGAGCTGGAAGAACACCGCCTCGAGCGAGATGGGCTGCCCCGCGGCGACGTTGTAGATCTCCCCCGGCTGGCCCTTGACCAGCAGGCGGGCGTAGGCGTCCACGACGTCCTTCACGTGCAGGAACTCGCGCACCACCTCCAGGTTGCCGACCTTCACGACCGGGGCGGCGGCGCGTTTGGCGAAGCGCAGCCGGGCGGCGAAGGCGGGCACGACGAACCGCCCGTCCTGGCCCGGCCCCGTGTGGGCGAACGGCCGAGCCACGACGACCCGTAGCCCGGTGCGCCGCCACGTCTCCAGGGCCGCGAGCTCGGCGCCCGCCTTACTCGCCGCGTACGGGGAGCAAGGGGCCACGGGATCGGTCTCCTTGCGGGGGACCCGCTCGCGCGCGGCGCCGTACACCTCCCCCGTCGAGACCACCAAGACCAGGGGATCGGCCCGCTCGTCGCGCTTCGTCTCCGCCAGCACCTGCATCAGCCGGGCGGTGCCGCCCGCGTTGACGGCCCAGGTATAGCCGGGATCGCGCCCGGCCTCCGGACCCGAGGAGACGGCGGCGAGGTGGACGACGGCGTCGTAGGGCGCGGCGCCGCACAGGCGCACCGACTCCGGATCGGTGAGCTCGAGCGGCAGCCAGCGCACTTGATCGCGCTCGTCGGGCGTCAAGTCCCAGCCCGCCGCGGCGGGGGGTTGCGCGGGGCGCACCGCGCCGAACACTTCGCGCCCGTCGGCCAGGAGGCGGCGCACCACCCAGCGGCCGACGAAGCCATCGGCGCCCGTGACGAGCACCTTCACGCTACGCGCTCCAGGTCGGCGTCCACCATCATGCGCACCAGCTCGGCGAAGCTGGTGCGCGGCGTCCAGCCGAGCTCGTGCCGAGCCCGGCTCGGGTCGGCCTGCAGGGTGTCGACTTCGGCGGGCCGCGTGAAGCGGGGGTCGACCTTCACGTAGCGCTGCCAGTCGAGCCCCACGTGCGCGAAGGCGAGCTCGCACAGCTCGCGCACCGAATGCGTCTCCCCGGTCCCCACCACGAAGTCGCTCGGCTCGGGCTGCTGCAGCATGCGCCACATCGCATCGACGTAGTCGCCGGCGAAGCCCCAGTCGCGCCGGGCGTCGAGGTTGCCGAGCGCCAGCGCGGTCTCCTTGCCCTTGACGATGCGGGCCACGCCGTGGGACACCTTGCGCGTCACGAACTCGAGCCCGCGCCGCGGGGACTCGTGGTTGAAGACGATGCCGCTCACGGCGAACAGGCCGTAGGATTCGCGGTAGTTCACCGTGATCCAGTGGCCGTACACCTTCGCCACGCCGTAGGGCGAGCGCGGGTAGAACGGCGTCGTCTCGCGCTGCGGCGTCTCGCACGCCTTGCCGAACATCTCGGACGAGCTGGCCTGATAGAAGCGGGCGGCGGGGTGCGCCAGGCGGATCGCCTCGAGCAGCCGCGTGACGCCGAGCGCGGTGAACTCGCCGGTCAGGACGGGCTGGTTCCAGGACGTCGGCACGAAGCTCTGCGCCGCGAGGTTGTAGACCTCGTCGGGCTTCGCGTCTCGGACCACGGTGGTGAGCGAGTGCTGATCGAGCAGATCGGCGGCGACGATGTGGATGCGGTCGAGCAGGTGCCCGATGCGCTCGTAGGAGTCGTGCGAGGTGCGGCGCACCACGCCCACCACCTCGTACCCCTTGGCGAGCAGCAGTTCGGCCAAGTACGAGCCGTCCTGTCCGGTGATGCCGGTGACGAGCGCCGTCCGGCGGGGTTGCCGCACCGGGGCGACCGGCGTAGCTTTAGGCCGCTTTTGCTGGGCGCTCATTCTCTTCGTCGGACTGACCTATGGCTCGTGTGTGTGAGATCTGTGGCAAGCGTCCCGTGACCGGGCACAACGTGAGCCACGCGAACAACAAGACGAACCGGCGCTGGTATCCCAACCTCCAGCGCGTGCGCGCGGTGGTGGACGGCACCACGCGCCGGCTGCGGGTGTGTACCCGCTGCCTCAAGTCGAACCGCGTCATCAAGGCGGCCTAACGAAAAGGGGGACCTGCGGTCCCCCTCGCTGTGTCCGCCGCCGCGCCCGGCTGCCCGGCGCCCGGCCCCGCCGCTCCGCCTCACTCACCCACTAGCTCAATCCGAGCCACGTCGGCGCCGTCGCCTGCGCGATGGCCCAGCTTGATGATTCGGGTATAGCCGCCCGGCCGGGCGGCGAAGCGTGGCCCCAGATCCTTGAACAGCCGGTGCGTGACGGTCTTGTCCTTGAGCCGGCGCTCGACCAGGCGGCGGGCATGGAGGTCGCCGCGGCGCGCCAGCGTGATCAACCGTTCGGCGTAGGGCCGCAGCGCCTTGGCCTTGGCCTCGGTCGTCACCACCCGGTCGTGGCGGAACAGGCTGGTCGCCAAGTTCGCGAGCAGCGCCTTGCGGTGGCTGGCGGTGCGCGAGAGTTGCTTCGCCTTGGCGCGGTGGCGCATTACTCGGGCACCGGCTCGTCGCTCGCCTGCGCCTGGGGCGCGGAGCCCTCGTCCAGCACTTTCAACTCGCCCTCCGCCTCCTCGAACTTCATGCCGAAGTTGAGGCCTTCCCGGCGCAGCAGGTCGGCGATCTCGCCCAACGCCTTCTCCCCCACGTTCTTGACCTTCAGGAGATCGTCCTCGCGGTACTGCACCAGGTCGCCCAGCGTGCGGATGTTCGAGTTCTTGAGCGAATTGACCGAGCGCACCGACAGGCCCACCTCGTCGATCGAGCGCGCCAACAGCTCGCGCAGCCGACTGGTGGTGGCGCCGCCGTTGCCGGCCGGCGCCGCGGCGACCATGGGGACCTTGCCGAAGTCGACGAAGTAGCGGAAGTGCTCCTGGGCGAGGGCGGCGGCGTAGGCCACCGCGTCCTCCGGCGAGATCGTGCCATTGGTCTCGACCGTCAGCGTCAGCCGATCGTAGTCAGTGCGTTGCCCGACGCGCGTCTCCGCCACGGTGAAGTTGGCGCGCCGCACCGGATTGTAAATCGAGTCGACGCGGACGACGTCGACCGGCATCGTGCGATCGATGGGATGCTGCTCCGCTTCGACATAGCCGCGGCCCTTGTTCACGTACAATTCGCCGTTGATCTCGCGGTCGTCCTGCAGCGTGAACAGCAGCTGCTCGGCGTTCACGACGGTCACGGCCCCCTGTGCCTCGATATCGCGCGCGTACACGGGGCCCGCCTTGTCGTGTTTGATGTGCAGCACCGCTTCATCGACGTCGGGGGCGAGTACCAGGGTCAGCTGTTTCAGCCGCTGGATGATCTGGTGCACGTCCTCGACGACACCCGGGATCGTCTGATGCTCGTGTACGACGCCGTCCAGGCGAAAGGCCCAGACGGCGGCGCCTCGCAGCGAGGACAAGAGCATGCGGCGGAGCGAGTTGCCGAGGGTGTAGCCGTAGCCCCGTTCCAGGGGCTGGAGGCGGAACTCAGCGGCATTGGGGTTGTCTTCCCGCTTGGTCATCTCGACCAAGTGGGGGTGGACCAGCCCGGTCAAATCAAGAGTCGTGATCACTTGGAGTAGAGCTCGACGATGAGCTGTTCGTGCGCCGGGATCGGAATCGCGTCGCGGGTCGGCCGCTCCGTCATCTTGCCCAGCGCTTTCTCGGGATCGACGTGAATCCAGGTGACCGGCTGGCCGCGGCCGAACTGCTCGAGCGCGTGCTTCACCAGTACCAGCTCGCGGCTCGCCGCGGCGACCTGCACCTCCTGCCCCGGGCGCACCCGGTAGGACGGCACGTCGACGATGCGGCCATTCACCTGGATATGGCGGTGCCGCACGAGCTGGCGCGCCTGCTTGCGCGACACGGCGAAGCCCATCCGGTAGACAAGGTTATCGAGCCGGCTCTCGAGGGCGACCAGGAGCGCCTCACCCGTGACCCCCGGCTCCTTCAGCACGCGGTCGAAGATGTTGCGGAACTGGCGCTCCGACAGCCCGTAGATGCGCTTCACCTTCTGCTTCTCGCGCAGCTGCCGCGCGTAGTCGGACGCCTTGCGGCGCCGGCCGGTGGACTGGCCGTGCTGCCCGGGCGGATAGGCCCGCCGCTCCACGGCGCATTTCTCCGTGAGGCAGCGCGTGCCCTTCAGGAACAGCTTGGTCCCTTCGCGACGGCACAGCTTGCAGGCAGGGCCGGTGTAGCGGGCCATCGGCTAGACCCGCCGCTTCTTGGGCGGCCGGCACCCGTTGTGCGGCAGCGGCGTCACGTCGCGGATGGAGCGGATCTGCAACCCGGCCGTGGCGAGGGCCTGGATCGCCGACTCGCGGCCCGAGCCGGGGCCCTGGATGCGCACGTGCACGCGTCGCACGCCCAAGTTCAGAGCCTCGCGCGCCGCCTGCTCGGCGGCCACGGTCGCCGCGAACGGGGTGGACTTCTTGGAGCCCTGGAACCCGGCCTTGCCCGACGAGCCCCACGTGATGGTGTTCCCCTGCATGTCCGTGATCGTGATGAGCGTGTTGTTGAACGTCGCGGTGATGTGGGCGATCCCCTCCGCCTCGACCACCTTCTTGGCGCGCTTCGCGCCCGCGGCTTTGACTTGGGCCATTTACTTTTTCAGCACGGCTTTCTTCTTGCCCGCGATCGCGCGCCGCGGCCCCTTCTTGGTGCGCGCGTTGGTGTGCGTACGCTGGCCGCGCACCGGCAGGTTCTTGCGATGGCGCGACCCGCGATAGGTGCCGATGTCCATCAGCCGCTTGATGTTCATCGCGACTTCGGTGCGCAGCGCGCCTTCCACTTTGTAATCGCGCTCGATTACCTGACGCAGCCGCGCCACCTCGGCGTCGCGCAGGTCACGCACGCGCGCGTCGGGGCTGACCCCGGTTTCGGCCAGGATCGTCTTGGCGTTGCTGCGGCCGATGCCGTAGATGTACGGAAGGGCGTATTGGATTTTCTTGTCGCGGGGCAGGTCCACTCCTGCGATGCGTGCCATCCCCTACCCCTGCCGCTGCTTGTGCTTGGCGCTGCGCTTGCAGATGACGCGGATCACGCCGCGCCGCTTGATCACCTTGCAGTGTTCACAGATCGGTTTCACACTGGTGCGTACCTTCAAGACCACCCCTCCCGGGACAAAATTCTTATCAAGTCTCGGAGTATAGACGGGCCCGTAAGTTCTCGCAAGGGGCGGGATTAGGCCGGTTCTGGCCCGAGGCCGGCCAGACCAGTCGCTACCCCGTCACCCGGCGCCGCGTGGTGAGGAGATAACCCGCAGGCAGCAGGAGGAGGCCGGTGCTCAAACTGGCGAGATTGAGATAGTGACCCGGGCCGCCTGCGATCCCCCATCGCATCCATGGCAGGATACGCCAGCCTTCACAGCGGTGCGTGAGGCCCAGCATCGCCAATCCCGCGGCGCCGATGAGTTCGAAGAGCGAGCCAACCGTCCGCGTTCTCAGGGACGCCCGTGCCGCAATGAAGCAGAGGGTGCCCACCAGTACCAACGCGACGACAGCGTTCACGACAGTCGGATTCATTCCCGTTCCTCGGCAATGGTAAGTGGTCCTCCCGGTAGGCGGCCAGCTCTGTAAGGAGGAAAGCTGACCCAACTACCGATTCGGGCAGTAATAGCGGGTCTGGGTCTTCCCGATCACGGGCCCTTCAGCGCGGGCCGGGGAGCGCGTCGCGGGCTTTCGACTGGGCCAGCAGGCGCTCGACGAAATCGAGGCGGTTCTGGATGTCCTCGAGTTCGGGGGGGCGGGCGGTTTGTTCAACGTTGGTGCGCAGTCTGTCAAGCTCGCCGCGCAATAGCTCGAGCTCTTCATGCAACTCACGCACGGCGCCGGCGGCACCCCTGCGGGATGCCCCGACCCATTTGACGGCCGCGGCGATCACCAGGAAGAGCACCGAAAGGCCAACGGTGAAGCCCGCGATTACTAGAAAGAAGTCGGGTATGGTCAAGATCGCCTCACCGCCGGAGCCGTCCGGCTGCCGTGGCCACGACCGGGGGCGCGGCCCTACGGTTTCGCGCCCTTAGGGAAGCGGCTGTCTCGGATCCATCATCGTCAGCAGGTCCTCGATTGTCCAGACGGGATCCGTCAGGCCGCAGGCCATTGTCCGGGGTGCTATGAACGCCGCCCCACGGGACGAGGCGACGCCGTCATCGCGCTGTTCCGTCTCAACACGCAGCCGTTCCCCGGCTCCGCCAATGCGTTCGGCAGTTACGGCGAGGCGCTCCTCAAGGCCGGCCGCACAGCGGAGGCGGCAGCCGCGTTCCACCGAGCGCTGGCGATCGACTCGCTGTTCCCGAGCTCCCGGATGTGGTTGCACCTGCTCGAGGGTCGACACGATTGACCCAGGTCGACGGTCACCGCGCGCGGCGCGGAGGACGGGTGTCTCAGCGGGCCTGGAAGTAGTGCTCAAACTTGAACGACGCATCGACGACCATCGCCAGCGGGCAACCGCCGCTCGAGGCGGGCTCGAACCGCTCGCGCATCACCGTCTCGTAGGCGACCTCGACGAACTCGGGCGACGAGCCGTCCCGCAGGCGCAGCGAGCCCGGTGCGGCCCGGCCGTCGACACCGACGGTGAACTGCACCCGGACTTGGCCATCCGCCGGTATGGGCTTGCCGGCCCGGCGCGGGTAGTCGAGGCGGGCGCTGCCGCGCGTCGCTCGGGGCAGCCTGTCGAGGCGCACGTGCGGCAGCTGCACGCGCGCGAGCGGTTGCACGATGGTGCCCGAATCGAGCCCCGCGAGGCCGCGGCTCGAGTCGTCCCGAATACTGGTTTCAAAGAACAGCACGACGCTGTCGTGCACCTGGTCCAGCAATACCGGCGGCAGCTCGGCCGTGTCCACCGCCGCCCGCAACCGCTCCAGCACCGCCGCGTCGACCGCCGGGACGAGCGCGCTCTGTACCAAGACGAGCCGTCGCAGCGTGCCCGTTTTGTTGATGATCAGGAAGGCGCCGAGCGGGAGGTCGGGATAGACCCAGGCAGAGTCGGGCCGGTGCAGCGAATCGTCGAGCAGGTAACCGAAGCCACCCCACACCGCCAGCTTGAGCGGGCTGGGAAGCGCGAAGCGGTACGCCAGGGCCCGCAGCAGCAGCGTGGCGTAGCGCTGAACCTGCGCCGGGGCGCCGCGCTCGACCCGCATCTCACCGTACAGGGTGTGGACGCCGCGAACCGCCCTGGCCGGCGGCGCCAGGGGATCGCAGCTCGCCTCGGTGAGCGCCCCGGTCTGGGCGCGCAGGGTGGCCAGCACTGCGAGCAGCGTAGCGCCGGCTAGGAAGCCTGACCGCGGGGCACTCATGGCACGACGAGATAGGGTCGCGCGGTGGGGGCCAGGTGGTTAATTCCGCAGCATCGTGCCGCCGTTAGGCCATGGCTACCCGCGAGCGCGCCGTACCATCGGACACCAATCGTCCCCGCCCATCCGGCGAACCGCGGCGGGCCCCGAGCCCGGCCCGATCAGAGCGCGCCGCGGTGGTGCGCCACCGCATAGAGGATCGCCGCTCCGCTGAGCGTGAGGTTCTTCCAGAAGTGGGCCATCTGATTGGCCCTCATCATCGGGTCCGACTCAACCCAATAGTTGTGCATGATCACGGCGGTCGGCACGAGGAACGCGACGAGCAGGCCAGCCCCGAGCGTGGAGTGATAGCGCAGCAGAATGCTGAGCCCGCCGGCGAGGAGCATCACGCCGGTGACCACGATGGCGAGGGCTGGCGCCGGCACGCCTTTCGATTGCACGTAGCCGGTCATGCCCTTGCCCCGCAGTAGGTGGTTCGCACCCGACATGATGAAGTACACGGCGAAGAGGATACGGCCGACCCACTCCAGAGTCCCCCAGAGATCCATGGCTAGTCCCCTTGGCGAGAGTGACGACCGGGCGTCCGCGCGCGGGCGGCCTGGGGCCATGCGGCGGCGGACGATGAGCGTCTCGGGCCCCGCCCGCCAACTTGACTCAGCCCCGCTGCGGGCGATAGGGGCGCGCCGGGCGACGGGCTACGGCGCGCACCGCAGCTCGCTGAGCTGCCAACTCGTCGTCGCGTTTTCGGAACCCGAGGAAGATGGTTTCGCGTCGCGGGGCGGTGGTGCCGGCGCGCTCCGCTGCCTCGGCGAGCGACCCCCGGGCCGCGCGGTAGAGCGGGCCCGCCCAGGCGATGCCGGCCGGCAGCGCCAGCCCCACCGGTCGCGCGGTCATAGGCTTGCCATGACGCGCTGGTACACCGCGACGGGATCCGCCGCCCCGGTGATGGGCCGCCCCACCACCAGGTGGGTCGCGCCCCGCTCGACCGCGGTGGCCGCCGTGACGATGCGGGACTGGTCGCCCGCGGCTTCGCCCGGCGCCCGGATGCCGGGCACGACGATCCACGGCTCGGGCCCCAGGGCCGCGCGCAGCAGGCCGACCTCGTGGCCCGAGGCGACGACGCCCGCGAGCCCCGCCACGAGCGCCAGGCGCGCCAGGCGCTCCGCTTCGAAGCCGAGATCGGGCACCCCGCGCCCCACTACGCGCTCGAAGTCGCCGGCGTCGTGCGAGGTGAGGACCGTCACGCCGACGAGCGCCACGCCGGCCGCGCCTCCGGCGCTCTCGGCGCCGGTCCTCTCCTCTCGGCCGGGCGGCGCTCCAGCAGCCGCGGCCGCCGCCTTGAGCATGGCGGGCCCCCCGAGCGTGTGCACCGTCGCCATGGCGATGCCCAGGTCGCGCGCGGCCGTCACGGCCGCCGCCACGCTCGTGGGGATGTCGTGCCACTTGAGATCGAGGAACACGCGCACGCCCCGCGCCGTGAGCTCGCGCACGAGCGCCGGCCCTTCGCGCAGGTAGAGCGCGGGACCCACTTTGGCCCAGCGCAGTCCGGGCAGTCGCGCCACGAGGGCCAGGGCGTCGCGGCCGCTCGCCAGATCGAGCGCGACGACGAGCTCAGCCATGCGCCAGCGCTCGGGCCACGCGTTCCGGAACCCGGGGATCGGCCAGGGCCGCCGTACCGATCGCGACCAGGGCGGCGCCGGCGGCGAGGTACTCCCGCGCGTCGCTCGCGCTGCGGATGCCGCCCACGCCGATCACGGGGATGCCGACGCGGGTGGTCACGCGACGCGTCGCCAGCACGCCGATCGGCAAGAGCGCGGGCCCGCTCACGCCGCCGTTGCCGTCCGCGCCGTGGCCGAGTCGGCTCTCGAGCGTCCCGGGGATCGTGTTCACCAGGGTGACGGCAGCGGCTCCCTCGTCGCGCGCCACGGCGGCCATCGCGGCGAGGTCGGGCAGCACGGGCGCGAGCTTCACGGCGATCGGTTTCGTGGCCGCGGCGCGGCAGCGGCGCACCAACGCGCGCAGGCCGTCCGGGGTCGCGCCGAACTCGAGCCCGCCGGCGCTGGTGTTGGGGCACGACGCGTTGAGTTCGAAGGCCGCCACGACCGCCAGGTCCGTGAGTCCGCGAATGACGGCCTCGTAATCCTCGAGCGTCGCGCCCGCCACGTTCACCAGGACGCGGGCCCGTCGCAGGTGGGTGGCGAGCCAGGGCAACTCATGGGCGCGCACCGTGGCGAGCCCGGGGTTCGCCAGGCCGACCGCGTTGAGCATCCCGCCCGCGAACTCGGCGACGCGCGGTGCCGGGTGCCCCCGCCGCGGCTCCGGGGTCACGGCTTTCGTGACCAGGCCTCCCAGGGCGTCCAAGTCGATGACGTCGCGCACCTCGCGGCCGAAGCCGGCGGTGCCGGAAGCGAGCAAGACGGGATTCTGGAACGCGACGCCGAAGAGCTCGACCGCGGTCACCGGCCCCCCGCGGGGGCCGCGACGGCGAGCTTGTGCTCGAACTCCTGGAGGTAGGCGACGATGCCGTCGGCGATGGCGGAGGCGATCTTGTGCTGGCCCAGACTCGAGGTGAGGAACGCGCCATCGGTGCGGTTCGTCGCAAAGCCCGTCTCGACGAGTATCGCCGGCCGCCGCGCGACGGCGAGCACGGTGAACCCCGCCTGTTGCACGCCGTGGTCGCCGCCGGGATGGACCTCGACCACCCGGCCCTGCACCAGCTGCGCCAGCCGGGCCGACTCGCGCAGGTACTCGTTGAGCTGGAGATCCTTGAGAATGAAATCGATGGGCCCCTTGGCTCTGCCGGTCGGGGCGCCCTCGAAGCGGACGGCATCGTTCTCCATCTTGGCCACGCGCTGCTGATCTTCGGTCTTGGCATCCGACAGGAAGTAGGTTTCGACGCCGCTCGTGCGCTCCGCCCGGGTCCCCGGCGGCATGGCGTTTACGTGCACGCTGACGAACAAGTCGCACTCGGCGCGGCACACGGCCCCGCGATCGGCGAGGTCGATCAACGTATCGGTGGTGCGCGTGAGCGAAGCCGCGATGCCGCGGCGCGCCAGCTCGGCGCGCAGCAGCCGGCTGATGGCGAGCGTGATGTCCTTTTCGACCAGGCCGCCGGGGAAGTAGCGACCCGGGTTGCCGGGATCGGCGCCGCCGTGCCCGGGGTCAATCACGATCGTGTGGTGGAACCGGAGCCCGCTGAGCGGATGTGGCGCCGCCGTGGCGGGCGGCGGCGCCGCGGTCGGGGGTGGCGGAGCCGCGGCGACGCGGCCGGCCACGGGCAGCTCCTCCAAGCGTGCCGCGGCGGGGTCCCAGCGGTAGCGGGCTGCCAGCGCCCGGGGCAGGCAGTCGGCCAGCCAGGTCAGCGGCAGGAAGAGCGTGTCTCGGATCAGGTACGCCTCGCCGTCCAGCCCATAGACCACTCCCCCCGCCCGTACGAACGGGGTGCCCAGCTGAAACACGAACGCCGCGCTCGCGGGGTCCCCCGCGCTCGTCGCGCTCCCCGTGCTCGCCAGGCTCCCCGGGCTCGCGACCGTGACGGTGGCACCCGATCCGTCGAGCGCCATGGTGAGGCCGAGTGGCTGCACCAAGAGCGCCGCCGCCAGCGCGGCACTGCCCCGCTCGAAAGAGATCGGTACCCGCGCCTCGCCACGCGGCGTCACGATCCGCACGCTCGGGGGTGGAGTGACGAGCGGCGTGGCCGGGGCTGCCGGGGGCGGCACGGCGCGCTGCCACAGGGCGGGCGCCACCGCGAGCAGCAGCACGACCACGGGGGCGCTCACTCCCGCTTGCCGCGCACGCCGCGCGCCAGCTCCCGCTCGGCGACGCGCCGCTTCAACTCTTCCCGTTTATCGTGCAGTTTCTTCGCCTTGGCGAGCGCGATCGCCACCTTGGCGACCCCGTCCTTGAAGTACAGCTCGAGCGGCACGATGGTGAGCCCTTTGCGGCTGGTGCCGCCGATGAGCTTGCGGATTTCGCGTGCGTGCAGCAACAGCTTGCGGGAGCGGGCGGGCGGGGGGTTGTTGTAGCTGCCGGGGAGGTACGCCGAGATCGTCAGGCCCTCGAGCCACACCTCGCCGCGCGTGACGTGGGCGTAGGCTTCGCCCAAGCTGGCCTTGCCGCCGCGCAGCGACTTGACCTCAGTTCCGGTGAGCACCAGGCCGGCCTCCCACGTCTCCAGGAGATGGTAGTCATGTCGCGCCCGCGGATTGCGCGCGATGGTGACTTTGTCCACCGGGCATAAGAGTTGACTTGGGGTTATGACGCGGCCTATTTTTCCGCCGTCCAACCGGGCCGAAGTGGTGGAACTGGTAGACGCGCTGCGTTCAGGGCGCAGTGGGCGCAAGCCCGTGGGGGTTCGAGTCCCCCCTTCGGCACTGCACCCGGGCGACGGGCGGTGATGCGACGGCGGCGCCGCTCGCCGCGATGTGGTTGCCTCGCGATCCGGCCGTCGTCACCCCACGCTCAGCGCGCGTAGTCTCCCGCCCCCAGGAAGTGGAGCGAAACGTAGGGTTCATCCCCGACGACCCAGCTGTCATGGGGCGCCGCGGGGATGTGAAACAAGGTGCCCGGTCCGAGCTCCCACACTCGACCGTCGTCGAACGCGGCGGTGGCGCGGCCTTCGAGCACCAAGCCCACGTGTTCCAGGTGACAGCGGCGCGCGCCGCTCGCGGGGCCGACGTGCTCGGACCACTTCCATCCGGGCTCGTAGGTGGCGCGGCCGATGCTCAAGCCGCCGATGTGCACGAGTTCGAAGCGGCCGCGCGGAAACCGCCGGACTTCGTCCGGCGCCTCGAAGCGCTTCAGGATCACCTCGAGCGGAGGAGCTTCGGCCGGCTGGCCGGCGGCCGATGTCGGCTGGGCCACGGTTCCGCCTTCCCGTGTTAGTAGCGTGGCATCGCGGGATCGACGTTCACCGCCCACGCGTCGATGCCGCCCTGCAAGCTCCGCACCTTGGCAAACCCGGCCGCCTTGAGAATCTCGAGCGCCCTGAGGGAACGGGCGCCGTGGTGGCAGTAGGTGACGAGCTCGGCGTGGTCGTCGAGCTCCTTGAGCCGCGCCGGCAATTCCGCCAGCGGAATGAAGGTCACGCCGTCGATGTGCGTGATCTCGTACTCGTGCGGATCGCGTACGTCCAGCAGCACGACCGGCCGGCCCTGGTCGAGCTCTTGTTTCAGCGCCGCCGCCGACACTTCCGCGCCGGCGTAGGTCGGCTCGGCGCCGATGCCGCAGAACGCCTCGTAGTCGATCAGCCGCGTCACGCTGGGATGGCGTCCGCACACGGGGCAGTCGGGATCCTTCTCGAGCTTGAGCTCGCGGAACTCGAGCTTCAGGGCATCGAACAACAGCAGGCGGCCGATCAGCGAATCGCCGACGCCGAGGATGAGCTTGATGGTCTCCATCGCCTGAATCGAGCCGATGATGCCCGGCAAGACGCCCAGTACGCCGCCCTCGGCGCACGACGGCACCAGTCCCGGGGGCGGCGGCTCCGCGTACAGGCAGCGATAGCAGGGGCCTTCCTTGGCGTAGAAGACGGAGGCCTGCCCTTCGAACCGGAAGATCGAGCCGTACACGTTCGGCTTGCCGAGCAGCACGCACGCGTCGTTCACGAGGTAGCGGGTGGGGAAGTTGTCCGTGCCGTCGGCCGCCGCGTCTCGAACGTTTCCACCTGCACATTGGGGTTCAAGTCCTCGATGCGCGCGCGGGCGGACTCGAGCTTCGGCGTGCCCACGGCCGCCGTGCCGTGGAGGATTTGGCGCTGCAGGTTGGTCTTGTCGACGACGTCGAAATCCACGAGGCCGAGCGTCCCGACGCCCGCCGCGGCGAGGTACAGAGCCGCGGGCGAGCCGAGCCCGCCCGCCCCCACGAGCAGCACGCGGGCCGCCTTCAGCTTCTTCTGGCCCTCGACCCCCACGTCGGGCAGGATCAAGTGGCGCGAGTAGCGCAGGATCTCCTCGTGCGACAGGCTGGGCCGCGGCGTCGCGAGCGTCGTCCCTCCCGCGATGCTCGGGACGATGGTCACGGTGTCCCCCGGCCGCAGCGGGGTCTCCTGCTCCGCCAGGCGCCGGATGTCGCGGTCATTCACGTACACGTTGACGAAGCTGCGCAGCCGGCCGTCGTCGGCAAACAGATGCGGTCGCAGGGCGGCGTGCTCGCCGGCCAGCCGCCCCAGGAGCTCGCCGACACTGCCTCCCTCGAGCTCGAGCGCATCGCGCCCACCCACGAAGGGGCGCAGCGGCGTGGGGATCAAGACCTTCACTGCCATACGGCCTTCCGTTCCTCGATGGTGATCGGCTCCTCGGCGAACGTCCCGCGATCGTCGGCCAGGACCCAGCTCTTGAGCTCGCCGGCGCGCCCCCGGGCGACGCCCACGATGACATAGGAAAGCCAGGGCCAGGCGTGCTCGTGATCGAAGCGCGACGGCGCCGGCGGGTGATCGGGGTGGGAGTGGTACACCCCGATCACGTCCAGGCCGTCGCGCGCCAGTTTCTCCTCGGCGCGCCGGAACGAGGCGGGGTCGATCAGGTAGCGGTTGCGCGCCGCGTCGGTGCGCTGATTCGCTGATTCGCGAGCGGCACGAGCTGGACGGCCACCTTGCGGTCGCCCTCGATCGCGCCACCGATCAAGCCGCACGCCTCGGCGGGATAATCCGCCTCGCCGTGGCGGCCGATCGCCGCGCTATGGCGTGGCTCGAGCACGAGACTCATGCCGCCGGCCCTCCCGGTTCCGCCATCCCGTCGCCCTCCCCGGCGCGCTCCCCGTCCACTCGGCGCCGCTCGCTCAAGTAGCGTTCGCCCGAATCGGGCGCGATCGCCACGATCAGGGCGACGCGCCCGTTCGTCGCGCAGGTGGCCGCGACGCGCTCCGCGCCCACGAGCGCCGCCCCCGTCGACCACCCGCCGAACACGCCCGCGTTCCGGGCCAGGCGCCGGACGGCGTCTTCGGCCGCCTCGGTCGCGACGAACTCCGTGCGCTCGGCTACGCCGGGATCGTAGATCCGCGGCACGATCGCGGTCGCCAGATGCTTCAGGCCCTCGAGCCCATGGAACGGGCCGTCCGGTTGCACGGCGACGAGCTCGATCCCCGCGTTCAACTCCTTCAGCCGCCGACCGGTTCCCATCATCGTCCCCGTGGTCCCGAGCCCGGCGACGAAGTGCGTGACGCGGCCATCGGTTTGGCGCCAGATCTCTTCCGCCGTGGTGCGGTAATGCGCCAACGGGTTCGCGGCGTGGCCGTATTGGTTGGCGTACCAGTAGCGGTCGGGCCGCGCGGCGGCGAGCGCCCGCGCCTGGAGAATGGCGCCGTCCGCGCCTTCGAGCGGATCGGTGAACACCACCTCGGCGCCGTACGCGGCGAGCAGCCGCTTGCGCTCGGCGCTGGCATTGGCGGGCACGCACACGGTGACGCCGATGCCGGCGGCGGCCCCGAGCATCGCATAGGCGATGGCCGTGTTCCCACTCGAGGAGTCGAGCAGCCGCTTCCCCGGCAGTTCGCCGCGCGCGATGCCGTCGCGCAGGATGAACAACGCCGCGCGGTCCTTCACCGAGCCGCCGGGGTTGAGCCATTCCGCCTTGAGGCGCAGCTCGACCGCGCCGCGCTGGAACGCCGGCACGGCGATGAGCGGTGTATTGCCGACCGCGCCCCACAGCGGGGGCTCGGCCGCGCGCGTGTCGCGCTCGAGCGCCGCGGCGGTCCGGCGGGCCGCGGTCTTCACCGCGGCTCCCGCGCTCGCGTCACGCCGACCCCTTGGCGATCGGGGCGCCGACCAGATTCCCCCATTCGGTCCACGAGCCGTCGTAGTTGCGCACCTTTTTCACGCCCAGCAGATACTTGAGCGCGAACCAGGTGTGGCTCGAGCGCTCCCCGATGCGGCAGTAGGCGATCACCTGGTCCTTGCCGTCGATCACCTTGGCGCCCTGGTACAGCTTCAGGAGGTCCTCGTACGGCTTGAAGGTGCCGTCGGGGGCCACGGCCTGGCCCCACGGGACGTTGCGGGCGCCGGGAATGTGGCCGGCGCGTTGCGCCGTCTCGCTCATGCCGGGGGGCGCGATGATGTCACCCACGAACTCGGGCGTGGAGCGCACGTCGACCAAGGCGATCGTCTTCGCCTTGAGCGCCTTCTCGACGTCGGGCCGTTTCGCGCGGATCGCGGCATTCACCTTCTTCGGCACCGGGTAGGTCGCGGGCCGCACCGCTGGGCGATCGGTCGCGAGCGGCCGACCGTCGGCCACCCACTTGGCGCGCCCGCCGTTCATCAGCTTCGCGCTGGCGTGCCCGTACAGCTGCAGCAGCCAGAACGCGAAGGCGGCGAACCAGTTGTTGTTGTCGCCGTACAGCACCACGGTCGTTTGCGGCGTGACGCCGGCGTCGCCCAGGAGCTTAGCGAAGGCCTTGGCGTCGGGGATGTCGCGCCGCACCGGATCGTTCAGCTGCGACTGCCAGTTCCACCCGACGGCTCCCGCGATGTGCCCGGAATCGTAGGCGGTGGTATCGACGTCGACCTCGATCAAGCGGATGCTGGGATCGCGGAGATGCTCCGCCACCCAGGCGGTGGAGACGAGCACCTCGGGATGGGCGTAGGCCACGACTTCCTCCAATCGAGTGTAAACCCGACAACCTGAGTCGGGTTTCGGTTCAAAAAAAACAAACGGGACGGCGGGATTAGTTCCCGGCCAGCACCCCGGCGATGTGGTACAGTTCGGGCTCGTCGTGCGTGAGGTCTGCGAGCGAGACGCTGGCCAGCAGGTCGTTGATCCGCTGCTCCAGCATACGCCAGACCGGCCGGATGCTGCACGACGCCTCCGGACTACATCGCTGCGGGTCGACCGGGTGGAGATCGCAGTTGACTTCGAAGGTGACGTGCTCGGAGGCTTCGATCACGTCTTTCACGGTGATGGTGTGCGGCTCGCGCGCCAGGTGGTAGCCGCCCTTGGCGCCGCGCACCGAGTCGACGAGGCGGGCGCGCCGCAGCCGCAACAGGATCTGCTCCACGTAGTCGTGGGGCAGCTTCTCCTGCTCCGCCAGTTCCCGAGCCGCCACCGGCCCCTGCCCCACGCGCTTGGCGAGGTTCAAGGAGACGAGCAGACCGTATTCCGCCCAGGTGGTGACGCGCATGCCATGAATATGGGAGGAGGAGTTCCGGGATTCAATGGCCGCCCGGTAAGCGGCCAGCGCGGGGTGGCTTAGCGGCGGG
>WNFJ01349916.1_pt1 | contig 19808 bp, 21 predicted proteins | sample 5400461 | NCBI WGS metagenome assembly WNFJ01 (sample SAMN13153349, study PRJNA577476) | soil metagenome | isolation source: 115 cm saprolite on Douglas fir-dominated hillslope | place: USA:California | collected 2013-09-17
GGCACCCGGGCTTCCGGCGAGATGTAGCTATACATCGCCCCCTGCTGCCGGTCATCGCCACGCATGCGCACCTCCTGCGGAAGGATTACGCGCATCGTAACCGACGTGTCATCTTACCCCTGCCTCAAAAGTCGAGTTTTTCCGCAGCCTGCTAGACGGAAGTAGTAGAACAGCGATTCCTTCCGAGATCGCTGACCCATCATCGTGGGCGCCCTCCTGACCTCCACCATAGTCGGAGACTCGGCGAACGCCGAACGAAAAAGTTGTTTTTCAACAGTCTCACGTGATTTCGAGACATCATCTCGCTTCGCCTACGGCGGTTGCGTGGGCCTGCAATCACCGATATCAAACATGATCACGTTCGAGATCGATCTGATCTAGACGCGTTGCGCGGGCCTGCAATCACCGAAATTGACTCGCCTCGTCTTCGAGGTGGACCTCGGCTGACTCGTCCCAGAGCATTCTCACTGCCATCAATAGGTGGAACTTGGGTGGAAACCGGCGTGGGAATATCGTGGGAACATGGGAATCGGATAGGACTTTCCCTGAGCCGGAGGCGGTGTGGTCGCTCCGAACTGCAATCGTCCAGTCACGCTCCGATGCGACTGCGCGTGCCCCTGCAACCAGCGAAGTAGCTAAAATCAAAGGGGTCGACCGAGCGAAACGGCCGGCCCTTTTGGCCGTCTATGAAGGAACCTTGACGTTTTTCGACTGCCAATCGCCGGGCGAACCCGCGCGCCGGATGAGTCCCGGGCCCTTGGATCAATGAACTTGGGAGGAGTCGTAGTTCGCTCCTCGCCACGCCTCATCGGCGCATGTCGTTTAGGAACGAGCTACCTCGATACGGTGCAACGGCTGGCTCAGATCTCCATCGAAGAACTGCGTGGGTAAAAAAGGGGTACAGACTAATCGCTTGAAGTCCAGGAGCCGCTTTGATACGGTCCCCTCTGCTGAAGGGCGCCCGTGGTGCCCGAAGAGGGCCCAGGGAAGGCGGTGCGAATCCGCCGCGACCCCGTCACTGTAATCGGGGACGAAACCCGCATGAGCCACTGGCCGGTAAGGCTGGGAAGGCGCGGGGAGTAGGACGATCCGAGAGCCAGGAGACCTGCCCGGGCGCCCCATACCTCAACCGGTCTTCGCGGGAGGACACGGAGCGGTGGCTCATTCGTCGCCCAGGGTGCTCGTCGTTGCTGGTGTCGCGAGCGGTGTCGGCAAGACCACCATTACGCTTGGTCTTCTCGAGGCGTTTCGTCGCCGCGGCCTCGTTGTCCAGGCATTCAAGGTCGGCCCGGATTTCATCGACCCCGGCTTTCATGAACTGATCACCGGTCGGCCGTCCTACAGCCTCGACGGCTGGATGTGCGGGCAGCCCCATGTCCTGGCCACCGTCGCGCGTGAGGCGGCGGGAGCGGATATCGCCATCGTCGAAGGAGTGATGGGCTGTTTCGACGGGTTCGACGGCACGAGCGATGACGGCTCCACCGCTCAGGTTGCGAAATGGCTGGGCGCGCCGGTAGTACTCGTCATCGACGCGAGGGCCCAATCCCGAACCGCAGCGGCCGTCGTGCTCGGCTGCGAACGCTTCGATCCTGCGCTGAACGTGGCGGCCGTGATCGCCAACCGCGTCGCTGGCGACGTCCATCGCCGCTGGGTAGAGGACGCCATTAACGCCACCTGCCGTGCCGTCTCAGTCGGTGCCATCACGCGCGATGAGCTGCTCACACTCCCCGAGCGGCATCTCGGTCTCGTCACCGCCGGCGAGGGCACATTCACCCCGGCGCGCCGGGCGCGCTTGGCGGAGATCATCGAGGCGTCGATCAACCTAGATCAGCTCTTGAAAATCGCGGCGCCCATGCGCGAGACCGCGCAGGCACAATCCAGGGTGGACGCGGTGCCGACACGTGCGAGGATCGGCGTCGCCCGCGACGCGGCCTTCCAATTCTATTACCCCGAGAATCTGGACCGGTTTCGGGCCGCCGGGGCAGAGATTGTGTTCTGGAGCCCGCAGGTCGCCGACACGGTGCCCGACGTCGATGGGCTATACCTGGGCGGTGGCTATCCCGAGCTTCATGCTCGCGAGCTCAGTGAGAACGAGCGCGTGCGGAAGGCCGTGCGCGCGTTTGCCGAGGCGGGGAAGCCGATCTACGCGGAATGCGGGGGTCTCATGTACCTCGCAGAAACCCTCGAAGATCCTGAGGGCGTCGCCCATCCCATGGTGGGAGTGTTGCCCGCGGCCGTGCGCATGCGGCCCCGCAAGCTGTCGCTCGGGTACACCGAAGTCTCCTTCACATCGGATACGCCCCTCGGTCCGGTAGGGACGACGGCGCGCGGCCACGAGTTCCACTACTCGACTCTCGACCCTGTGCCCGACTTCGTGTCACGCACGTGGCGCATAGAGAAGCGTCGCGGCGGCGCTCGCGCGGAGGGTTACGTCATCGGCCGCACGCTCATGAGTTACGTCCATCTCCACTTCGCGTCGTGTCCCGAGATACCACGCCGGTTCGTCGACGCGTGCACTCAAACGCAGTGATGCCACCCGAACAGGAGGGTGTGATGACACAGCTCGCTATGCAGGCAGCAACCAATCGGGGAGTCCTCGTCGGAGCGGTCGCGCTCGGCATGTTCGCCCTGTATCTCCTCGCGCTCGACCAGGGGTTCTTTCTGTCACTGTTCCAGGGTGCCATCGCGTTCGACATCAACCTCCTCCACGAGCTGGTCCACGACGCGCGTCACGTGGCTGGATTCCCCTGCCACTAGGCACATCGTGCGGAGCTCCACGGCAGGAGTGCTGGGCGCTGCGGTACTGGCTGGTCTGATCGCTGGCGCGATCACCTCGGCGTTTCACTTCGTGCTCGCCGAGCCGGTGATCGAGCGAGCGATCGAGCAGGAGAAGGAGACGAAGATGGCGCAGGGCGCGAATTCCGAAGCGCCGATCGTCAGCCGCACGGTACAGCGGAGAGGCCTCGTCATCGGGCTCCTCATCTATGGCGCCTGCTGGGGTGGGCTCTTCGGCGTTCTCTACTTGGTCATCGAGAGTCGCCGTCAGCTCTGGGATCCCCGGATTCGCGGCTGGCTCCTGGCGGTCGTCATCGGATGGGCGGTGGCCTGGTTCCCGTTTCTCAAGTATCCGGCCAATCCTCCTGGCGTCGGTGAGACCGTGACGGTCGTTCATCGACAGCTCCTGTACCTGGGCTTCATTGTGCTGTCCGCGGCTGGCGCTGCAATCGCGTTCGTCGTTCACGGGCGAGGTGCCCTGGGAGGTGCACGCGCCGTCTTGATTCTCTACGCGGTCTACGCGGTCGCGCTCTATCTCGCCATGCCCGCGAATCCTGATCCGGTCCGGATGCCGGGGGACCTCGTCTGGACCTTCCGCGCGATCTCCCTTGCGGGCCTCGTGGTGTTCTGGCTCGCGCTTGGGACCTCGTTTCAGTGGCTCGCGCGAGCGCGTGCGTAGATGCCGGACGTCGGCCTCGTGTTCCTGTGCTCCGGATGTTGTTGTGGTCACCCCGAGCGGGGTGGGCCGAAGCCCGCGCCGCGAGCCCTGAAAATGGCGGCGCGCCGTGCCTATCGAATGTCCAACGTCGTCGGCTCGCTGCGCTTGTCCTTCACCGATTGTCTCGGCCCCTGTAGCGAGGCCAACGTGCTGTTCCTGTATCTGCATGGCCGGCCACTCTGGTTTCGACGGATGAACTCACCCGAGCTGCTCGCCGACTTGCTCGCGTATGCGGGCGACGCCTTGCACGATCACGACGTCACGCTTCCGGAGAGTCTGGCCGTCAGATCGTTCTCGTGGGCCGGGGGCGGGGTCGGTCCCGAGCCTCCCGTGGAGGAACTCGCGTGAGCACGCCCAGGCGCGCGATGGTCGTGGATGCTGTACTCGTCGCACCCGGTGTCCAGCGTGTGCGCCTGCAGATGTCCGACGGCGAGAAACTTGGCCACCGTGCCGGCCAGTACGTCTTGCTCCATGCTCGCGCGGCAGACGGCAGCGTCGTGAAGCGCGCGTACTCGATCGCGTCGGCGCCAGCAGAGGATCCACTCTTCCAGTTCTGCGTGCGCCTGGTGCCAGACCACCCGGCCTCGACGTTCGTCCACACCCTCGCGACTGGGGACGAAGTGTCCTTCTCCGGGCCCTGGGGCAAGTTCGTCGTCGATGATGACGCGCGCGATCTGACGCTGGTCGCGACGGGCACGGCGATCTCGTGCACGGGCGCCATCCTGCGCGACGAGCTGGCGTGCCCGCGACCGCGTCGCGTCCGTCTCTTCTGGGGCCTGCGGTCCGAACAGGACGTGCATGGCCGTGAGCGTCTGGACGAGCTGGCGCAAGCGTATCCACTGTTCTCGTACGTCATCCCGCTGTCGCGGCCACTCGACGTCACGACCCGGCCGGAGCGCGTCACCGATCTTTTGCGCGAGAGCGTGTCGGCAGAGGCGCTGTACTACCTCGCCGGGAACGGCGCGATGATCGCCGATGCGGAAGACATCCTTGACGCGAGCGGCGTGCCGGCGACCTCGATCCGGAAAGAAGTGTTCTTCACCCCGGGTCTAGTGCGCGTCTCGCTTCGCGAGCGCCAGGCGCGAGCGGCGAACCGCGAGCGCTTGGGGCGTTCGGTCATCGGCCTCGCGATCCACGGAGGAACGTCGAGCGTCGAAGTCACGGGGGCCATCGAAGAAGCGCTCGCTCTGGCAAAACTGTCGGCGAGCGATGTGAGGAATCTTGCCGCCGCTGCGAAGGCGTCGGACGAGCCGGGCCTTGCCGGAGCGGCGGAGAAGCTCGGCCTCTCCGTCGAGTTTTATCTCCCCGCCGAGGTCGAGGCCGCATCGACGGCGAGAGGATTCACGAGCGTGTGCGAGGCCCTCGCGAGTGTGAGTGCGGGCACGGCGCGTCTGATCCTTCCCAAGCACAAGACTCCCGCCGTGACCGTGGCGATCGCGGTCGTAGCGGGAGGCGAGTAAACAACCATGAGCAGCAAGCCGGTAGCGCCGATCATTCTACCCGACGCGATCGAGGCCGAGTCGTTCCGCATCATCGAGTCCGAGATGGGACCGCACGACTTCTCGGTGATCGAATGGCCCGTGGTCCAGCGCGCGATCCATTCGACGGCAGACTTCGAGCTCGGGCGCAGCCTGGTGTTCCATCCGCGCGCAGTTGAGGCGGGGATCGCGGCGATCCGCAAGGGCGCGCACGTGGTCGCCGACGTGCAGATGATCCAGGCCGGAATCAGCGCAGCGTATCTTGCGGAGTTCGGTGGGCGCGTCCTCTGCTACATGGCCGATCCCGACGTCGCGACGAAGGCGCGGGCGGAGGGCACGACGCGCGCGATCCAGTGCATGCGCAAAGCAGCGCGCGAGGCGCCGGGCGCAATCTACGCGATCGGGAACGCGCCGACAGCGCTGCTCGAACTGGTCCGGCTCGTTGAGGACGGGGAGGCGAACCCGGCGCTGATCATCGGCGTGCCCGTCGGGTTCGTGTCAGCGGCCGAGTCCAAGGAGCAGCTACGTCGGCAGGGGCTGGTGCCCTACATCACCAACCGAGGGCGCAAGGGCGGCACGCCGGTGGCGGTGTCGATCACGAACGCGCTGCTGAGGATGGCGCGTGGCCGTGCCGCGGAGGAGAAAGGCGCATGAAGCTCTATGCGATCGGTGTCGGCCCCGGAGCGCCTGATCTCATCACGCTTCGGGCCGCAGAGATTCTCAAGCGCGTGCCTCTCGTGTTCAGCCCGCTCTCGGCGATGGGGACGACGAGCCGTGCCCTCGATGTCGTGCGCGGCCTTATCGATTCCTCGCGACAGCAGATCGTTGAGCTGACGTTCCCGATGCAGAAGGAGCAGGACGAACTGGAAGGGGAATGGGAGGACGCCGCGACCGAGATCGTGGAGCAGCTCCGGCGTCATGGGGAGGGCGCCTTTATCACCATCGGCGACGTGTCCCTCTACTCGACGTTCATCTACGTGCAGCGCATCCTCGAAGTCCAGCATCCGGACCTCATCGTCGAGATGGTGCCTGGCATCCCGTCGTTTTCCGCCATGACGGCGCTGATGGGCATGCCGTACGGACAGGGCGACGATCGCATCGCGATCCTGCCCGCCACGTTCGGGCCCGACCGGATCGCCGCCGTACTGCGTGAGTTCGAGACCGTGATCCTCATGAAGGTCAATCGGGTGATTGACGAGGTGCTCGATACGCTGGAGCAGCTCGGGCTGACGGACCACGCGACATTCGTCACCAAATGCGGCATGCCGGACCAGGACGTCGTCTACGATGTACGGACGCTGCGCGGTCAGCGCCCGAGCTACTTCTCGATCCTGCTCGTGACGAAGACCGCGCGACCGTCGGGGACCACGGTGGCGCCGCCACCGCCGAATCTTGCCGCCGGCGTTCCCCTGACCGCTCCGGCTCCGATCAACGGCTCCGCGCAGACCCCGAGCGCAGGGCACTCCGTCGCCGCGACGCCGAGCGCGCCCGAAATACCGTCAAAGCTCGGCGGCAAGCTCTTCCTCGTGGGCTTCGGGCCGGGCAACCATGATCACCTGACGTTTCGCGCGCGCGAGGCGATCGGGGAGGCCGAGGTCATCATTGGCTACCGCACCTACGTCCGCCTCGTCCGTGGGTTGATCGAGGGCAAAGAAGTCCACTACACGGGCATGACGGAGGAGCTGGACCGCGCCAGGAAGGCGGTCGACTTCGCGTACGCCGGACGCAAGGTGGCACTCATCTCGAGTGGCGACGTCGGGATCTATGGCATGGCGGGCCCGGCGCTCGAGATCCTGAAGGAGAAGGGCTGGCGGCGGGGCTGTGGCGTCGACGTCGAGGTTGTGCCAGGCGTGACGGCGCTCTCGGCCTGCGGCTCCGTCCTCGGCGCGCCGATCATTCACGACTTCGCGGCGATCTCGCTCAGCAACCTCCTCACCCCGTGGGAGGTCATCGTCAAGCGCATTGAGGCAGCGGCTGCCGCCGACTACGTCATCGCACTCTACAACCCGAAGAGCGGACGGCGGACGCAGCAGATCGTGGAGACGCAGAAGATTCTGCTGAAGTACCGGCGTCCCCCCACGCCGGTCGGCATCGTGAAGAGCGGGCTCCGCCAGGGCCAGCGCGTCGTCCAGACCACCCTCGTCGACATGCTCAACCACGAGATCGGCATGCTGACGACGATCCTCGTCGGCAACTCGACGACGTTCACGTACGAGGGCCTGATGATCACGCCCCGCGGCTACCAGCACAAATACGAGTTGGGGTCGCTCGACGGGGCCGCCGCCGAGGCGTCGGAGGCCATGATGGCGGATGTGAGGCTCGGGATTGATCCCTTCCTCGGCCAGAAGAAGAAGGGCGGCGCGTGACGCGCGAACGCCGCGGCCTCATCCTCTGCTACACCGGCGACGGCAAGGGTAAGACGACCGCGGCCCTCGGCCTCGCCGTCCGCGCCGTTGGCGCCGGTCTCCGGGTGCGCATGCTGCAGTTCATCAAGGGCGAGTGGAAGCCGGCGGAGCTGAAGGGGTTGGCGCTGCTGGGCGATGCCGTCTCCATTGAGCAGCTCGGGATTGGCTTTGTGACGTACAAGCCGAAGCACCCTTACGAAGAGCACGTCGAGGCCGCGCAGGCTGCGTGGGCGCAGGCGAAGCAGGAAATGCGGTCGGGGGCGCAGGACGTGCTGATCCTGGACGAGATCAACAACGCCTTCCGCTTCGGTTTGCTTGCGCCCGCGGAGGTCATCGAAGCGTTGAAGGCGAAACCCATCGAGTTGACCGTCGTGCTCACCGGACGAGGTGCGCCGCCTGAGATCTGCAACGTGGCCGACCTCGTGACCGAGATGAAATCGGTGAAGCACCCGTACCAGCAGGGCATCCCCGCGCAGTACGGGATCGATTTCTGAAGGCTCATCATGGATGCAGAACCGAAGCGTGGCAAGGCTCTTCGCGAGGGATTCTCGACGGGTTCTTGTGCCGCCGCAGCCGCCAAAGCCGCGACAACCGCTCTGGTGACGCATGCGCCGCAGACGGAGGCCACGATCGACTTGCCAATTGGCCGCCGGGTGACATTCGCGGTCAACGGCTGTCAGCTCGAGGACAACCTCGCGCGCTGCTCGGTGATCAAGGACGCGGGCGACGATCCCGATTGCACTCACGGCGCCGAGATCTTTGCCGAGGTGCGCCTCAAGGCTGGACCCGGGATCTCCATCGATGGCGGAGAGGGCGTGGCGCGGGTCACGAAGGCCGGGCTCGGCCTCGAGATCGGCAAGGCGTCCATCACCCGCGTCCCGATCACGATGATCACCGATTCAGTGACCGTAGCGCTTGCTAGCGCGGGATGGTCTGGTGGCGCCGACGTCGTCATCGCCGTGCCAGGCGGCGTCGAGATGGCGAAGAAGACCATGAACCACCGGCTCGGCCTCGTCGGCGGGATTTCCATCCTGGGCACGAGCGGCATCGTCAAGCCCTACTCGACCGCCGCCTACAAGGTCAGCATCGTGAACAGCATCGACGTCGCCGTCTCCGAAGGCTTGACGGAAGTCGTCATCACCACAGGGGGCAAGAGCGAAGAGTATGCGCAACGCATCTGGCCCCTCCCCGATACGGCGTTCGTGCAGATGGGCGACTGGGTCGGGTTCACGCTCGCGTACTGCCGGAAGCGTCGGCTCGCTAAGGTCGATGTCGCCGGCATGATCGGCAAGCTCTCCAAGATCGCGGACGGCGAGTTCTACACGCACGCCCGCCAGTCGGCCGTCAATCTTGGCGGACTGGCGGCGATCGCGGAGTCGATGGGCGCGCCACCGGATATTGTCGAGAAGATCCGCCTCGGGAACACGGCGCGCGAGGCCCAGGAGATCGTCCTCGCCTATGGAGTGCAGGGCTTCTTCGACCGCGTGGCCGAGAAGGTCTCCACGAACTGCCGCCGATATGTCGAGGACGCGTTCTCGGTGGAGACGGTGATCACCGATGCCGACGGAACGATCCTCGGGCGGGCCGTCGCATGAGCGAGGAGCGCGGGAGCATCCACGTCGTTGGCGTCGGCAACGAAGGCGCTGAGAGCCTGACGCCGCGGGCGCTCGCGATCGTAGAGAAGGCGGAGGTGCTGGTGGGCGGGCAACGGCTGCTCGATGCGTTCCCCGACGTGCCGGCCGAGCGCCTGAAGATCGGCGCCCACGTTGACGAGGTACTCGCAACCGTCGCGGCGCGGCGAACGACGAGCCGGGTGGTTGTTCTTGCCACCGGTGATCCCAACTACTTCGGGATCACGCGGGCGCTACTCCGTCACGTGCCGGCAGAGGATCTCGAGATCGTGCCCAACGTGAGCGCGCTCCAGTGGGCGTTCGCCAAGGCACGCGAGCCGTGGGACGACGCGGCGTTCCTCACCGTCCACGGACGGACCATGGCGGGGCTCGCCGAGGCGGTGCGCGGTCAGCGGAAGGTCTGCCTCTTCACCGACGAACGCAATACCCCGGCGGCGATCGCCCGCGCCCTCCTCGACGCCGGCCTCCTCGAGTACCGCGCGGTTCTCTGCGAGGACCTGGGCGGCGTGTCGGAGGCGGTGATCCGTCTGTCGCTGGAGGAACTCGCGAGCCGCGACGCGCATCCGCTGAACACGCTGATCCTGCTCGCCTCGGAGATGACCGCGGGTCCGACGCCTGTCGCATGGACACCCGGTCTCACCGAAGATGTCTTCGACCAGCGGAAGCCGAAGCTCGGCCTCATCACCAAGCGTGAGATCCGCGTGCTCAGTCTCGCTCGTCTCGCGCTCCGGCCGGACAGCGTGGTGTGGGACATCGGCGCCGGCTCGGGGTCGGTCAGCGTCGAAGGCGCGCGTCTCGCACCTCATGGCCGCGTCTTCGCCGTCGAGAAGAACGAGGACGACGTCGAGATCGTGCGGTCCAACGTCGAGAAGTTCCACGTCCCGCACGTGACCGTCCTACACGCGACTGCTCCGGATCGACTCGACGAGTTGCCGGATCCCGACGCGGTGTTCGTCGGCGGCAGCGGGGGGAAGCTCCGCGAGATCCTGTGTATCGCCGCCGCCCGCCTGAGACCGAGCGGACGCATCGTCGTCAACGCTATCACGCTCGACACGCTGCACGAGACCGTGACCGTATTCCGTGAGCTGCGGCTCCAGCACGAGGCGATCCTGGTGTCGATTGCGCGGTCCAAACCGCTCCTCAACATGATGAGCTTCGAGGCGCTCAATCCCGTCTACATCGTCACCGCCTGGTGGAGTGAGGGCGCGGTCGCATGAACGCGGTGCCCAAGACGGGAGAAGCTCACGCGCTCCCGACGGAGGAACGTCGCGGCGTCTACCGGGCAATTCACGAACGGCGTGACGTCCGGTCGCAATTTCTTCCTGACCAGATCCCTGATCAGATCCTCGCCCGGCTCCTCGACGCCGCCCACCACGCGCCATCGGTGGGCTTCATGCAGCCGTGGAACTTCATCGTGATCCGCGATCGCGGCGTGCGAGGAGCCGTGCGCGACGCCTTCCTGCAAGAGCGTGTTCGCGCGGCGGCCCTATACGACGAACCCCGTCGCTCCCAGTTCCTGGCCTTGAAGCTCGAGGGGATCCTCGACGCGCCTCTCAACCTCTGCGTGGCCTGCGATCCAACCCGCGACGGCCCCCATGTGCTCGGCCGCAGCGCCGTGCCCGAAACCGACGTTTACAGCACCTGCTGCGCGGTCCAGAACTTCTGGCTCGCCGCTCGCGCGGAGGGCATCGGCGTCGGCTGGGTCAGCATTCTTCAGTCCGTGGAGCTGAAGCGCATCCTCGAGATCCCAGCGCCCGTCATCGCCGTTGCGTACCTCTGTGTCGGCTACGTTTCGGACTTCAGCGACACGCCCGATCTGGAACGCGCCGGGTGGCGAACGCGTGTGTCACTCGCCGACCTTGTCTTCGAGGACCGCTGGGGTCGACAGGAGGCACGCGTGCGGACGGCATTCGCGGGAATGGGTGGAGCGCCGTGATGAGGGAAGTCACGCCAGGAACCGTGTACATCGTCGGGGTCGGGCCGGGTGATCCTGAGTTGATGACGTTGCGGGCGAAGAACATCATCGACGCCGCTGACCTCATCATCTACACCGGCTCGCTGCTCGGCGACGATGGGTTCAAGGACGTCAAGCCAACGGCGAAGTTGGTCGACAGCGCCGGCCTACACCTGGAGCAGATCGTCGACCTGATGAAATCGGCCGCGCGCGACGGCCAGGTCGTGGCCCGCGTGCACGACGGGGACCCCGCCATCTTCGGCGCGCTGTCGGAGCAGGTCGCCCCGCTAGAAGCGGCTGAGATTCCCTTCGAGGTCGTGCCCGGCGTGACGGCGGCGTTCTCGGCGGCGGCCGTGCTCAAGGCGGAGCTGACAATTCCCGAGCTGGCTCAGACCGTCATCCTGACGCGGATGGAAGGGCGGACGCCGGTGCCGGACGGCGAGAAGCTGCGCGACCTCGCCCGCCACGGGACGACACTCGTGCTCTATCTCAGCATCGTGCTGATCGACCGAGTCGTGGCCGAGCTCCGCGAGGGTTACCCCGATGAGACGCCGGTGGCCGTCGTACAGCGCGCATGGTGCCCGGATCAGATCATCCTGCGCGGCACGCTGGCGGACATCGCGGACCAGGTGAAGACGGCGAAGATGCGCGCGCAGGCGCTCATCATGGTCGGGCCGGTCTTCCGCGAAGACCTGCGGCAGACGTGGGACAGGAAGTCGAAGCTCTACGATGCCGAATTCTCGCACGCCTTCCGGCGTGGGACGCCGAGGCGTCCGGCGGGGACTGAGGAGGGCGGCGCATGAGGGACTCCGTGCTCATGGTACTCGAGGAAGCGCTCTCGTTCGGCGACACGCTCGTGATCGTTCGTTCTGGGGCAGCGATCGCCGAGGTCATGGGCGGGCCGCTGCGCCGCGGACAAGAGTGGCTGACCATCGGCGACGATGGCACGGGTGCCTCTCACGTCCACGTCAAGATCTCCGAGGTCCAGAGGCTCCGTTTCCGCCATGGCGAAGGTCGCAATGCCGCCCTCGACGTCCTGAACGCGAACGGGGAGGCAATCTTCTCCCTGTCATTCCGGAAGACGAGCGCGGGTCGAGCGGAGACGTTCGACTCAGACCGGCTCGCGACTCTGAAAGCGCGGTTCGGTCACCTCGCTGAGGTGCCAGCGTGACGCTCGCCGTCATCACGGTCACCAAACAGGGGATCGCGCTGGGCGAGCGGATCCTCGCCGCCGAGCCCGAGGCTGTGCTCTACGTCCCCGCCAAGTATGGTCTGGAGCCGAGCGCGCGTATCCGCGTGTTCTCAGGGCAGCTCGCTCCGCTGCTCGCCGAGATCTACGGGGCCTACGAGGGATTCGTGTTCCTGATGGCGACAGGCATCGTCGTTCGGATGATCGTCGAGTACATCAAAGACAAGCGCTACGACCCCGCCGTCGTTGTCATGGACATCACTGGCCGCTTCGCGATCAGCCTCGTGTCCGGACACCTCGGTGGCGCCAACGCGCTTACGCGCCGACTTGCGGAAGTCACCGGGGCGACGCCGGTGATCACGACGGGGACCGACGTCAACGAGACGATCGCGCCGGACGTCATCGCCATGGAGATCGGCGGCGAAGTCGACGACTTCGAGGTGATGAAGAAGGTCAGCGCCGCGCTCGTGGACGGAGACGCGACCGGCGTCGTCGACCTGACCGGCGTGAACGCGCCATCCCTCGAGCGCAGCCTGAAACCGAACGTCAAGATCCTCTCGTCCCTCGAGACGCTGCGGGCGTCGGCGGTCACCGCGGCCATCGTCATCACCAACCGTATGCTCGACGTGCGCGACTTCGGCCGTCCGGTGGTGATTCTGCGCCCCAAGAACCTCGTGGCCGGTGTCGGCTGCAACAGGGGCACGAGCGCCGAGGAGATCACGGGTGCGATCGAAGCCGTGCTCCGCGAGCACGGGCTGTCGATCAAGAGCCTCAAGGGTCTGGCGAGCGTTGATGCCAAGCGTGACGAAATTGGGCTCGTGGACGCGGCGAAGCGTCTGGGGCTCCCCCTGACATTCTGCGACAAAGCGACGCTCAACGCAGTGCCCGACGTGCCGAACCCGTCGGAGGCGCCTATGAAGTTCGTCGGTGTCCAGGGCGTTGCGGAGCCGGCCGCGCTCCACGTCTCTCGTGGGAGCTTGATCGTCGAGAAGGTGAAGAGCGGTAACGTCACCGTCGCCGTCGCGGAGTCGCCATCCCGATGAGCATGCTCGCGCCTTGCCTGATGATCCAAGGGACCGGCTCGGGGGTCGGTAAGAGTGTGCTCGCCACGGCGTTCTGTCGCTCGTTCGCGCGCGCAGGCTACCGCGTGGCGCCGTTCAAATCCCAGAACATGGCGCTGAACGCGTGCGTCACAGTCGACGGCGGCGAGATCGGGCGTGCCCAAGCGGCCCAGGCTGAAGCCGCCGGCATCGAGCCGACCGTGGACATGAACCCGATTCTGCTGAAGCCGGAGACGGACCATCGCTCCCAGGTCGTGGTCCGCGGTCAGGTGCACGCCACGGTCGACTTCACAGCGTATCGGCGCATGAAGCCGGCGCTGCTCCCCGTCGTCGAGGAAAGCCTGATGCGACTCCGGCGATCGTACGAGCTGATTGTCATCGAGGGCGCCGGGAGCCCAGCGGAGATTAACCTCCGCGAAGGCGAAATCGTCAACATGCGCATCGCCCGCATGGCGAATGCGGTCGTGCTTCTGGTCGGCGACATCGATCGGGGCGGCGTGTTCGCCGCGCTCCTCGGGACGATGGAGCTCCTCGATGCCGAGGACCGGAGGCGCGTCGGCGGTTTCATCATCAACAAGTTTCGGGGGGACGCCTCGCTTCTCGTGCCAGGCTTCGACGTCTTGACCTCGCGCACGGGTGTCCCCGTGCTCGGCGTGGTGCCCCATTTCACCGAGCGCCTGGTCCCCGCCGAGGATTCGCTCGACCTCGACGCCGCCGGGTCCCCGGTCGGTCCCGTCGTCGTGGACATCGCCGTGGCACGGCTGCCCCGGATCTCGAACTTCGACGACTTCGAGCCGCTCGCCCGCGAGCCTGGCGTCCGAGTTCGCTTCGTCCGGACGCCGGCAGAAGTCGCTGCCGCTGACGCCATCGTGCTCCCCGGAAGCAAGAGCACGATCGCTGATCTGCAGTGGCTCAGGGACAGCGGACTCGCGTCCGCTGTCTCCGCGGCGGCCGGCGAGGGACGCATCGTGATTGGCGTCTGTGGCGGTTATCAAATGCTTGGGATGGCGATCCGCGACCCCGAACATGTCGAGTCACGAGTCGACACGACGCCGGGACTCGGGCTCATTCCGGTCGTCACCACGTTCTCGGCAGCGAAGACGACCGTCCGGGTGCAGGCGGAAGTGACGGTCGCGGCTGGTCCGTTCGCCGGCGCGGCTGGCAGCGGCGTGGCGGCCTACGAGATCCATGCAGGGCGCACCGATGGTGACGGCGTGCCGCGACCCTTCGTGGTGCTCGCCCGCCGCGGCGCCGCGGTGCGCGAGTTCGAGGGCGCGACCAATGCGGCCGGCAGCGTGATCGGGACCTATCTGCACGGCCTGTTCGCCAATGATGCCCTTCGCCGGACGCTCCTTGTCCACCTCGCCACGCGCAAGGGCGAGCGACCGGACGACCGCTGGGGTGCTGGGGACGCTGCGATCAATCGTTACGACCGCCTCGCCGACATTCTGGACGACGCGGTCGATCTACGCGCGATCAGCAAGCTTGTGGGCCTTGAATCTCGAGACAGCGATGGGAGGGTCGAATGACCGGAGACGTGGTCCTGCTGGTCGGGCATGGCAGCCGTGAGCAATCCGGCAACGACGAGTTCCTGAAGTTCTGCGAGGTGATCAAGCCGCACCTCGGGCCGGAGCGCGTCGAGACGTGTTTCATCGAGCTGACGACACCCCTCGTGCCTGAGAGCCTCGACCGTTGCGTCGCGCTGGGCGCGCGTCGCGTGATCGTGCTGCCGGTCATCCTGCTCGCCGCCGGCCACGTCAAGGTCGAGCTGCCTCACGAGCTGGACGAGGCCAAGGAGCGCCACCCCCCCACCGAATTCCTCTACGGCCGTCACATCGGTCTGGACCCGCTCGTCATCGAGATCATGCGCGAGCGCCTTGCGGAGGTGGAGCGCGAGGCCGAGTGGTCGCCTGAGAACACGGCGATTCTGGTCGTCGGCCGCGGCTCCAGCGATCCTGACGCGAACAGCGAGCTGTTCAAGCTGTCCCGGCTGCTATGGGAGTCCAGACGGTACCCGTGGGTCGAGTCGTGCTTCATCGGCGTGACGAGCCCGTCGCTGCCTGAGGGGCTCGCGCGTTGCGCGGCGCTCGGTGCCCGGCGCATCATTGCCGTTCCGTACTTCCTGTTCACCGGCGTCCTCATCCCGCGCATTCATCGGATCGTCGACGAGTTCATGACCGGGCATCCGGGCCTCGAGGTGCGTGTGAGCGATTATCTCGATGGGCACCCGAAGCTCATCACCGTGCTGCAGGACCGGAAGCGTGAAGCCCTGCAGGGAGAGGTCAGGATGAACTGCGCACTCTGTAAGTACCGGGTGCAGATGCCGGGCCACGAGCACGCCGCCACGGTGCCTGCGTGAGCGATGGCTGCGTCTATCTTGTAGGCGCGGGGCCCGGCGATCCGGGCCTGCTGACGCTCAAGGCGGCGTGGATCTTGGGCACGGCCGATGTTGTCGTCTACGACAATCTTGTCAGCGACGCGATCCTCGATCGGTTGCCGGCGCGCGCCGAGCGCGTGTACGCGGGCAAAGAAGCGGGCTCGCACACGATGGACCAGATGGCCATCAACGCGTTCCTCGAGGAGCGCGCGCGGAACGGGCAGATAGTGGTGCGGCTGAAAGGCGGCGACCCCTTCGTGTTTGGTCGTGGCGGTGAGGAAGCTGAGTACCTCGCCGCGCGGGGAATTCGGTTCGAGATCGTGCCCGGGGTGACCTCGGCGATCGGTGTGCCCGCCTACGCCGGTATTCCCGTGACGCATCGGGGGGTCGCCGCGAGCTTCACTGTCGTCACCGGTCGGGCCGGGCCGATTGGCGAAGCGCCCGACATCAAATGGGATCACGTCGGCGGCGCCGACACGATCGTGATTCTCATGGGCGTGGCGAACCACGATCATCTGATCCGCACCCTGCTCGACAGTGGGCGCCGGGCAGAGACACCGGTCGCCGCCATCCGCTGGGGCACGACGGCCCAGCAGATGGTCGTGATCGGCACGCTCATGACGATCGCCGCGCGGATGGCGAAAACCAAGTTGCGACCTCCGGCCATCCTCGTTGTCGGCGAGGTGGTCTCACTGATTGCGCGGATGCGCTGGGTGGAGAACCGCCCGCTGTTCGGGCGACGCATCCTTATCCCGGCCTCATATCCGGATCCGCTGACCGCGCCGCTCGAGGGCCTCGGCGCCGAAGTCCTCCACGTCGCTCCGCTGGAGAGCGGTGCCCCGGCTTCGTGGGCGCCATTGGACCGGGCGCTGAAGGGTCTTGACTCGTTCACCACGCTCGTCTTCGCGGATGAAGACGCAGTCGCGGCCACGTTCGCGCGTTTCGGCGTGCTTGGTCTGGACGGGCGTTCGCTTGCTGGCCGCCAGATCATCGCTGACGGCGAACTCACGGAGATTGCCCTGGAGAAGCGCGGCATCCGAGCCGACCTCGTAATCGACGGCTGGGATTCGGCAACGGACGCCGGAGGCGGATCATTCCTCGTCCTCGGGAGTTCCGACAGCCAGGCACCGATCGCTGCCGATTTGCGCCGTCGAGGTTTTCCCCACGAAGCGCCACCCGTTTCGATCGTGACACGCGCCAAGTGGCGCGCGGATCGGATTCGCGAGCTCCTGACGACTCGACCAGTGCACGCCATCGCCATTCCGACCACGACCCATGTGCGACGGCTCGTCAGCGTCTTGGACGACGAGGAGCGCCAGGCGCTGCGGCCACTCGTACTGGCGGTGTCGAGCGCAGCCGCCGCGCATGCACTACGTGAGCTGAGGCTTGAGCCTACGCTGCTGGCATCTGGTCCTGCCTTGCTCGCCCAGGCCCTCGCCGTGACGATGGCCGTGGCGCCAGGCGCCGAGCGTGACTAGAGCAGGTACGGGCCTCTACCCGGTCGTTCTACGTCTCCGTGATCGTCGCGTCCTCGTGGTCGGCGGCGGCAAAGTCGGGGCCCGCAAGGCGGCTGGCCTCCTCGAGGTTGGGGCTCACGTCGTGGTTGTGAGTCCTCGTTTCGCGTCGGCCTTTGCGCGGCTCGTCGAGACCGACGCGCTGACGCTCATCGAGCGGCGGTACGCGGCCGGGGACCTTGCCGATATGGCGCTCGTCGTGGCGGCCACCGATGACCGCGAGGTGAATGCTCAGGTGAGTGCTGACGCGCGCCACGCCGGCGTCCTGGTTGGCGTCGTGGACAACCCGCGTGAGTCCGACTTTATTGTCCCCGCCGTCGTACGTCGCGGTGATCTGCTCCTCGCCATCTCGACCGGCGGCCGGAGCCCCGCGCTGGCGGGTCACCTCAGGCGCGAGCTCGATCTGCTCGTGCCGGACAACTGGGAAGTACTCGTCCGGCTCCTCGGCGTTGCGCGCGCTCGTGTCCAGACCGCGGTCGAGAATCCCGTGCACCGTCAGGAATTGATGAAGCAGCTGATCACGCCCGATGTCCTCTCGACGCTCCGCAACGGCGGCGGCCAGGCCGCGACGGATCAGATCGAGGTGCTCATTGCCGGATTGGCGGCGAGTAGCCCAACGCTGCTCGAAGGGCCAGGACCCGTCGCTGAAACTCCGTCTCAGACAGAACAGGTTGACAGCCTGCCGTCGGAAATGCGGACTCCAACGCAACCCAAGAACGACAACCGTCATAGCGCGCCAGGTTCGTCACCCGGAGCGGCTCAGACAATCGAAAGATCCGAAGAGCCATGACATGAAGCCCTGGGCGCCGGTAGTTGAACCGCCGCTCCACGGCACCCCACGCGAGGGCGTGTTGGACGTCGAGTCGTCGCAGCGTCTCGAGATCGGTGACTTCGATCACCGCAGCTACCTGAGCGTAGAGGTCGAGATGCAAGAGACCGGCAGGAGGCGCGGTGCGCTCGACGTTGGGGAGCGCGGCCCGAGCCGCGTCGATCAGTTCGTCTTCGTTCTGGTGAATATACGTCGGGAACAGGAAGAACTCGTTGTCCTCGACGCTGAATCCCCTCGCTGGCTCCCGGATGCCGCCCTTGCGCAAGACAATGAACTGCCGGCCTTCAGCGAGCTCCCGACAGATCACGGCCCACTCCTTCAGAGCGAGGTCATTCGTGGCGAGCATCGGGGCTGACGATACCATGGCCGACCTCACTGCAGTCTGGAAGCTCGCAGAGGCCTGGGACCGCGGGCGCCCCCAGAGCGTCGAGCTGGCCGGTTGTCGCGCCCAGCTCTACCTGGGCGCGATGGAGATTCCCCTCGTGGCCTTCCGGCCCCGCCCGCACGTGCAACCGCGAGACGACCGTATGCAGGCCTGGCGTCCCGTCCTCGCCTCGTTGGGGCTCGTGCTCGACCCGGTGGAGACCAACCAGAACTACAAGATCAACCGCGGCGACACAAACGAGTACGTCGCACGGATCCTTCCGGACGCGTTGAAGCTCCACTGCGACCGCATCCTTGACCTCGGGCCGGATGTGTTCGAGCGCATCGTGACCTCCTACCTGGCTCTCCCGCGCGCCTGATGACCGTCAGCCGCGTTGAGCACGTGGGGGACCCGACGGCCGTGCTGATGTGCGGCCTACCAGCGTCCGGTAAGACAACGACCGCGATGCGCCTGCACGCCCGTTTGGGCGGTGTGTTGATCCGAAGCTGTGACGTCTACCAAGAGCTAGGGATCGTGCTCCCTGAATGGGTGAAGCGAACGGCCCGTTTCACGGCCAATGTCGCGGAATATGACCGCGTCCGCGACAACGCGTACGGGGAGATGGCTCGGCGCGCCGAGACGAGCCTCGCCAAGGGATCACCGCTCATCATTATCGATGCCGTGTACGGCGAACGCGCGAAGCGGCAACGTCTCTACGCGCTCTGTTCGACCCGCCGCGCGATGCCGATTCTCGTCGTTTGCCTGTGTGCGGACTTCGCGGAAGTCCAGCGACGATTCCGCGCACGGGAAGGCCACGAGGCAGACCCGGAACGCGAGGCGAGCGATTTGTCGGTGTTTCACGATATCCGACGACGTTGGGAGAGTCCGTTCGAGGATGAACTCCCGAATGGCACGCGTCCCGCCATCTTGATCTACGACACGTTGAACCGCGGCGTCACTTGCCTTCCTGGAGCGGGAGCATCATTGCTCGCGCCCATCCAGGGTGCGCTGGCCACGGAGACCGCACGAGTTGCAGCGGCGCCCTCCTCTCTGTCGTATTCATCGAGCGAAATGAACGTGAAGGTGCGACCGCTGAAGAGCTAGTCCCGTACCGCTATCGGGCTCTCGTCACACCAGCGGCACGAGCCATCGCGGGGGTTGGCATCGCGGTCGTCATCGATCTCGCGTTTGGAGAACCGTCGACTCACTGGCACCCAGTGGCGGGGCTCGGCGCGGGAGGCCAAGTCTCGCTATGAAGGAACTATGAGGGAGACCGACCGAAACGCACCAATTGGGAACAAAGTGGCAGCCTCGCAAGTCCCCGACGTCTTTGGTTCCTGTCGGTTCGTCTCGATTGGCTTGTCGGTCGGATTTCCCTTCATAACCCAAAGGTCGCTGGTTCAAATCCAGCCCTTGCAACGATCGAAATCGACCGCACGCCGACCTTCAGATTCCCGTTTCAAGGGGTCCGAGATCTCAGAGGGGCGCGGTCCACGAAATGGCTTTGGGGTAT
>WNFJ01263113.1_pt1 | contig 19805 bp, 18 predicted proteins | sample 5400461 | NCBI WGS metagenome assembly WNFJ01 (sample SAMN13153349, study PRJNA577476) | soil metagenome | isolation source: 115 cm saprolite on Douglas fir-dominated hillslope | place: USA:California | collected 2013-09-17
CGCTCGAACTCGCGCTGCACCAGCTGGAAGATTTCGTCCACCCGCTGGTGGATGATGTGGGACAAGAGCTCGCGCGACGCCTGGCGCGCCCCCTGGCTGGGCGTGGACGGCAGCGTGATCATCTCCGCCGCATCCACGAGCGGCTGGTAGGCGACGCCGTAGCGCTCCTTGATCCGCTCGGCGTCCGCCTGCGTGACGCCCAGGCCCTGCACCAAGTCGCTGGTGACGTGCGCACCGGCATACTTGATCGACGCGAGGTGGCGGATCTTCCCCTCGTGGAAGATCGCCACGCCCGTCGCACCGCCGCCCACCTCGACCAGCGCGACCCCCAGTTCTTTCTCGTCGTCGGTCAGCACGGCGTAGGCGGCCGCGAGCGGTTCGAGCACCAAGTCGGCGGGCCGATACCCCGCGCGCTGCACGCTCTTGCGCAGGTTCTGCGCGGCCGTCGCCTGCACCGTGACCAGGTACATCTCGACTTCCAGCCGCGTCCCCGTCATGCCGACGGGGTCCGAGATCCCGCGCTGCTGGTCGACCACGTACTCCTGCGGGATGTCGTGCAGCAGCTCCTGATCGCGCCCGAGCGAGATGGCGCGCGCCACCTCGTTCACCCGCGCGACGTCCTCCGCCGTGATCTCATCCCCCGCGACCGCCACGACGCCCGGGGAAGTGCGCCCCGAGACGTGCTCCCCCGCGATGCCGCACGTCAGCCCCAGCACCTTGGCCCCCGCCATGCGTTCCGCGTCGCGCAACGCCGCGGCGATCGAGCGCGTGGTCTCCTCGATGTCGCGCACCATGCCGCGGCGGACGCCGGCGTTCTTGGCGACCCCGACGCCCAGGATTTTGGCGAGCGGCAGTCGCGGCAGGTCGCCCACGATCTCGGCGATCACCGCGCAGGTCTTGGTGCTGCCGAGATCGAGCCCGGCGACGAGCTGACGGTCCCGGCTCACGCCCCGGCGCTCGGTTTCCGCCGCACCACCACTTGGCCGCCGAAGCGGGCGTCGAGTTCCCCGAAAGCCCGTCCCGTCGCGGTCAGGTCCTGCGCTACCAGCACCACGGCTCGAATCACCTCCGGCCCGGCGTCGCGCCCGAGCAGCACGCGCCGCGGCCCTATTTCCAGGAGCACATCTCGGCGCGCCAAGGGGCGCGCCCCGGTGATGCTGTGAAACAGCGCCGGATCCACCGATTGGATCAGCGCCAGCACGCCGACGACGCCGGAGTCCGCGCTCGCGGCGATCGGCAGATCGAGCCCGGCGCGAGCGGGGTCGAACGGCAGTGGCCGGCCGGCGGCGTCGACCGCGACGAGACTCGCGCCGCGCGGTCCCGGCACCAGCGCCGCGGGCTCGACCTCGCGCAACTCCAGCTGCAGCGTCGCGGGCAGGCGGCGCACCACGCGCGCCTCCGCCACTCCCGGCACCCCCCGGAGGCGATCGGCGAGCAGCCGCGTGTCGCTGAACACGCTCGCCCCGGTCGGCAGTCGCAGCGCCGCGAGCACGACATCGGGCGCAAGGTTGCGCAGGCCGACGAGCTCGATCTGGCGCACGCGGAAGAACGCCACGTGCCGGAGCAGCGCGGGAGCGACGATCCAGCAGGCGGTGCCGAGCGTGGCGACCGCGACTCCCTGGAACGCCCGGCGGCGGGCTCGCGACCAGGCGTCGCTCACGTCCCAGACCCTCCGGGCTCCGCGAGGCGGCCCGTGTGCCCGAGCTCGGCCAGCAGCTCAGGCCCGACGCGCGTCACGTCCCCCGCACCGAGCGTGAAGACCACATCGCCGGCGCGCACGGTATTGGCCACCCAGGGCGTGAGCGCCGCGCGATCCCCCACGGCGACCGTCGTCGCCCCGGCCGCTGCGGCGCTGCGCGCCACCAAGTCCGCCGTGACGCCCGGCTGTGGCGACTCGCGCGCGCCGTAGATCGGCGCCACCACCACCACATCGGCCGCCGCGAGCGCCCGCCCCAGCGCTGCCCCATGCAGCCGGGTGCGCGAAAACAGATGCGGCTGGAATACCGCGACGAGGCGCCGCGCGGGGAGCGCCTGGCGTGCCGCAGCGAGCGTGGCCGCGACTTCGGTCGGGTGGTGTGCGTAGTCGTCCACCACCGTGACGCCCCGCGCTTCCCCGATTCGCTCGAACCGCCGGCCCACCCCCGAGAACTCCGCGAGCGCCGCGCGGCAGCGTTCGAGATCGGCGCCCAACTCGGCCGCCACGGCCAGCGCCGCGGCGGCGTTGCGCACATTGTGCAGTCCCGGGACGCGCAATTCGAGCGCCAGGGTGCGCCCCCCGGGCAACTCCACCCGGGCCTGCGAGCCGCGCTCGTCGAAGCGCGGCTCGATGATGCGCACATCAGCGTCCGCCCCAAGCCCGACCCGCCACAGCGGCGCCCGGAGCGCTGCCGCGACGCGCTGCGCCCCCGCGTCGTCGCCACCCACGATGACACGCCGCGCCACCCCCGCGAACTCGACGAACGCTTGCTCGAGCGCCGCCACGCTGCCGCCGTAGCACTCGAGGTGGTCGGCCTCGACGTTCGTCACCACCGCAATCGCGGGCCGCAGCGACAGGAACGCGCGATCGAACTCATCGGCCTCGACCACGTACAGCCCGCTGCCGCCCACGCGGGCGTTGCCGCCCCACCGAGCGACGCGGCCGCCGGCGAGTCCCGTAGGATCCCGCCCAGCGGCCGCCAGCGCCTCCGTGACCATCACCGTGGTGGTCGTCTTGCCGTGCGTGCCGGCCACGGCGACCACCGTCCCTCCGGCGACGGCCTGACCTAGGGCGTCAGCCCGCCGTATCACCGGGACCCCGAGGCTCCGCGCTCGCTCCAGTTCGGGGTGGTCTCCCGGCACCGCAGCCGTCACCACCAATGCCCGAGCGCCGACCACATGCCCGGGGTCGTGACCCCGCCAGATTTCCACCCCCTGGGCTGCCAAATCGGCTGTTCCGGAGGGGTCGGCGTCGCATCCGGTGATCGCTTGGCCTTGCCGCACGGCGAGGAGAGCGAGGCCGCTCATGCCCGCTCCGGCGATCCCCATGAAATGGATCGGGCGGGGATCCACCGTGGTAAACAAGGTCATTAGTGAGGGCCTAATATAGCCATTCTACGAAACTTGCGAAAGAGACCATCGCTCACGCGATCAGTGTCAAGATGCTCGACACGATGTCCCGGGTGGCGTTGGGGTGTCCCCGGGCACCGGCGTGGGCAGCCAGTTCGGCGCGACGGGCCGGGTCGCGGGTCGCCGAGCAGCGCGGTGACGCTGTCGGCCAGTCCGTGAGCCGACAGGTCGCGCTCGGCGAGGGCGATCGCGGCGCCCGCCCGGGCGAGGGCCCGGGCGTTGGCGGTCTGGTGATCCGCCGCCGCCGTCGGCAGCGGCACGAGGATGCTCGGCTTCGCCCAGGCACACAGTTCGGCGACCGTCATGGCGCCGGCGCGCGCCACCACGAGATCGGCGGCCTGGTAGGCCGCGGTCATGGGATCGAAGAATCCCCGCACGACGACGCGACCCGGCACGGCGTAGCGGGCGAACGCGGCGGCCGCCGCGGGCCCGGTGCCCCACAGCACATTGATCTCGCCGAGGAGGCCACGCTCGAGCGCGCCCGCGACGGCGTAGTTGAGCGCCTGCGCCCCCTGGCTGCCGCCGAACACGAGCAGGGTGGTCTGCGCGGGGGCGAGCCCGAACGCCACCACGGCGGCGCGCCGGTCCCCTGGCTCGGGGGGGCGAACCGGATTGCCGAGCGTGAACACAGCGGTGGTGGCGGACAGCTTGAGTCGCGTGCGCGCCTCCGGGAAGCCGAGGTGCACCTGCCGCGCCTGACGCGCCAGCCAGCGAGTGGTGAGGCCCGGGAAGGCGTTCTGCTCCTGGAGTACGGTGGGGATGCCGCGGCGTTGCGCGCGCCAGACGACCGGCCCCGCCGCGTAGCCCCCGGTCCCGATCACGGCGACCGGCCGCGTGGCGTCGAGTGTGCGCCCGACGGCGCGCCACAGCCGCGGGGCGCGGATGAGCCAGCGCGCGTTGCGCCACCACGCACGCCGGTACAGCGGCTCGCTCGGCAGCAGGTAATAGCGAAACGGATAGCGCGGCAGGAGCAGCGCCTCGAGTCCCCGCTCGGCCCCTACCAAGATCGGCTCCACGTCCGCGCGCGCGTCGGCCAGCGCCTGTGCCAAGGCGAGGGCGGGCAGCAGATGGCCACCGGTGCCACCGCCCGCCACCACGATGCGGCGCGGGCGGCGGCGCGCGGACTCAGGCGTGTCCATCGCTCCCCGTGCGTCGCCCCTGGCCCACGCTGATCAGCACGCCCGTAGCGACGAGCGCGACGAACAAGCTCGAGCGTCCGTACGAGATGAACGGCAAGGTGACGCCCGTGGCCGGGAGGAGGGCCAGGCTCACGCCGATATGCAGCGCGGCGGTGATGCCGATCAGCGCGGTGAGCCCGGCGGCGAGCAGCTGGCCGAACAGGTCCCCCGCCGACCGGGCAATGCGGAACCCCAGCCACACGAAGGTGCCGAACAGGAGCAGGATCGCCAGCACACCGAGGAACCCCCACTCTTCGCCGATCGTCGAGAAGATGAAATCAGAGTAGGCGTACGGCAGATAGCCGAGTTTTTGCTGACCGTGTCCCAGCCCCACGCCGAACAGCCGGCCCGCGCCGATGCCCACGAGCGACTGGTGCACTTGCCAGGTCGCCTCGGCGGGCGCGCTGCCGGGATTGAGAAACGTGACGACGCGCGCGAGGCGGTATTGGGCACTCGCCACCGCGCCGAACAAAAGCGGGGTCGCGACGACGGCGAGCGTGAGGAAGTGCCCGATGCGCGCCCCCACCGTGAAGAGCACCACGCCGGCGAGTAGCGCCACCAGCAGGGCCATCGAGAGGTTCGGCTCAAAGAAGATCAGCGCGACGAGCGGCGTGAGGACGACGATGCACGGCAACAGGCCGTAGCGGAACGTGCGGATGCGCTCGCCCTTCTTGGCGGCGAGCATGGCGGTCCACACGACGACCGCGAATTTGGCGAGTTCGGACGGCTGCGCCGTGACGAACCCGAGGTTCACCCAACGGCGTGCCCCGTTGATCGGCGGGGCGAGGCGATCGGTCCCAGGAAGCAGCGGGATGAGGAGCAACAGCCCCGCCGTGGCGAGCACCGGCCAGGCGACGCGCTGCCATTGCCGGTAATCCGTGCGCGCCAGGAACGTCGCGACGAGTCCCCCGACGGCGGCCCCCAGCGCCTGCTTGAGCGCGAAGCTCGAGCCCACTTCGCCGCCCGAGATCGTGAGCAGGCTGGACGCACCGTAGACCGCCGCGAGTCCGAACACAACGAGAACGGCCGCGAGCACGGCGAGCAAACGAGTTTCCCAGCGCGCGTCGTTCATCGTCGCCCCGGCGCACTCACAGCGCCTCCACCAGCCGGCGGAACGTGGCGCCGCGCTCCTCGTAGTTTTGGAACATGTCGAAGCTCGAGCAGGCCGGCGAGAGCAGCACCGCGTCGCCGGGCCGAGCGGCGCGCCCGGCGCGCGCCACGACGTCGGCAAACGTCGTCCCGCGCTCGAGCGGCACCGTGGCCCCCAGGTCGTGCGCCACGAGCGGGCCCGCTTCGCCGAACGCGATCACGAGGCGGCAGCGCCCCCCGAGCAAGGGCGCGAGCCGTGTGTAGGGCTCTCCCTTGTGACGGCCCCCGAGCAGCAGCACGAACGGCCGCGTCATCGCTTCCACCGCGACGATCGTGGACGCGAGGTTCGTCGCCTTGGAATCGTTGATCCACAGCACCCCGCGCACTTCCCGGACCAGCTCGAGGCGGTGTGGCAGGGCCCGAAACGAGCGCAGCCCTTCGCCAATCACGCCGGGGGCGACGCCCACCTCCTGCAGGGAGAGGGCGGCGGCCAGCGCGTTGGCGACGTTATGGTCGCCGAGGAGCCCGAGGGCATCACGGGTGAGCAAGCCGTGGCCCCCCAGGCGCAGCTGCCGCTCGGGGGCGTCGTACCAGGCGTCGGCGGGCCGCCGCAGCGAGAACAGCGCGCGCCGGCCCGCAGCGTCGCGTGCCAAGTCGAGCACCGCCTTATCGTCTCCGTTCAGCACCCACACGCGGTCCGCTGTGGCGTTGCGGAAGAGCAGCTGTTTGTCGGCGTAGTACGCCGCGACCGACGGGTAACGGTCCAGGTGGTCGGGCGCCAAGTTCGTGACGATCCCGATGTCGGGCGCAAAATGGGGGCTATCGTGCAGCTGGAACGACGACACCTCGATCGCGAGCCACTGATAGTGCTCCCCGGCGAGGGCGATATCGGCGAGCGGGCGGCCGATGTTGCCGACGGCGGCGGCGCGCAGGCCCGCCACCTGGAGGAGATGGGCGACCAACGCCGTGGTGGTGGTCTTGCCGTTGGTCCCGGTGACGGCAATGGCGCGGGTCCCGGACCCGGCGAGGGCCTGGAACCCGAGATCGATCTCGGAGACGATCGGCACCCCGCCCGCCCGCGCCGCGGCGAGGGGCGCGGCATCGGGCGGCACGCCCGGCGACACCACGACTGCCCGGGCGGCGCGGATCTTTCCGAGATCGTGGCGACCGACATCGAGCTCCACGCCCGGGAGCTGTCGCAACGTCGCGAGCGCCGCCCCGTCCGCCGGGCGCTCGGAGGCGTCGCTGCCGTACACGTGGACCTGCTCGCGGGCGAGCAGCCGGGTCGCCGCCACGCCGCTCTTGCCCAAGCCCACGACCGCCACGAGGCCCTGCCGCCAGGTGTCCGGAATCATCGTACCTTCAGCGTCGCGAGGGCGATCGCCGCGCACAGCACGCCCAGAATGTAGAACCGCATCACCACCTGGGGCTCGGCCCAGCCCAGCTTCTCGAAGTGGTGATGCAGCGGCGCCATGCGGAACACGCGGTGGGTGTCGGCGTACTCGCGGCCGTAGCGTTGCTTGCGCCAGCGGTAGGCGCCCGTCTGCACCAAGACCGAGACGGCCTCGGCCACGAAGACGCCACCGGCGATGAGCAGCAAGAATTCCGCCTTCAGCATGATCGCCACGCTGCCGAGCGCGCCGCCGATTGCCAGGGCGCCGGTGTCGCCCATGATGACTTGCGCCGGGTGGGCGTTGAACCACAGGAACCCGAGCGCCGCGCCCGTGAGCGCGGCGCAGAAGACGGCGAGCTCGCCCGCGCCCGGCAGGAAGTAGACGCCGAGCCAGTGAGCGGCGTCGAACCGCCCGAACAGGTAGGCGAAGATGGCGAAGGCGGCGGCGGCGATGGCCGTGAGGCCCGTGGCCAGGCCGTCGAGCCCGTCGGTCAGGTTCACCGCGTTCGAGCTCCCCGTGATGACGACGGTCACCCACAGCACGTAGGCCCAGGGGGAGAAGGAGAGCAACCAGTATTTGAAGATGGGAACCTGGGTCGAGGCCACCGGCTGAATATTGGGCGCAAGGGGCGCCAGCAGGAGCAGCAGTCCCAGGGCGAGGCCGAAGGTGACCTGGCCGGCGAGCTTCCAGCGCGCCACGAGCCCTTGCGACTTGCCCCGCGCGATTTTCAGATAGTCGTCCAGGAATCCGATCGCGCCCATCCAGAGGATGGCGCCCACGGCCACGAGCACGTAGCGACTGTCGAGCCGGGCCCACAGCAGCGTCGGCACGACGGTGGCGGCGATGATGATCAACCCGCCCATGGTGGGGGTGCCGCGTTTCGCCTGGTGGCTGGCCGGCCCCTCGGCGCGGATCACCTGGCCAACGTTGCGGGCGCGCAGCTGCCGGATGATCCCGGGGCCGAACGCGAACGCCAGGAACAGCGCGGTGACGGTGGCGCCCGCCGCGCGGAACGTGATGTAGTTGAAGAGATTGAACAGGATGTAGTACTTCGCGAGCGGCGCGAGCAGATGGTAGAGCACGTGCGGTCTCCGCCCCTCAGGTGAGATGGTCGAGCACCCGCTCGAGCGCCACTCCGCGCGACGCCTTGAGCAGGACCACTTCATTGCCTTGGAGCGCGGCCCGCAGCCGGGGCCCCAGGGTCGCGACGTCGGGTGCGGTGAGCAGTCGGTCGCCGAGCGCTGCCCGGAAGGGCGCGAACGCCGGTGCGAAGTCGCCGACGGCCGCCACCAGCGCCGGATGAAGCGCCGCGATCTCGGCTGCCGCGGCCGCATGCAATCTGGCACTCTCGGCTCCCAGCTCCAACATCGACCCGACGACCACGACCAGCGGCCGCCCGCGCCGTCGGGCGAGCCAGTCCGCCGACTGCACCGCCCAGCGCAACGAGGCCGGGTTGGCGTTGTAGGTGTCGTCGATGACGGTGAGGCCGCCCAGGGTAAGCAGGGCGCCGCGCCCCGCGGGCAGCGTGACTGCGCCGAGGGCCGCCACCGCCCGCGCGGGGCTCGTCCCGCCCGCGCGTCCCACCGCCAGCGCGAGCATGGCGTTCTCGATATGCTGGAATCCGAACACGGGCACGGTAACGGTGTGCCCCTGCCACGTGATGCGGGGGTGTCCTTCGGCATCGAGCTCCGCGGCCTCGGGCCGCACCTCGGCCGCCGGCCCGGTGCCGGCGACGACCGTGGGCGCGCAGCGCCGCGCTTGCGCCGCGAGCTCCGGCGGGTCGGTCCCCACCACGGCCAGCGGTACGCCGTGGGCCAGGGCGAGCTTTTCTCGGAGCACGCCGGCGAGCGAGTCGAATCCAGCCACGTGGGCGTATCCGACGTTCGTGATGACCGCGATCGTCGGCTCGATCACGTCGCGCAGCCGGGGGATCTCCCCGGGAATACTCGCGCCCGCCTCGATCACGAGCGCCGTGCTGTCGTCGGGGGCGGCGAGCAGCGTGAGCGGCACGCCGACCAAGTTGTTCAAGTTGCCGCTCGTCGCGTGCACCCGGTACCGCGTGGCGAGCACGGCCCGGATCATCTCTTTCGTGCTTGTCTTGCCGCTCGAGCCGGTGATGGCGACGACCGGGGCATCGGGGGGGAGCAGGCGGCGCCGGGCGCGGGCGAGGAGACCGAGCGCGGCGAGGGGGTCGGGGACCTCGAAGAACGGCAGCCCGGTGACCGCTGGGGTACCGCGGCGCACCACGGCGGCGGCGGCCCCCTGGGCCTGCGCCTCGTTGAGGAAATCGTGCGCGTCGAAGCGCTCGCCGGCGAGCGCGATGAACAGGTCCCCGGGGCGGAGCTGCCGGGTGTCGGTGGAGACCCGGGGGTACAGGGCGGGCGCCGGCTCGCGCGCCCCAAGGAGAGCCGCGACCCGCGTGCTCGGCCAGTCCGTCATCCGGCGCCGAGCTCCCGGACGACCTGCTCCTCGTCGAACGGCTGCTTCACGGTGCCGATCACCTGGTAGGTCTCGTGGCCCTTGCCGGCGAGCAAGATCGTGTCGCCCGGCTGGGCGAGGGCCAGGGCGCGCGCGATGGCGCGGCGGCGGTCGGTCTCCCGGTAGTGCTCCCGGCCCCGCATCCCGGCCTCCACGTCGTCGAGGATCCGCTCGGGGTCCTCGGTGCGCGGGTTGTCGGACGTGGCGATCGCGATATCGGCGAGGCGCGCGGCAATCTCGCCCATCGGCGCCCGTTTGCCGCGGTCGCGGTCACCGCCGGCGCCGAAGACGACGATGAGTCGCCCCGCCGTCAGGGGTCGCAGCGTCTCGAGCGCGCGTTCCAGGGCGTCGGGGGTGTGCGCGTAGTCGCGCAGCACGGTGCACGGGCGCTCGGCGATGCGCTCCATCCGCCCGGGCACCTGGGGTGCGTGCGAGAGACGCTCGGCCACGGCTTCGACCGGCACCCCGAGCCCCCAGGCGCACGCGGCGACGCCCAGCGCGTTGGCGACGTTGAACCGTCCGAGTAGGGGCAGTCGCACCGCAGCGTGCCCGGTGGGAGCGACCAGCTCAAAGCGTGCGCCGCCGGCATCGAGGCTCACGTCGCGTGCCGTGACGTCGCCGCCGCGCTCCCCGAAGCTGATGTGCCGATGCGCCCGTCGCAGTCGCTGCCACGCGGGGTCGTCCGCGTTCACGACCTCGAGCCCGTCCGGCGCCAGGTACGAGAGGAGTTTCGCCTTGGCGCGGAAGTAGTCTTCCACGGTCTTGTGGTAGTCCAGGTGGTCGCGCGTCAGGTTTGTGAAAATCGCCGCCCGAAACGTGAGGCCGTCCACCCGGCCCTGGTCGAGGCTGTGGGAGGAGACCTCGAGCGCCGCGCCGCGGGCGCCCCGCTGCACCAGCGCCGCGAGCGTCGCTTGCAGGTCGATCGGGCCCGGCGTGGTGAGGTTCCCCGCCTCGCTCGGCACGGGGTCGCCGGCAGGGTCGAACGCTCCGAGCGTGCCGATCGAGCCCATCGGCTCGAGTGCCGTGAGCACGTGACGGGCGAGCGTCACCGAGGTCGTCTTGCCGTTCGTCCCCGTCACGCCCACCAGGTCGAGCCGCGCCCCCGGCCGGCCGTACCACGCTTCGGCGGCGGTCGCCGCCGCGCGTCGGCCGTCGCGCACCAGGATCTGCGCCAACTCGACCGACTGCTCGCGCTCAACCAGGGCCGCCACGGCGCCGCGCTGCTCGGCGGCGGCGACGAACTGGTGTCCGTCCTGCACGGCACCGCGCACGGCACAGTACAGCATGCCGGGCTCGACCTTACGGCTGTCCGCGGTGAGCCCCGTGATGGCAGGCCAGGTGTGGAGGTCCGGGGTCGCGACGAGCAGGGTGGCGCGTTCCAGGGCCGCCACGATCTCGGGGAGACCGCTCACGGTCGACGCCGCTGGGACGCGGCGGTGGGCAACGCGGGCGCCGCGGGCGCCGCGGGCGCCGCGGGCCAGGGCGCAACGGCGAACAGGGTGACCGTAGCGCCGGCGGCGGCGCTATCCCCCGCGGCCGGCCATGTGTGATGGGCCGTGCCCCAGCCTCGCAGTGCCACCCGGAACCCGCGCCGGTGCAGCGCGCGCACCGCTACCCGCATCCCCAACCCGGCCACCTCGGGCACGGCACGGCGCGGCGCCAGCGGCGCGCTGTCGGGGTGATAGGGCCACGGCACGACGTAGGGCACGACGCCGCCGTCATCTTCGAGCAGGGTGGCGGGGGCGCGCGGCGCCGTCGTCGTCAAGCGAGCGCGGTCGAGGGCCACGGTGCGGGCGGCGAGCGCCTGTTCCAGCATGGAGCGGGTCACCGGCGCCGCCGTCTGCGCCGCGAAGTAACTCCCGGTGTGCGGGTCGTCGATCTTCACGACGACAACGAGCTGCGGGTGGTCGGCGGGGAATAACGCCGCGAACGACGCCGTGTATTGCCCTGGGGCGTAGCGCCCGTTGACGACGCGGCGCGACGTACCCGTCTTCGCAGCCACGGGGAAGTTGGCGAGCGCCGCGGCGGTCCCCGTGCCGCTCTCGACCACGCCGCGTAGCAAGCCGCGCAAGGCGGCCGCGACCTCGGGGCGCACGACGCGCCGCACCGGCTCGCCGCGATGCCGGTACAGCACCACGCCGGCGGGGCTCCGCACTTCGCGCACGAGGGTCGGCGTGAGCAGGACGCCGTCGTCGGCCAGCGCGGCGTAGGCCGCCGCTACCTGGATCGGGGTAACCGACAGCTCGTAGCCCATGGCGAGGCTCGCCGCCGAGGGCCGCGTCCATTCGGCCGGTGGCCGCAGCCGGCCCACCGCCTCGGCCGGAAACTCGATGCCGGTCGACGCACCGAACCCGAAATCGCGCAACATGGCGTACTGCTCCGCGGGCGCGAGCCGCCGCACGAACTTCGCGAGCGCGATGTTGCTGGAGACGCGGATCGCGTCGGCGAGCGTGAGCGAGGGGAGCGGCTGCTCGTCGGTGATGGTGCGCCCCGGAAGGCGATACGTCCCCCCCTCGCCCGACACGTGGTCGCGCGGGGCCACGCGGCCGAGCCCGAGGAGGGCGGCCGCGGCGAAGATTTTGGCGATCGAGCCGGGCTCGAACGTGTCGGTGAAGGCGCTGGGCCGCGGGGCGCCATCCCGCTGGCGCGACGCCAAGGCGAGGACCTCCCCGGTCGCGGGGTCGAGCATGACGATATCCCCCGCGTCCGCGTCCATGCGCCGCAGCGCGTCGGCGAGGGCGCGTTGCGCGATTTCCTCGAGCTCCGCATCGAGGGTGAGTAGGACGTCGAGCCCGGCCTCCGGCGGCGCGATCACGCGGGCGGGCGATTCGTATTCGCGGCCCGCGCGGTCCTTGAGCACGACGGCCGCGCCCGGTCGGCCGGCGAGCAGGCTGTCGAGCGTCTTTTCCAGCCCCGAAGCGCCGCGGCCGTCGTCGCCCACGCGGCCAATCGTGGCGCGGGCCAGCTCCGGTGCGGGATAGAAGCGATTGGCCACCGGCTCCAAGTGCACGCCCCGCACGACCCGTAGCGGCTGCACCTCGAGGGCGCTGTAGGGGCCCGCGAAATAGGCGTACCGCTTGCGCAGCGCTTGCAGCCAGGTCCGCGCCGGGAGGCCGAGCCGCCGGCGGATCAGGGCCCCGTCCGCGACGGAATCGCGCAGCTCATTGGGGGCGATGCCGACGTGGTAGGTCTCCTGAGTGAGGGCGAGCGGCGTGCCATGGCGGTCCCACAGGGTCCCCCGGCGCGGCGCGAGCACGATGCGCTCGGTGCGCTGCGCCTGTGCTTCCTCGGCCCAGCGGCGTCCCTGGACGAGCTGCACTTCGGCGGCGCGAGCGACGAGGAGCCCGAGCGCCAGGAGGACGCCGAACTCGACGACCTGGAGTCGAATTGCGAGTCGCGCCATCGCTAGTGCGGCCCGCCGCCCGGCGCGGGGAGGAGCGTGATCTCGCTGTCGCTCGGCAAGTGCAGCCCGAGCAGTGCCTGGGCCCGCGGCACCAGCACGGCGCGGCTCTCGGCGGCGCGGACGCGCCGCTCAAACTCGGCACGGTGGCCTTCGAGGTTGGCGCGGCGCGCCCGCAGGTCGGTGAGCTCGCGCGCCGCCCGGATGGCCGCGGTCTGCCGCGCGTACACCCCCCAGGTGGCGGCCAAGAACGCCACGAGCCAGAGCGCGATCCAGTGCCGCCCCTTAAGTCGCACCCGCGACCTCGAAGGCGCGGAACCGCGCTGCGCGCGCCCGCGGGTTGGCCGCCACCTCGGCGGCATCTGGGCGGACCGGTTTTTTGGTCAAGAGCCGGCCCAACGGCTGCCCGCGGCAGGTGCAGACAGGCTGACCCGGAGGGCACACGCACCGCTGGCTCCACTGGCGGAACGCGTGTTTCACGATGCGGTCCTCGCCCGAGTGGTAGGTGATCGCCGCGAGGCGACCGCCGGGGACCAGCGCGGCGCGCAGCGCCGGCAGCGCCAGTTCGAGTTGCTCCAACTCCTGGTTCACTATGATGCGCAGCGCCTGGAACAGTCGGGCGAAATCGGACGGCCCGGCGCGTGGCCCCCGCGCCTCGCGGATCGCATTCACGAGATCGTCGCTCGTCCGGAACGGCGCGCGGCCGCGCCGGCGCACGATCGCGCGGGCCAGCACCGGGGCGCGCGGCTCGTCGGCCAAGGTGCGAAACGCCGCGGCGAGCTGCGGCGCCGGCCAGGTGTTGAGGAGGTCAGCCGCGGTCACGCCGCGGCCCAGCGCCATGCGCATGTCGAGCGGCGCTCCCGGGCGAAAGGTAAACCCCCGAGTGTCGGTATCGAGCTGGTGAGACGACACGCCGAGGTCGAGGAGAATGCGGTCCGGCCGGAACGTCGCGATGGTCCCCAGCACCTTGGCCGAGCCGAACGGCCCGCTCGCGTAGCGCAGCCCCAGCTCCCCCAGGCGCGCCCGCGCCGCGGCGAGCGCCTCGGGATCGCGATCCACGGCGAGCACCTCGGCGCCGACCTCGCGCAGCAGCGCCGCGTGCCCACCCCCACCCACGGTGGCATCGACGGCGCGGCGGCTCCCTTCGGCCCAGGCCCGCACCGCGCGGGCGAGCACCGGGACATGATAGCTCGACGTGGGTCTCCCTCGCCCCAAACGAAAGCCCCGCCTGCCGTGGCAGGCGGGGCCGGGTGCGTCGTCCCGCGGGGCGGGTTCAGGCGGGGCTGACGGGGCTCGAACCCGCGACCTCCGGTGTGACAGACCGGCACTCTAACCAGCTGAGCTACAGCCCCCTGCGACGGAGCGCCGCAATATAGGCGGGCGCGCGAGGCATTTCAATGCAGCGGCTCAGAAGTTGTGGCACTTGAACGCCTTCTTCACCGATTGCATCGCCGTCGCGAACTTGCCCAGAGTCTGGAGCGTGTTGTCCACCGTCGGCGGATGCACGCTGCGCCCGGCGAGGAGCGCCGCACGCACGGCGTCGAGGTGATCGTGAAACGCCTTGGCTTCGGCGCAGCTCTTCGATTTCGTCATCGCCTTGTACGCGTCCGGCAGCGGCCCCATCGACGCCAAGCCGTACCAGAAGCTCGCGTTCGCGCGAATCGCCTGGCGCACGCCCAGCGTGTCGGCTGGGGTGCGCGGCGCCACGAGCGCGAGCGTCCGTTCCAGCCAGGGCAGCGCCCGCTCGGAAGCGCCCGCGCGGACCAGCTTCTCTCCCACCGTCCGCATGATCGCGGCGGCATTCACCCGCGTGGTGCTGTCGCTCGCGGCGGCGGCGCGCTCGAGGTAGATGCGGGCGCTATCGAGCCGATCGGCGAACGCCGCCCGCAGCTGTCGCAGCGCGGCGGTGTCGCCCTTGAGTTTCGTCGCCCGCGCGGTGTCGAAGACCGTCCCGTCCACGATGGCCTTCGCCACGATGAGCGCGCTCTGCGGGTCGTTTGGGTTGACGGCCAGCGACTGGCGATCGGCCCAGAGCGAGGAGTCCTTGTCGCCCTTGAGCTCGTAGGCGGCGCCGAGCGCTTTCCAGAACTCCGCGGATTTGGGGAAGTGCTTCACGGCGGCTCGGCTGAAGAACAGGAGCTGCTGCGTGTCGCTGAGCTGTTGCGCCGCGCCGAGCGCCGCCTTGATGAGGGAGGAGTCGCCGAGCTTGGCCGTATCGCTCCGGACCTGCGCGACGAAGCCGTCGAGCACGCAGCGGTACAGCTCGCCTTCGATGCAGATGCGCGCCTTCAAGTCCAGCAGCTTGGGGTCGTCCGGCGTGCGGAGCAGCCCCTCGTCGAGCACGGTGACGGCGCGCTGGTACTGCTTCTGCTGATGCAGCAGCTCGGCGACGCCGAGTCGCAGCCCGGTGTTCTGCGGCTCGCCCGCCAGCTCGTGCGCGAACGCGTCGATCGCCTTGAGGGTGTCGCCCTTCTGCTGGTAGGCGCGCGCCAGCGTCTCCCACGCCGTCGCGTTGAGGGAGTCGCCCCGGGTGGCGCGCTGGGCGGCGGCGATCATGCTGTCGATCGGCAGGTGCGTCGCCTCGTAGACGGTGCCGATGCAGAGGTGGGCCGCCGCGAGGTTCGGCTCGACGGCGAGCGCCTTGCGCGCCGCGTCGAGGGCGCGACTGAACTGACTCTTCTGGCGTTGCTCGTTGCACTCGCGCGCCTGCTCCGCCGCGCGGATCAGCGTGTTCAGCCGCTGCGCGATCTGCTCCCCCAGCGCGGCCGGGGTCCCGGGGTTCGAGCTCGTGACCGAAACCAGCGCGGCGAGCCCCGAGGAGCCGATGTCGTGCACCCGCACGGTAGCGCTGAGCGCGCTGCCGCTGCGCTGGAACGTGCCCGTGGTGTAGGCATTCACGTTGAGGAAGCGCGCCAGCTGGAGCGCGGACGCATCGTCCAGCAGCACGTCGCAGGCAAAGTCGGAGGCCTTGAGCGCCTCGCACAGCTTCGGCTTGGGGATGACGAGGATGCGGTACTTGGCGAGCTGTCCGAGCTTCTCGCGGGCCGCGTCCATGACGGCGATGCTGGCCGCCGAATCGGCGGGCGAGCTCACTGCGAGCGGCAGCAGCAGCAGCTTTTCCGACGGCTGCTGCACGGCGAGTTGTGCCGGAGCCGCGGTGGCGGCGACGCACGTCAGCCCAACCACGAATCGCGACACTCTCACGCGCGCACTCCTCACGGTACGGTTTGATACCCCAGTGGGCGAAGAGGGATTCGAACCCCCGACTTCCTGCGTGTAGGGCAGGCGCTCTGAACCGCTGAGCTATTCGCCCGGCGCACGGCGGGTCATTACAGGGCGAGCGCTACGGGAAAGAGAACGCAGTAACCGAGCGCGAGGAGAATCGGCGCCGCGGTCGTCGACCCCTTGGCGAGGAGCGCGTAGCCCCACGCCACGGCGACGACGGCCGCGGTGAGGCAGAGCCAGTTGTTGGGTCCGAAATGAAGTCGCGAGCGCGCGCGGGTCGGATCCGGCATAAGGGCAGGAGTTTACGCGGCGCCGCGGAGGCCGTCAAGCAGTTGGCGCGTCGGCGCCGGAATCGGGATCGGGGTCGAGCCAGTCTTCGTCCAGGCGCGCTTTGCGGACGCGGTCGCGGCGGCGGCGCAGCCAGACGAGCCAGCCCAGCCCGAGCCCGGCGACCGCCCAGAACCCTCCGACCGCTTCGGCCCAGCCGAGCCACCCGTAGCGCGTCGCCACGTCGCGCTGCCAGCGCGCCTCGAAGTCGCCTTCGGTCACATGGTAGGTGCCGCGCAGTGCCGCGTCGAAGCTCGGCGCGGTGGCCAAGCGATCCACGAGCGGTGCGAGCCCGCGCTCCCCGCCCCAGCGCTCGAGCAGCAGCACGGCGGTGGTCGCGAGGCCGTAGGCCGTGGCCGCCTCGGCCGCGTCACCGCGCAACGCGCGCTCCAGCTGGTCCAAGTCCAGGCGGACGCCGCGCGCCACCTGCCAGTTCAACCGCAGCACCTCGAGCCGATCCCACTCGCTGGCGGCGACGGCCGCGTAGCCCTCTTCAAACCAGAGCGGCAGCGGCCGGCGCACCCGCCAGTCCAGGGCGAGGTGCGCCAGCTCATGGCGCAGGGCGACGCGGAGCTGCGCGGAAGGGCGCGCGGTGAAGAGCACGACGACGCCGCGCCCCGGCAAGGCGGCGGCATCGCTCCAGGCCGGCAGGCGGCCGTGCGTGAGTGAGTCGAACTGCGCGCGCGTGGCCGCGAGCACGAGCCCGAGCGGACGCGCGGGCAGCGGGCCGATTCCCGGGAACGGCGCGGTGTGGTCCGCCGCCTCGGCGAGCGCGGCGGCCAGGCCCGCCTGGGCCGGCGCGGCCCACACGGTGACGCGCCCCACGGTGAACGCCGTGGGGGGGCCGGCCGGCGCCGGCGGCGGCACCAGCGCGGGCGTTTGGACGAGGAGCCAGCCCAGCGCTAGGTGCGCGGCGGCTCCTGACCTTGGAGCGTGAGCTCGAGCGTGTCCTGGCACTTCTTGCCCCAGGGGTTGAACTTGTTCGCCGCAAAGCCCTCCCCCCACACGCGCTTCGCCTGCTCCGGGTCACCCGCGAACCAGTAGGCGCGTCCCAACTCGTAGTAGGCCTCGATCAGGTTGGGCCCGAGCTTGAGCGTCTTCTGAAAGAACGTCTGGGCGTCCTCATACATCTCGCGCTGCAGGTAGACGAGGCCCAAGTAGAAGTGGGCGTACAACGTGGCCTTCTTGTCGTTGTCGAGCCGGATCGCCTTCGACAGGTGCTCGATCGCCTCGCCGAAGATGCGCTTCTTGAGGCAGATGTAGCCGACGTTGATGCGCGCGAGGGAGTTCGCCGGCTCCTTCATCAACACCTTCTGGAACGTCGCGAGCGCGCCGTCGTACTCCTCGTGCAGCATTTGCGCCCAGCCGCGAGAGCTGCAGCGCCCGGGTGAGCACCTGGATGGCGCCGGCGTAGTCGCCGAGCGAGATGAGGCTCCACCCCTTCTCGATGAACGTGGATGCGCCGATGTGGTCAGCGTGGATCGCGGGGCGCACGCCGGTGAACTCCGGGGCCGCCGCTTCGGCCGTCGAGGCCAGGAGCTGCTTGTAGCGGTCGACCAGTTTGCGGACGTCCTCTTTCAGCGTGCTGAGCTCGCCGATGAGGGTGTCGACGTGTTTGAAGTAGGCGATGATCTCGCGCTTCACGGCCTCGCGCTCCGCGCCCCCCGTCGTCCCGTCGAGGCGACGGGCGATCTCCTCATAGGCGGCCCGCAAGGCCGGCAGTGGAGAGTCCGTCATCAGGCCTTCGCCTGCTGCGTCGTTTGCTCCGGCGCTTTGTCCTTGACCGCGGCCTCGAGCGCCACCTTCTCCTTGGAAGAGAGGAGTCGGGCGGTGTTCAGCACGATGATCGTGCGGGCGTCCTTGACGACAAGACCGGTGACGTACTCGGCCGTCAGTCCTTTGACGATGTCGGGCGGGGCGGTCACGTCCGTCGCCGCGACCTGCAGTACTTCGGTCACGGCGTCGACCACGGCGCCGATCTTGCCGCCACCCCATTCGAGGATCACGGTACGCGTCTCCTCGCGCAGCGGCGCCGCCACGCCCAGCCGCTTGCGCAGGTCGATCAGCGGCACGGCCGCGCCGTGGTACTGCAGCACGCCTTCCAAGAAGTCGGGCGCCTTGGGCAGCGGCGCCGGCGCTTCGTAGCGGAGGATGCGCTCCACTTGAAAGATGTCGAACGCGAAGTCCTGGCCGGCGACCTTGAAGGTGACGAGTTGGACGTCGTCGCCGCTGCTCACGCGAGGTGGTCTCCCAGCGCCTCGAGGTCGAGGATCGGCACGAGCGCGCCGCGGCGCCGGGCCACCCCCGAGGCCCACGGCAGCGACTCGCCGCGCGGCACCGGCAGCGGCGCCTCGCGTACCACGTCGTCGGCGTCGTCCACTTCGAAGGCGACGTGGCGCCGTCCCTCCCCCGCCCCGAGCTCCACCAGCACCGTCGCCTGCCCCAAGGCGGGCGGCGCGGCCCGCTGGCCCATCAGGGCACCGAGGTGGACGAGCGGCACTAGCCGGCCACGCAACGGGGTCAGGCCGCGCATCGCCGGCAGGCGTCGCGGCACGTCGAGCACCTCGCCCAGGTCGCCCACTTCGAGCACCCGGCCGAGCGGCAAGCCGTACGCCTTGCCTTCCACGCGGACCAGCAGGTAGCCGCGGCTCAGCGGCGGCCTCCCAGGGCGGCGCGGGCCGCGAGCTCCGCGGCGATGCGGTCGGCGATCTCGCCCAGCGGGAACACCGCTTCCACGCCGCCGAGCTGCACGGCGGCCGTGGGCATTCCGGCGATCACGGCCGTGTCGCGGTCTTGGGCGATGGCGGCGCCGCCGGCGGCGCGGATGGCGCGCACGCCATCGGCGCCGTCGCGGCCCATCCCGGTGAGGACGACCCCGACGCCGCGGGGTCCGAACACCTCCGCCACGGAGCGGAACAACCGATCCGCGGCGGGGCGCACCCCCCACAGGGGAGGCTCCTGGTCGAGCGCGAGGCTGGGGCCGTCTGGGGCGGACACCACCCGCATATGATAATCGCCCGGGGCCACGTACGCCGTGTCGGCGACGAGCGGCACGCCGTGGCTAGCCTCGACGACACGCATGGCGCTCATCGAATCGAGCCGTTCCGCGAGCGAGCGGGTGAAGTGGGGGGGCATGTGCTGCACCACGAGCACCGCCGCGCCCCGCCCGACGGGGAGGCGGGGGATGACCTCGGCCAGCGCCCGCGGACCTCCGGTCGAGGCGGCGACGGCGACGGCGAAGCGAGCGCGGGGGCGCAACCCTTGGTCGGGCGCGCGCGGCGCGGCCGTGGGGGGGCGCGCCATCACGGTGACGCGCGAGATGTCGACGGCGAGACTGCGACGCAGCGCCGCGCGCAGCTCGGGCGCGAGCCGCTCGAGCGCCGCGCGGCTCGCCCCGTCCGGTTTGGCGACGATCTCGACCGCCCCGAGCTCCAGGGCGCGGATCGCGGCGCCGGTGCCGGGGCCGGCGTGGGCGCTCACCACGACGATCGGCCGCGGCGCCTCGGACATGATGTAGCCGATCGCGCCGAGGCCGTCGAGTTGCGGCATCTCGAGATCCATGGTGACGGCGTCGGGATCGTATTGATGGACCTTGCGCACGGCGTCGAG
>WNFJ01175701.1_pt1 | contig 19793 bp, 14 predicted proteins | sample 5400461 | NCBI WGS metagenome assembly WNFJ01 (sample SAMN13153349, study PRJNA577476) | soil metagenome | isolation source: 115 cm saprolite on Douglas fir-dominated hillslope | place: USA:California | collected 2013-09-17
CTGGAAGGCAGTTTCGGGATGCGCCAGCTCTCATGTTCCATTTGATCATCCGCACATACGGTACTCCAGTACTAGGGTCTTCACTCGATTGTTATCGACGGACCCGAGTGCTATCCCGATGAAGACGTGAGGTAGCTGACGGATTTTCCTGGATACGCATCAAGTGACCAAGCTCCGGCCCACTCAGAGAAGCCATTGACGCGCTGAACTAAATCGCTTCTCTCGAAATCTTGGATGCGCATTTTCAAGGTGAATCAGCGCGCCGCCACACCTCAGGTTGAACCACTCGAAATCGAAGCGGCGCACCCTTGGACTACGGGCTCAATGGAAGAATGGAAAAGCGGCTCCCCGTTATCGCCATAGTGCGCCTCGCACACTGTGAACCTGCGAGTATCGATGGAGGGGAGAGAACCTTTACCGATAACATCAGTCCACACGGCGCTCGCATATTCTCTAAGTACGCCTGGCAGCCTGACGACACGGTACGGATTACTCCGCTGAACCAAGATGTGGCCTGCGGAAAAGTGGTTTATTGCCAAAGGCTGCCGGACAACCGCTATAGCATCGGAGTGAAATTTCAAGGCTGCCCCGTGACATGGTCCGCTTTGCAGAAATACAACGGGTTGATCAGCTGACGGCGTCTTTGAGACTTCGACGAAACTCTCTCAGAATTTAAACCGCAACCCGAACTGAATCTGCCGCGCCGCAGAGGTAATATCCGGCCGCCTCACCTCTCCCGTGGACTGGCCGAAGGTTCCAGGGTCCGAGGTAAAGTTTCCGGGTTGGTTGAATTGCACGCGGTTGAAGAGGTTGTACAACTCGGTTCGAAACTCCACGCTCATGCGCTCGGAAAGGTGCGTGGACTTTTGCAGCACCACATCCCAGTTGTTGATACCGGGGCCATAAAATCTATTGCGGGCCAGATTTCCTCCCCTCCCGAACGGCGCAACCGAGAAGAGTCCCAGGTTCGGTCCGGTTTGCAAGCGGGCATTTGTTACCGGTACGGGCGTCGCGGACGGGTTGTAGTCCGGCCGCTGAATAAAACCGGTGTGCGCTGTGTCCGTATCCGTAAAAATATCAAACGGGAGTCCTGTCGCGAACGTCGTGATCCCCGCGATTTGCCAGCCCTCCAGGATCTTCCCAATACTGTTTTCGCTCAGATGTGCGTGTCCTCGGCCCACTGGTAGAGCCCACACATAGTTAATCGCCAGCCGCTGCCGGACGTCGAAATCGGAATTTCCGCGTTCCGCCCTCAGGTTAAAGGAATCCGCCGGGAAAGTCTGGCCGCCCTGAGTCGGCACCAGCGGGTCGGAGGAGTTGTCAATCGCATGCCCCCAGGTGTACGCCGCTTGGAACGACAATCCATGCGCCATCCTCTTCGTGACATTCGCTTGGAGCGCGTGGTAGATGGACGCGGCAACCCCGGCAAAGGAATCGGTGTGGAAGAATGCATTATTGTTGACTGCATCGAACGGGAGAAATCCCGACTCCGCTCCGAACCACAAGTTCCCAAATTGCAAGGTCGACTGATCACACTGCCCTGTGGGCGTCCGAAAGCCCTGATTGGCGGGATTGTTCGGCACGCAGAAAGCCTCCAGCTTTGCCACTAGCGCCGGCTGAGGCGGGTTGCCATCGATGACCCGAAGCAGGCGCGTCCCCTTTGACGCCACGTAATTAACCTCAACGAGCGCACCGGCGCCCAGTTGGTGCTGAACTCCCAACATCCAGTTCTGATTCATAGGCATACGCAGGCGCGGATCAATGAGAAATGGCAGAACCCCCGATCCATTGGGTACCGTGGCTGACGCACTCAGCGAGGGCGGCAAAAATCCCGACGAAATCTGCGGCCCCAAACACAGAGATGGAGTTGGAATCTGCTGGGGGAACGTGCAAGGCGGTGGACCAAAAAACGGAGCGAAAAATGCCTGCTGGAAAGGTGGATTTCCCCGTGTGAGTCCCAGCAACTGCCCAAATATGCGGTCGTGGAAGATTCCGTACCCCGCGCGAATGGAGGTCTTGCCCCGTTTGAACGGGTCCCACGCGATTCCAATTCGCGGCTCGAAGTCGTGCCAGTCATTGTTGTACAGGGGCGGGAGCCCCTTGGCATCCCCAGCGATTGAGAACGTGAAGGGCCCCGGACCGCTAGGATCGACGAAAAGCGTGGAGAGCAGATTGTTCACTTCAAAAGGAACTCCATTGAACGCGTAACGCAGGCCGTAGTTTAAAGTAAAGTTTGGCAGCGCCTTGAACGTGTCCTGAATATAGGCGGCCACCTCCCGCTGACGGAATCCCCGGAGATTGTTTGCCGAGCGGTTGCCACCTTTGTCGAAAAACTGCGCTTGCGTCTGCGATCCTTCCACCCCGAAGAGCGCCCAGACCATGTTCTGCAACTGGGCGTTGCAATCAACGGGGGGAGCAGGCACATTGCAATTGACAGGCGGAGGCATGGTTTGAAACGCCGGAACGCCGAAGTTCGAGAAATTCTGGAAGTCGGCGAGAGGGCGTGAAAAAAAATTGTCAAAGCTGTTGGAATATACATCCCGAAACTCGAACCCCACCTTGAGCGTGTGCTGTCCCGCTGTCCACGTCACATTGTCACCGGTCGTATAGGTGCCGCTGAATCGTTGCGATCCATCCCTGCCGGTGAGCAGGACGCAGCCAAATCCTGCGAAGAATGGCAGGAAATAGTCAACGCCGCGCCCAAACGAGTCCGTGGGGCTAAAAGTGTCGAACGTGCTTACACCCTGGCAAGTCAGCGGAAAATTAATCCGGTTGGCTCCGAATCGCACTTCATTGACGAGATTCTGGTTGATGATCGAAGTCCATTTCAATGTCCCATCTTGCCGGCGCTGATGCGTTCCCGTGCCGCCTAGCCCCGGAAGATAATCGGTGTGGGCAAAGTTCGCATCCTCGAAGCGATTGAACGTATAGCGAACCATCAACGATTGGCTGGAGCTAAAACTATGATCCACGCGCGCGCTCGCGCGCGCTCACATTGTCGCCCGTGGTGGTCGAAGAGCTGGGGAAGTAGAGCAGTCCGCGTGCATCGTCTACCTTCGGCCCATTGGGAGCTGGAAATAACCCCAGCAACTTCTGCATCGTGAGGTCCAGGGGCAGTTGAAAAACATTGTTCGGAGAACTGGGAGTGCTTACGTCGATGAGCGTCCCGGCGTAAGTGAATTGCCCGGTCTTCAATGCCTGCGTTGGAACGACACTGTGGTTTGTCAGCGTCGTGTTGAAGCGCTGTCCTTCATAGTCCGCGAACCAAAAAGTCTTATTCCGGATCAATGGGCCGCCGGCGGAACCTCCGAAGGTGTTCCGCCTGTAGGCGTCCTTAGGCACCACCTGGCCGGCGGCGTTCAGTTGGTGGTTGAAGAAGTCGCGGGCTCCCAGCGCGTCGTATCGGCCCAACCAATAGAGGTCGGAGTGAAGCTCATTGGAACCGCCTTTGCTCACGATGTCCACGACTGCCCCGGTGTTTCGTCCGAATTCCGGCAAAAAGTTGCTGGTGATCACCCGAAATTCCTGGACGGCGTCCGGGTTGAGAGTGGTGAGTCCGGGCTGGGGCAAGCTCAAACCGGGGATGTCCGCGTCATTGTTGTCCGTGCCGTCCAGCAGGAAGTTATTGTTCCGCTCGCGCGAGCCGTTGACGGAAAGCCCTCCTAGAATCGAATTGCTGGCATTCGCGCCCGGAGAAAGCAGCGCCAATTGATAGGGATCGCGCAGCACCAGCGGAAGGCTGTTGATCTGATCGCTGGTCACCATATTTCCGATCTGCGCATCGTTCAAGTCGATGGGAGCGACGGACTCGCCGGTAACGGTCACTCTTTCCGTGACGCTGCTTGGCGCAAGCGCGGCATCCAGATTCTGCACATGGTCCACCGTCAGCGCCACGGACGAGTATTCCACCGTCTTGAATCCCGCCTTCTCAATCAGCACGTCATAATTGCCGGGAGGCAAGCTGGTAATCCGGTAGATTCCGGAATCGTCGGTGATCGTGCTGCGAGTCGCGCTTGTGGCTCTATTGTGACTTGTAATCCTGGCTTGCGGCACGGCAGCACCCGTACTGTCTTTCACTGTGCCGGTGATGGAAGCAGTCTGTGACAGCACTGACCGCGGCATGCAGAAAAAAAGGAGAAGAAAAACCCAAGGAGCGAATCGTTTAATCATGGGACATCTCCCGGGCCGGAAATCTGTTACTTCATTCGATTCTACCAGACCGGAAACCGTTGCACGACGCCAGGCTCCCTCGGCACCCGGCCCACCAAGGAACAACTGCAGGGGATCTCTGTTAATTCCACCGAACAAGACTCCCAGGACTATTACTCGCAAGATGTTCGATGACCCGGCAAAATCTACACGCCTGAGTATTGCGTAGATTTGTGCAATCAGAGCTGAAAACCTCCCCTATATAATTGAAACTGAGTGCTTTAGCGAATTCAGTTTGCGTCTGGCTCGGAAGTTGCCTTCTACTTCCTTGAATCAGGAACTCTGCGAGATCCACCCGCTCGCAGAAAAATTAAGGCCACAAAAAAGGAAAAACTAGCGCGCGAGGAGGCGCAGACAATGAAGTACGCGAAAAATTCTTTCGCAGTAGCAGCGGGCCTGCTCCTATTGGTTGCCTGCACGTTTGCGAGAAATCCCGGCGACACAAGAACCGAAGAGGATCGTCTGCAGAATGCCGGGAAGGTAATGCAGGAGATCCTCAATGTGCCGGACAACATCCCTCAAGACTTGCTGGACAAGGCGCGATGCGTGGTGGTCATGCCGTCGGTGCTCAAGGCCGCGTTCGTAGTGGGTGGAAGTTACGGCCGGGGAGCGATGGTGTGCCGCTCGGGCAAGGAATTCTCTGGTCCGTGGGGCGCGCCAGCGCTGTTTGCGCTGGAAGGAGGCAGCGTCGGCTTTCAGATCGGCGGTGAAGCCACGGACTTTGTTTTTCTGGTTATGAACAGCCGCGGCGCGACGAGCCTGCTGCATAGCAAGGTGAAGCTAGGCGCAGACGCTTCTGTTGCGGCGGGACCCAAGGGGCGCTCTGCCGCGGCAGACACGGACGCGTTCATGCGCGCGGAAATTTTGAGCTACTCGCGGGCGCGAGGTGTTTTTGCAGGCATTTCCCTCGAAGGGTCAACCCTTCGGCCCGACAATGAAGCCAATCACAAGCTCTATGGCCAATCAACGGACGCCGAGAAAATCATCGAAGGCCAAGGAGGCGCTGTTCCTCCGGCGGCCCATGAGCTGATCGCCACGCTGAAGAAAGCATCTCCGCAACTCAGTCACTAATTTCAGGGGGAGGGATGAAGGCGAGGCGCCCGCCTTCTTCCTCTTCCACGGATTGCCGGCTGTGCCTGCACTTCGGGTGTTCCCAGGTACTCCAAGAGCAGGTGAATACCTAATTGCGCCCATCCCATGCCGTTCCAGAATGCTAGAGGGCCCAAAATTGCACTCGAAGGAAAGCATGCTAATGGACTTCAACTATCGTCGCGAAGGAAATTATCGGGGAAATACGGGCACCCACCACGGCCAGGTCTCGCAAGCCGGCGAAATGGCCGAGTCTGAAATGATCCATCGGGCCAAGCGGCGCGACCACGCGGCGTTCGAATCGCTTTATAGATTGCACAGCCGCCGCATCTATGCGCTGTGCCTGCGGATGCTGGGAAACATCAGTGAAGCTGAAGACTTAACGCAAGAAGCGTTCCTGCAATTATTCAGGAAGATCCACATGTTTCGCGGAGAATCGGCCTTTTCCACGTGGCTGCATCGCATGACCGTAAACCTGGTGCTCATGCGCCTTCGCCGCAAGGCGCCACCGCAGGTCCCATTGGAGGGCGCGACAGAACTTTGCAATGCGAACGGGCCATCTTTCAGAGACATCGGCGGCGATGACTTGCCACTCAATGCCGCTATCGACCGCATCTGCCTGGAGAACGCGATCGCTCAGTTGCCTGCCTGTTACAAGCTGGTCTTCGAACTGCACGACGTTCAAGGATACAAGCACGCCGAAATAGCGGAGATGATGGAATGCTCCGTGGGAACTTCCAAAGCCCAGCTTCACCGCGCGCACAAGAAGCTGCGCGTCTTGCTGCGAGAAAAAATGGACTCCGGCTCCGGGTGGTTCACACCGCCGGAAAGAAACCACCTGTCCTTCACCGCATCTTAATCGCGTCTCGCAAACCGAAATTCGAATCTGCTGTTCGCCGCTCATTCTTCCTTCAGCTCCCTCCCGTCATTTGCGTCTTGTGCATCCCGCCGCGATGATAAGCTGACCCCGAGGAGACCGTCATGGATTCGGCAAAGCTTGTTCTCGCGCTGCTCGACGAAGCCTACGAGAAAAAGACCTGGCATGGACCGAACCTCAAGCAGTCCATCAGGGGAGTGTCCGCGAAGCAAGCCGCATGGCGCCCTGGACCCGGCCGGCACAACACCTGGGAAGTGATGCTCCATGCGGCGTACTGGAAGTACGCGGTGCGGCGAAGAATCGAAGGCGGGAAGCGTGGCGCATTCGCGCTGAAGGGCAGCAATTTTTTTGCGCGGCCCGAGAAAGGCAAGTTGAACGAAGCGGCTTGGAACGCGGACAAAAAATTGCTTGAGCGCGAACATCGCGCCCTGCACATGACGATTGCCAAATTATTGCGCACAACGCGGAGCGCAAAATTCATGAACCAACTTTACGGCGTGGCGTTTCACGATATCTATCACGCCGGGCAAATACGCCTTCTCCGCCGGTTGATGGAGCGCTGATCAGTGTGTCAGTTTTCGCAGCGACTGCACCGGAGAGGACATGTCCTGGGAGTCCTGAAAGAGACGAATCGCTGCGATCCCCGACGCACCAATAGCGAGACAATCAGCTGCATTCTGCAAAGTAATTCCGCCGATCGCGAGAACGGGGATGGAAACCGCGCGACAGACTTGGGCCAGCCGCTCAAGGCCCTGCGGCGCGCCGAATGCGGCTTTCGATGGCGTGGCGAAAATTGGCCCAAAAAAAAGATAATCCGCGCCACCGCTCGCAGCCGCTCTCGCAGCTTCCAACGAGTGACAGGAAACGCCAATGAGAAAATCTTTCCGGTTGCCGCGATTCTCGACCAGCCGTTTGGCTTCTGCAAGCGGCAGACTGCTTTCGCCAAGGTGCACGCCGCCGGCGCTCTGGGAGATTGCCACATCCAGGCGATCGTTCACCAAAATTCGCGTTGGCGCAGTTTTTCCTGCTGATGATTTTGTGGCTCGCCGCAAAGCGTCGCGAGTCAGGGAACTGCAATCTTTGCCGGAAAGGTCTTTTTCGCGAATCTGAATCCAGTCGATGCCAGCAATTGCTGCGGCTTCGATTTCTGCCAAGAGAGTTTCCTGCGCTTCTCGAGAACCGGTGGCGGCGAAGTTGCGGCGGTCCGTCACGTAGCAGAGGAGCGCTCTGCGAGATGCGTTATTGAGGATCCAGCCGATTGCCAGAAGAATATCCAGGACTCCGAGGCCGCTCACCGCGCCGCGAAATGAGGGATGAAGCACGATAGGCATGAGCGAAGGGTAGTAGCTGAGGAAAAAATTCTTTTCCCAGTAGACGGACCACGGCAAGTACAGGAGCATTGCGCCCATTTCAAACGCAAGAACAATCAATAGTGCGCGGTAAATCCGGTTCATGAATGAGCGGAGCCCGTCCCGTCAGGAAGATGCAGGATCAGCGGATGGGCTTCTGAAGTGCCGCGATGCGTTCGGCCACGTCACGATAGTCGATGTTCATCGCGTAGACCTGGGAAAAACTCTTAAGCGCCGCTTCAGGCTCGCCCGCCGATTCCTGAGCTACACCCAAATCATACCGCAAGGCGAGCGTGCTTTCCGGATCATTGCCCGGAGTTTTTAACGCGCGCTCATACCAGATCGCGGCGATAGCCGGCTGGCCCTTGTCCATGAAAGCCAGGCCAAGAAGCGTGCAGCACTGCATGGTATAGCGGAAGGCGCGGCCGCGATCGTTGGCTTTGGCAACTTTCTGGAATTCGCTGATGGCTTCCTCGAGCAGCCCCATTTCACGAAACGCGATGCCCAGGTTGTAGTGGGTTTCGAGGTCTTCGTCCTCCGCGCCCATCTCACCCAGCTCGGCGCGAAATTCGTCGAATACTTCCTTGAGCGGGCCGGACTCGGTAGACGGCGTGGACGACGGCGCCGGTTTCGAAGCGGACGGCGGCTGGGCATTCGACGTGGTTCGCGAAAACCCTGGCGTAAGCTCGCCGATGCCGAGTTGATCGATTTCTTTGGCAAGATCGGCCAGAAATTGATCAGAGGCAAACCCACTGTTTGCAGGTGGCGGAGGCGCGGCTTTTTGCACGATCGGGCGCGATGGAACAACGGGCTTCTCGGGCGGCCGTTGGTCGTAGGCGGGAACGAGAGGCTCCGCTTCCAGGACGAGTTCATAGTCCTGGTCCAATTCGAATTCGGGCTCGCTAGTCTCAGCGGGCTTCTTTGGAGCCTTAGGCGGTGGAAATTGTTTAGGCTTGGCGGGTGTGGTTCTCGCCGCTGCTTTTTCAGCGACGGGTTCCGGCTCAAGAGGAATGGCGGGAGCGGCGGGTGGCGCACCGTCATTCGAAACGAGTTGGGGTTCCTCACCAATCTGAAACTCTTCCACGTCCCCGGGCTTCGCGTGACGTCCGGCTCCGGCTGCGGGTTTGGCCGGCCCGGACGGAGGAGCAAGAGCTTCAACAGCCCCATCGGCAGGACGCGATGCATCGAGCAGAGTCGCCCACTCATCGGACAGATCGACTTCCTGAACTTCGGCCTGGACGGGAGCAGCATTTACTTCGACCGGCTGCGGTTTCGCCTTCTCCACGGGGGCGGCCTTGACAGGCTCTGGAGCAGGCACGGGCGCCTCGGGGGCAGGTTCGGCGGCGATTTCGGGAATCGAACCATCCATCGGCCCGGGAGCGGCGGCCAGGGGGGCGGCAGGTTTTGCCGGCGGAACTGCAATAGCCAATTCCTGATCCGACAAACCAGCGGCACGCTGGAAGCGGCGGCGCAATTCTCCGAATCGTTCAGAACTGCGTTTGTCGCCGGTTTCGTTATGGATCTGTTCCAAATGCGCAGCGAGTTCGGCGGTGCGCCGATCGTCGCCCGCGCCAAGCACGAAGTCGAGCAGCTTTTCGAGGGTGGGAGTGTGGCGCGGTGAGCGGCGCAGGATGGCCTCGAGCAACCCAATGGCTTTCTGCGTGAGGCCGTAGCTGGCGAAGAGATCCACGTCCGTGAGCGACTGGGTGATGAATTTTTGCGTCTCTTCGTCAAGCGGCGGTTCGCTGGAGGTGACGACCGCAGGCTTGGCTGGTATTCCGCGAGCAGTTTCTTCTTCGTCGCGAGGCAGCTTGGCAGCTGGCGGTTGCGGAATTTCCGCTCGCAAGTTTTCCTCGGGTAAATCTTCCGCTTCTCCGCCCTCCAGGAGTCCCATCTTGCGGAGCACGTGATTGAGTTTGCGCTTGGCAGAATCACTTTCGGGGTCGCGATCGACAAGCTGTTCGAACGTTTTCTTTGCGCGTTCGTATTGGTGCTTGGCAACCAGGGCATCCCCGAGGTGGGCGAGAGCGTCGGCCATGCGGAAGGGATCGCTGGTGCGGCCATAGAGTTCCACGATCCATTCCAGGGGCTCAATGGCTCCCGGCGTACTGGCAGCAAGCTCGCTAAGTAATTTCCCGACGACTTCATGCTCCCCGGCGTCGATCATGGGCAGCCGCGACTTCTCCAGGATTACCTTGGCCTTCTCGCCATTCCCGGATTGCAGCAGGGATTCGACGACTTTTTGCATCGGCCCAAAATTCTTCTGGTCCGCTTCAAAGACGCGATGCGCGAGCGCCGAAGCCTCGTCCCAGTCGGAATTCTTGAGATAAAGATCGAGGAGAAGTTCGGTTTGTTCGCCGCCTTTTTCGAGACCGGCAGCTTGTTCCAGGAGCTGCGTGGCCTTGGTGAGATTGCCCTGGGAAGAATATGACCGCGCCTTGATAATAACTGCCGCGAGATTGCTAGGCTCGAGTTTCAGCGCTTTATCTGCGAGCTTTTCGCTTTCGCCCTGGTCACCGCGGGCCAACGCGCGCTGTGACGCAGAGACGTAAGCTTCGATGGCGTCGCGAGTCTGGCCCATGGCCTGGTACAAATCGGCGAGGCGGATCTGGATACGGAGATTGTCAGGTTCGGCCTGCAGAAGTTTTTTGAGCAGCCCAACGTCGGCAAGTTGGAGGAAAAGGGGGCGGGCCTCGCTCATGACGCCCTGCTGAACGTAGAGGTCGGCGAGCTTTTCGAGCGGGCGAATTTCTTCAGGGGCGAGCTTGGCAATGCGTTTGTAAACGGCGATCGCTTTTGTGAGGAAACCGTCGCCGACGAAAATCTGCGCGAGGCGTTCAAAGTAATCGATAGCCTGGAAAGTTTCGCCCTGGCGGATATACAGCTCGCCGATGGTCATTAAGGTGACCTGATCGCGAGGCTCGTACTTTAAAATATTCTGGTATTCCGCGATAGCTTGGGCGACCTTGCCCTGGTTCAGCAGTTTTTGTGCGGCTTCGACGTTTTTGCTCTTGTTAAAGGCCATGCGCGAACAGGGACAAACCTCCCGCAGGAGGCCGACCCACACGTTCTCCTCAATTTGCTACGGTAGCGGAACGGCTCGTAACGCTACTCAGTTACGCTAACAGGCGGGAAAAAGACAAGTCAACGAACGTAGGACCTAGTGTGAGCAGGCAGTTATCCCCTTTACGTTCTAGGAAATTCGTCAGCGAAGACCAGGCGAAGCACCGAGATTGTGGCTAGTCCAGGGCTTAGGGGAAAGTGACCTGTGGCCCAGGGCATGCGATGGGCCTCTCCAGCAATTGAAAGTGATACCATCGCGGAATAATCCTTGTCGAGGAAGGAGAAAACGGTCCGTGTATCCATTCAAATCCCGTCGTACCTTTATCGCCGGCCTCGGCGGGGCAGCAGCGGCCTCTGTTATTTGCCGCTCTGGCTCCGGCGCTTCAGGGCTGCCTGCGATCAGTGGCCACTTCAAACTTTCGGTGATCACCGATGAAATCTCCCAGGATTTTGGTCATGCGCTGGAAGTTGCGTCTAAGGAGTTCGGCCTGAAATATGTAGAGCTGCGAGGGCTCTGGAAGAAGAACATTATCAATCTGGATGAAAAGGAAATCTCGGAAGCGCGGCGGCTGCTGCAAAAGTCTGGCCTTCAAGTAACCGATATTGCCAGCCCGCTCTTCAAGACGGACTGGCCCGGGGCACCTGCTTCGAAGTACAGCCCGAAAACACCGCAGTTCGGGGCGGACTATAGTTTCGCACAACAAGGAGAGGTGCTGGAGCGTTCTATCGCGGTCGCCAAGGCCCTGAGCACGGAGCGCGTGCGCTGTTTCGATTTCTGGAGACTGGACGATCCGACGCCCTTCCGCGAGGCAATGAACAATAAACTGCGCGAAACCGCGGCGCAAGTGGCGCCGAAGAACATCACCCTACTTCTTGAGAACGAATTTGCATGCAACACGGCGACGGGGGCAGAAGCTGTGCGGACATTGAAAGCCGTGCAATCGCCGAACCTCAAATTGAACTGGGACCCAGGAAATGCGGCCTATCGCGGCGAGATCGCCTTTCCAGACGGGTTCGCAAAAATTCCCATGGAACGCATGGGGCACATGCACTGCAAGGATGTGGCCCGAAAAGCGGACGGCTCGTTTGAATGGGCGGCCATGGGCCGAGGCATCATCGATTACGTCGGGCAGTTCCGAGCGCTGGTGCAGGCGGGATACTCTGGAACCATGAGCCTCGAAACGCACTGGAGAGGCGCGGGCAGCGAGGAAGAGTCTTCGCGCCAGAGCTTCGCGGGAATGAAGGAACTACTGAGCAAGGCGGGCGCGCTTTGAGCGCCAGGCAGAACTGGGAATAAATAGTCTCCACCGAGACTTTCCAGAGGCGAAATACCTTTAAATCTCAAGAGGAAAAGATGTTTGGGTTGCCTCTGCAGCCCAGCACGTGGAATCGCGCACCGGCGCGAAGGACTGGCGATGCAATGGCGATGGACCATGCACGCGCAAGGCTTCGAGATGGTCGGGCGTGCCGTAACCCTTGTGGCGCGCCAAGCCGTATTGCGGATAGATGGCGTCCCACTCTTCCATGCGCGCGTCCCGATGCGTTTTTGCGAGGATGGATGCGGCGGCGATGGAGATGCTGCGGGCGTCGCCCTTGATCAAGGATTTCTGCTCGATCAAAACGTCGAGTTGCATGGCGTCAATGAGCAAATAGTCTGGCGGAATGGCGAGCTGCTGCAGTGCGGCGGTCATGGCCTGGCGGGAGGCCTGATAAATGTTCCAGGCGTCGATGCGCTGGGCGTCTATTTCCGCAACAGCCCAGGCCAGTGAGTGCGCCTTGATGCGCGTGGCAAGCTCGGTGCGCCGCTCAGCGGAAAGTTTTTTTGAGTCGTCGAGGCCGACAATGCGCCGCTTGGGATTGAGAATGACGGCAGCGGCAACGACGGGGCCAAACAGCGCGCCACGGCCGGCTTCATCAATGCCGGCGATGCGCATCCAGCCCAGCTGGCGCGCCGCTCGCTCGAAACGGGAGGAGCAGAGTCGGCTCATTACGCGGGGAATTTTAGCACGGCAGGTAGATTGTGAACGGCCAAGTGGAGGAAATAAAGTTTACTCGTACCGCAGGGCAACTACCGGGTCGACGCGCATGGCGCGGCGCGCGGGGATCCAGGCAGCAATTAAGGCTACGGCGAGCAAAACAAACAGGGCCAAAGCGAGAAGCAACGGATCGTGCGCGCGAACCTCGAACAGAAGGGATTCCAGAAGCCGCGCGCAGAGCCAGGCTCCCGAAAGACCGAGCAATGCGCCGGAAGCGGTCCAGCGCAGCATGCTCGAAAGAATCAGCTTTAGAACACTCTGGGGAGTAGCGCCGAGCGCGATTCGGATGCCGATTTCCCGAGTTTGTTGCGCCACTAGGAATGCGACGACTCCGTAGATACCAATCCCAGCCAGCAAGACGCCAATGCCCGCGAACAAAGACAGCAGGACCGCAGTGAATCGGGGCCGCTGCGCCAGCTTTCCGACTCGCGTCTTCATACCCTCGATGGTCACGGGAACGGCCGGATCGATGGCCGCGGTCTCCGAACGAATCCACTTGGCAACGGCTTCCGGATTGATCGCGGTCTGGATTATCAAATGCCCGGAGCGGAAGTATCCAGCGGGCTCATTTTTCCAGGGAACGTAAAACTCGGGGTCGGCGGGCGCGGCGAGCCCGTTGTTTCTTACGTCTGTGGCAATGCCGACAATGGTGCGCCACTCGTTTTGTGCGCCAAAGCGAAACGATTTGCCAATAGGCTCTTCTCCGTTGGGGAAGAGCTTTCTCGCGAGCACTTCACTGAGGATCACAGGTTTTTCCGCGGGCGAGCGGTCCTCTTCTCGAAAGCCGCGGCCGCGGAGGATCGAAATGCCGAGGGCAGGAAAATACGCGGGCGTGACGTAGCGATATCCAATCATTCCGCCGGTGCCCTCGCTGAATTTCGTGTGCCCGGGAATTTCGATGGCCGATAGAAAAGTAGCTTGCATGCCTCCGGAAGGAGGCAGTGTGTCGCTCAAGGCCAAGGAAGTAACACCGGGCATTTGTTTCAGCCGGGTTTCGAGTTGATTGAAAAAGGCGAGCTGTTTCGCGGAGTCAGGATAACGATAGTCGGCGAGATCGATTCCTGCTGTGATGACACTCTTCGCGTCCATGCCGAGGGCCACGGTTTCGAGCTTCCAAAGGCTGCGCAGGAGCAGACCGGCTCCTACGAGGAGAATCAACGAAGCAGCAATCTGTACTGTGACCAGCACCTGGCGAAGCATGCCGCGCGAGGTCGCATGGCTTTCTTTTCCAGTGAGTAGTTGGGGCGCGGGACGACGCAGCGCCGAAGCTAGGCCGAAGAGAATGCCGGACAGGAGCGATACTCCGAGGGCAAAGAGCAGCACGCGAACGTCGATCGTGGCCTGTTCCAGCCGAGGAATTCCGTCCGGTGCAATGGAAACGAAGAGACGAAGCAGGAGTTGGGCAAACCAACAACCTGCGAGGCCGCCAAGAACTCCCAGGAGCAGACTTTCCGTAAGGGCCTGGCGAACCAGACGTCCGCGCGTGGCGCCAAGGGCAGTGCGCACGGCCAGCTCTCGCATGCGGCTGGTAGCTCGGGCGAGGAGCAGGTTTGCCACGTTAGTACACGCGACGAGGAGCACCGCTAGCACCGCACCCAGAAGCACCCACGAGGCGACACGCGAGTCCTGGATTTGGCGGTCGCGGAGAGAACGCACACGGAATGATACTTCGTGCCGAAACTGGGGAGGAACGTATTCGAGGGAACGCTGGAAGAGAGGTTCCATCGCGGCCGCTGCTTGCTTGATGGTTATGCCAGGTTTGAGCCGCGCAAAAGCCCGCAGGATTTGTTGCCGGCCATTGGGGCCGCGGTCGGTGGAGCCATCGAGAGCAGCCGGAACAAGAATGTCGTCGTTGCCGAGGTTTGGCATTTCAAATTGTGGCGGGAGAACGCCGACAACGAGAGTGGGCCGGCCGTCGAGCGAGGTGGCGTGGCCGGGAAGATTGCGATCACTGGCGAACCGCGAACGCCACAAGCCGTAGGTGATGAGCGCGACATGCGGCGCGTTGGGCCGGTCTTCGTCGCTTGTGAAATTACGGCCGAGGAAAGGTTGAATGCCGAAGGTCGGCAGGAAAGTCGATTCGACGAGAGCGCACTTTAAGCGGACGGGGTTTTTTTCGGTGAGATCGCAATCCGCGCCGCCGGGGATGAAGGAGGTTACGGATTCGAAAGGAGTTTGCGCTTTCTTCCAGTCGACGTAATCCGGACCGAGGACGAATTCATTCGCTTCGAATGGCGCCTTGTCGCCAAAACTGACCAAGCGCTCGTCATGGGGATACGGAAGGCTGCGGAAAAGAATGCGGTCGACGACGCTGAAGACTGCCGTGGCAGACCCAATTCCTAGAGCGAGAGTGAGGATGGCGACCAGCGTGAATCCCGGACGATTCCTCAACCCGCGAAGAGCAAATCGCAGGTCTTGCTGAAGGGAGTCGAAAAGCTGGATGCTGTGTTGTTCGCGGTAAAGTTCCTTGGTTTGTTCGACGCCGCCAAATTCGCGCCGCGCGGCGTAGCGAGCTTCCACCGGGCTCATGCCGCGGCGGATATTTTCTTCGGTGAGCATTTCAAGGTGCGCACGAAGCTGGGCGTCAAGATCTGCCTCGAGATGCAGCTTGCGGAAGAGGCCGCGCAAGCGCGCGCCGAAAATACGGAGCCACTCCATGTCAGGCTCCTTCCGTACCGCCGAGAAGGCGCGCCATCAGCGCGGTCATGCGCTCCCAACTGGCGGTTTCTGCGAGCAACTGTTTGCGGCCGGCGCGCGTGAGCGAATAAAACTTTGCCTTGCGGTTGTTTTCGGAAGCGCCCCATTTGGATGAAATCCAGCCGCGTTGTTCGAGGCGGAGCAACGCGGGGTAGAGCGTTCCCTGGTTTAGTTTTAGCAAATCGTCGGAAACCTGCTTGACGCGCTGGGCTATGCCATAGCCGTGCAGTGGGCCCATGGCATGCAGGGTTTGCAGAACAATGAGGTCGAGTGTGCCTTGCAGAACTTCTCCACGCGGAGGAGCCATGTTTTCTCCTTTAGGCAAACAACAGGAGCATAGGCTTCTTCCTGTTGAATGTCAACAGGACACACCTTTCTGAAACCTTTTGATTCTGCGAGAGTGCCAGAGACAGGCATCTCGCGGTTCCTTCCTCGCGCTGAGCGTCGTCCTGCTGCGAAGACAAGTTGACCACAGAGCGCACAACGGCCTAGGATTGCCGGGCAAATTTCTGTGCTTGTTGAGAATCAGAGGAGAATTCCATGCATCCATGCTTGCAGTCTGTTTTGCTTCGAGCCAGTTTCTGCCTATCTTGCACAGTGGCTTTCCTTGTGTTTGGTGCAATAACTGTTGCGCAAGGTCTCACCAGCAGCGACCTTTTGCGGTTGCGTTCGGTGGGAAGCGTTGAGCTGTCACCCGATGGCCGACGCATCGCCTACAGTGTGACGATGCGCGACCGTCCGGGCCGCCCGTACGGCCAACTGTGGATCATGGATCTTGCTACGCAGAAATCTGTGCGCGTGGGGGCCGAAAAAGATTCCGGCGGTAGTCCACGGTGGTCGCCCGATGGCAAGTCGCTCGCGTTTCAGGGGCATCAAGGCGAAAAGGGTGGATTGTTTGTCGCGCGAGCGGACGCCACGGAAGTTGCTCTTCTTACTTCGCTGAACGGCACCAACAGTCCCTTGCCGGGAACGGGTAATGATTTCACCTGGTCGCCCGACGGCAAGCAGCTCGCATTTATCTCCTCGACTCCCGGCGTAGAGGCTGCGGAAGCTAGCGGCGACCCCATGGTGATCACGCGGTACCTCTACACGCCGGACGCCGGCGAGGGAATGACGCGCTTCAACGACAATCAGCGGTTGCACATTTTTGCGGTGGACGTGTCCACGAAACAGGTCCGCCAACTGACGCACGGCAATTTCGACGAGCATTCCATCGACTGGTCCCCGGACGGAAAGGAGATTCTTTTTGTTTCGAATCGCGAACCAAATCAGGATGAGTTTTTCAATTACGACATTTTCGCCTTGAAGGTTGCGGACAACAGCATTCGCCGCTTGACGGCGACGGAATACAACGAGTACGAACCGTTGTGGGCTCCCGACGGCAAACGCATCGTTTTTCGCGGAACGCGCCGTGGGCTGACCGACCGCGAGACAACCATGGAAGACACGCACGTCTGGGTGATGAACGCCGACGGGAGCGATCGGCACGAAATCGGCGCGATTTTGGACAACCGCCAGGGTGTCCCGCGATGGGCGCCGGACAGCAGCGCCGTCTATTTTACTGTTCAGGAGCGCGGCAGCAACCACTTGGTGCGACTGCCGATTTCGGGCGGCAAGCCGGAATACGTGGTGAAAGACACGGGTGCAGTGGGCGGCTGGTCCGTCGGAAAAGATGGAACGATCGCGTACGGATTCGCATCCCCGCGTGATCTTTCGCAGCTCTATCTCAAGGCCGGCAGCGTGGCGTCTCGCAAGCTAACGGATTTGAACTCGGAAGTTCTCGCTGGAAAACAGGTTACCGAGGTCGAGTCCTTCAGGTTTATCAGCAATGACAACAAGTTTGAAGTCGAAGCATTTCTCACCAAGCCACTGGGAATGACCGCCACATCGAAGCACCCTTTAATCGTCAATATTCACGGAGGGCCGGACGGGCAAAATGGACCGGCGTTCAATTACTGGAATCAGGTCTACGCCGCGCACGGATGGGCCACGCTGAACGTCAACTATCGCGGCTCCACCGGCTACGGGCAGAAGTTCGCTGACGCCGTCTTCGGTGACCAGGACGGCAACGAAGGCCAGGACGTTCTGTACGGCGTGAGCGCGGCGGTGCGGCGCTACCTGTGGATCGATCGCGAGCGTATGGGCATCGAAGGCGTGAGCTACGGCGGCCAACTCACGGACTGGCTGATCACCCAAACGAATGAATTCAAGGCCGCCGTGCCCATCGCCGGGATCGCCAACCTGGTCAGCTACAATTACATGACTTATTACAACCAGTATGAAGAGATGGAATTCGGCCAGTTTCTGCACCAGGGAAATTTGATGGACGTCGCGTGGGAACGTTCCGCGCTAAAACATGTGGCAGCCACGCACACCCCGACGATGCTGATGCACGGCGAGAATGACAACGATGTCCCCATCGCCGAGGCCGAGCAGTTCTTCATCGCCTTGAAAGACGTGGGCACGGAAACAGTGTTTGTGCGCTATCCACGGGAAGGCCACGGCCTTAGCGAAACCAACCATGTGATCGATTCCAAGAACCGCTGCATCGCCTGGTACGAAAAGCATTTCCCCAAGCCCAGCGCGGAAGGCGTCACTAACGTTCAGCCATGAGAGGAAAAGAAAACGCCCCGGTTGCCCGGGGCTTCTTCAACCAGTTGCAATTGAAAAGAGCGCCTTAAACTTTCGCTTCGGTGCCTGCCGTCGCTACGGCAGCCACTTCCTCGCGTCCCGCGCGCTTGATACGGGCAGCCTTGCCCTTCAAATCGCGCAAGTAGTACAGCCGTGCCCGGCGAACTTTACCTTTGCCTACGACTTCAATCGAACTGATGGTCGGTGAGTGCAGGGGAAAAATGCGTTCGATGCCGACGCCGAAGCTGACCCGTCGCACGGTAAAGGTGGCGCTGGACGCCCGCCCCTTCTTGGAGATCACCACCCCCTCGAATGCCTGGAGGCGCTCCTTCACCTTCTCGCCCTCGCCTTCTTGCAGGCGGACGTTGACGCGCACGGTATCGCCCGGGCGGAACTCCGGGAGGTCTTTGCGCAATTGCACTTCATGGAGTTTCTGAATTACCGGATTCATGTTCCTGTTTCCTTTTAGACCCACTCGGGCGGGGCCAACTCTTGTGAGACAATCCATAATTATAAACAAATCGTGACATTTTTCCTAGCGGATTCAGGCCGTGATTGCCGTTGCGCTTCGCCACCACCAAAAGTGAAGCGCGCCTGCGAATTGGCCGTTTCTTAGTTAGTCGTTGAGGCGGCTGAGATCAAAACCTGCTTTAGTTTGTTGAGCTTGTCGCCGCTTCCGTCCGTGTCATTGCCTCGGTTCCCAGGCACAGGAACCCCCCGTCAAGCACCAGTCTTACTAATTCTCGACACTAGAATTTTTAATGCAAAGTGCTATACTCCGCCCTAGAAAACCCTATTTACCCGTTGCCGGCCCGGCCGGCACCGCGGATCGGTTCCAACGGGAGGTCACCATGGAATCCACATCGCTAACGGGGCCACTGCTTTACCTTCTGATCGGCTGGGGAGTCGTTACCGCCGCATTTCTGGTCCTGTTGCTTCGGCGGAGTCTCCTCGCGAGCCACGAAGATGATCAAATCTTTCTCGATGCTGCTGAAGAACATATGGCCCAAGAGCAGCGGGAGCTTGTAGCGAAGATCGAGGCCCTATCCCGGCCCATCATGGGAACTGGGATCTTGGCTGGCGTTCTTCTATTGGTGATTGCCGGGATGTGGCTCAAGGAAGGACTCAAAGGTCTCTTCTAGGTCCGGATCTTCTAGAGCATTGCTGGAGAGTTTCAGGGCGACGCCGGCTTCGCAGGTTGCTGCCCCGCAGGTGCACTCGCAGGAGTGGCTTGCGGTGGCTTCGCGGCGAGAGAAGTGTGATTGAGCACGATGACCCAGCGGTTGTTGCGCTTCTCCAACACCACTGTCGTATGACCTTGAGATGCGGTCTGCTGACCATCGACGACCCCAACGAACTCCACTCCCACTGGTAGCTGGCCCAACCCGTCGTGCCGTTCACTTTGATGTAGGTATTGAAACGATCCATGCGCAGCTGCTGCATGCGCGCCCGCTGCTGCTGGTAAACGGCGAGATAGTTGGTCCAGCCAATAATGGGTGGCGCCCACGAGCCATTCACCATCGCAACATCGTCTGCATAGTCGGTGTGTAGCTTTTCGACGTCCCCAAGCTGCCAGGCTCCCAACATTTCGGAGAGCAAATAATCGATCTGCTGCTCGTCGTTCAGGGGCACCAGCAGTTTTGAGCTCTCCGTGGACAGAGGAGGCTCTGACTTCTTCTTTTTCTGCGCGGCAGCGGGGGAGGCGCAAATCAATGCGAGCGCGAATACCGCCAGCAGAATAAAGATGTTGTGAGCCATTCGCCCGGCAATGCAAGTTCCTTGATGATTGCTCATTCGCGTTTTACCCCTCGGTTCAAGAGAATATCACGGCGATTTACATGC
>WNFJ01283678.1_pt2 | contig 19791 bp, 22 predicted proteins | sample 5400461 | NCBI WGS metagenome assembly WNFJ01 (sample SAMN13153349, study PRJNA577476) | soil metagenome | isolation source: 115 cm saprolite on Douglas fir-dominated hillslope | place: USA:California | collected 2013-09-17
GGACACATGATCCGCGACGGCCACGTGGCCGAGCTGGTGAAGGATGTCGTGCTCGCGGGCAACCTCTTCCAGACGCTCGACCGCATCGATCACATCGCCGGTGACTTCCGCTGGAACCAGATGGGCGGCGGGTGCGGCAAGGGCGGCCAGTACCCCCTCCCGGTCACGGAAGGGGCACCGCACCTGCGGATCGAAGCCGCGCTCATCGGCGGCGACGTCGCGGCGTGATCGAGCGGCTGCTCGACGTGGCGGGGCGCCGGGCCGACGGCGGCGCCGACGCGCTATGGCGCCGCGCCGAGCGCACCGCGGTCGCGTTCGAAGCGGGGCGGCTCAAGGCAGCGAGCGCCGCTGAGGAGACCGGAGTCAACCTGCGGCTGCGCCATGCGGGCCGCGTCGGTGTCGCCGGCTCGACCGCCGCGGACGCGCCGCCCGACGCGCTCGTCGCCCGCGCCCTCGCCTCGGCCGCGCTGGGCGAGCCGGTCGAGTTGATCTTCCCGGCCGCCGCTCCGCTGCCCTGCATCCCCACCCTGTTCGAGCGCGCCGCCACGGCCACTCTCGACGATCTGATCCGCATCGGCCAGCGCCTGCTCGAGGGGCTGGCCCGCGACGACTGTCGGGTGAACGTGGCGATCGAACGGGAGACGGGCGAAACCCGTGTCGCGAACACGGCGGGCGCGACGAGCCGGTACGCGGCGAGCGCGGTCGCCGTCAGCGCCGAAGTATGGCGCATCGCGGGGGACGACGTCCTCGTGCTGGGCGACGCGTTCGAAGGAGCTGACCTTCCGTCGGAACAGATCCTCGCTGACATCGTCCGCTCCATCCACACGCGCCTGGATCACGCGCTCACGATCCGGACGCCCCCAGAAGGCGCGCTCCCGGTGGTCTTCACGCCCGCCGGGCTCGCAGCCCTGCTGCTGCCGGTGACGCAGGCCCTGTCGGGGAAGGCGGTACTCCAGGGCATCTCCCCCTTGGCGGAACGCGTCGGTGAATCGGTGTTCGACGCGGCGTTCTCGCTCACCGACGATCCCTTGCGCCCCGGGCGCGCCGCGTCGCGCCCCGTGGACGACGAGTGCGTGCCATCGCGCGCGGTCCCCCTCGTGCGCCACGGCGAGGTACGGCAGTTCATCTACGACTTGGAGACCGCCGCAAGAGCGCGGACAGTGAGCACCGGTCACGGGCAGCGCTCGGTGTTCGGGACGCCGGTACCGGCCTATACCAACCTGGTGTTGGGAGATGCGAACCCCGCGGCGGCGAGCGGTGACGGCGAGCTCGGCGGCGGCCTCGCGCGGGGGGTGGGCGACGGCCTGCTCGTCGACGAACTGATCGGCGTGGGACAAGGCAACGTCATCGGCGGAGCCTTCAGCCATCCCGTGGCGCTCGCGTATCGCATCGAGCGCGGCGAGATCACGGGGCGGGTGAAAGACGCGGCGGTCGCGGGGAATGCCTACGACTTGTGGAGACGGGTAGGCGGGTGGGGCCGCGATGCCCGCTGGACGGGCGCCCGCTACACGCCGTCCGTACGGTTCGACGAGGTGAACGTGGCGCGGCGCTAGTACTCGAGCACCCCCGTCTGCGCGATCATCTTCCACTGCGTTCCCGTCTGCGTGTAGATCTTGCAGGTTCGTCCCTTCCAGTGCTGCTCCGCCGCCGTCTGCCGGTGCCGCCACAGCGTGTCGATGTCCACCACCGCAAAGGCGCCGTCGCCCTCCGCCGTGACGACGATCCTCCGGATGGCACGATCGTTCCGCAGCAGGACGTGGGTGTCGAACAACTCCTGCCAGCGGTCCCGCCAGCGCGCCGCGTCAAAGCGGCCGTATCCTATCACCCACGTCATCGGGTCGTGCGAGCGCGCCGTGGGCGGCCAGGGCCACACCATGGCGGGATGAAAGCACGACACCAGGAGCTCGGCGTCCTGGGTATCCCAAGCCCGCGTTTCCCGGTGGATCAGCTCGCGGATGGGTGCCTCGGGATCGCTCATCGCGGCGACACGCTCAGCCGGAGGTGGGGGCTCCGGCGGGCCGACCTGGCGGGGGACGCCGCGCCACCCGCGCCCGGCCAGCGGCGTCGTGGTGGTGCGGCATCAGCTAGCGCGCGCCCAGCACTTGCTCGTAGTCCAGCCCCTGGGTCATCTGCTCGTACACGGCGTTCAACGTGTCCGGCGCGGCCGACAGGAAGCGGCAGCGCGCGTCGTTGCTCGAGCGGCACTCGACTTCCATCACCGACACGGGCTCGCCCGACAGCCGCCCGAAGAAGTCCGCGAGCATCCCCGCCGAAAAGAAGCACATCGGCGCCTCCGCGCTGCCGGGATCGGCCTCCGCCCAGTCGTCCGCGTCGACGACGAGCGCCGCGTGGCCGAGCGGGGCTACCGTGACCGCGCCCCACCCGGTGGCCTGGAAGAAGGCCGACAACACGTCGTTCAGCTGCCCCGCGTCGAGATCGTCGGGCCGCGCCACTCCCGTCTGGCCCGGGAGCCAGGCGCAAAACGCCTGGAAGACGCCCTCCCCAGCGGCGAATCCCGCCTCCTGAAGGATCGCGACGGCGTGATCGGCTGCATCGCGCAGCAGGCTGACGTGCAGCTGCCGCAAAGCGCCGCGACCGACGGTGAGCCCGTCGGTCGCGGCCATGCCAGTGGTGGGGGCGCTCATATGGGACGGCAACTTAGGGTTTGGCGCGGGCACGGCGCAAGAGTTCTGCCTCGTCGATCACCGGGATGCGTAGCGCCCTCGCCTTATCGAGCTTCGAGCCGGCGTCGGCCCCCACCACGAGCGCGGTCGTCTTCTTGGACACGCTGTCGGTGACACTGCCGCCCGCGGTCTCGATCAGCTCTGTCGCCTTGGCGCGCGACAGCGACGGCAGCGTTCCGGTGACGACGAAGGTCTGGCCGGCGAGAGGGCCCTTGCCTTCCGCCGCCACCGGCTCCCGGAAGTTGAGCCCCAGCTTCTCGAGCCGTTCGAGCAGGCGGCGGTTCTTCGCCTCGGCGAAAAAGCCGGCGACCGCCTCGGCGATCGCGTCCCCGATCCCCCGGATCTGGCTGATCTCCGTGACCGCCGCGTCCTGGAGCGCCTTCATCGTGGCGAAGTGGCGGGCGAGCAGCTTCGCGCCTTGCGCCCCGACGTGGCGGATGCCGAGGGCATAGAGCAGGGTGGAGAGCGGTTGCCGCTTCGAGGCCGCGATGGCGTCGACCAGCTGCTGCGCCGATTTCTCGGCGAATCCGTCGAGCCGGAGCAACTGTAACAACGTCAGCTCGTAGAGGTCGGCCACGTCCTTGATGAGTTTGGCCTCCAGCAGCGCCCGCACCCGCTCGTAACCCAGCCCGCGAATGTCCATGGCGCCGCGCGAGGCGAAGTGCACGATGCTTTCGAACAGCCGCCCGGGACAGGAGACGTTGGAGCAGTACGCCATCACCTCGTCCGCCGGGTACTCGACCTTGGAGTGGCAGATGGGGCAGCGGTCGGGGCGCTTGAACTTCCGCTCCTTGCCGGTGCGCCGCTCGCGCACGGGGCCGAGCACCTGGGGAATCACCTCGCCCGCCCGCGTGACCTCGACCCAGTCACCCTCGCGGATGTCCTTCGCCTCGATGAGGTCGAAGTTGTGCAGCGTGGCCGTGGACACGGTGACGCCGCCGATTTCGACCGGCTCCAGCACGGCGTAGGGGTTGAGCGCGCCGGTGCGCCCCACGTTGATGCGGATCTCCCGCAGCCGCGTCACTTGCACCTCGGGCGCGAACTTTCGGGCGATCGCCCAGCGCGGCTCGCGCTCGCCCACGGTGCCGAGTTCGGCGTGTAGGCGCAGCGGGTTCACCTTCACTACCACGCCGTCCGCCCCGTAGTCGAGCTGCGGGAGCAGCGCCTCGAACTGGGCGATCTCCCGCTGGACGGCCGCGAGGTCGGGCACCTGGGTATGGTGCGGCTCCACCGGAAAGCCCCAGGCCGCGAGCCGCTCGAGCAGCTCGTGCTGCGTGGCGACGGGGAGCCTCTGGCCGGGCGCCTCGACGTGGAAACAGAAGATCTGCAGGCCCCGGCCCCGGGTGATCTTGGAGTCGAGCTGGCGCAGCGAGCCCGCCGCGGCGTTGCGCGGGTTGGCCAAGGGCGTCTCGCCCGCCCGCTCCCGCTCTTGATTGAGCGTCGCGAAGCGCGACTTGGAGAGGTAGACCTCGCCGCGCACCTCCATCCGCTTGGGCCAGCCTTTGCCCCGCAGGCGGAGCGGGACGTCGGTGACCGTGCGCAGGTTTGCGGTCACGTCCTCTCCTTCCACGCCGTTGCCCCGCGTCGCCCCCGTGGCGAGCGCGCCGTCTTCGTAGGTGAGGCTCACGGCGGCCCCGTCGATCTTCACCTCGAGCGCGTAGCCGGTGCCGCGGACTTCGGCCAGCAGCCGGGCGTTGCGCTCCTCCCATTCCGCCAGCTCGGCCTCGCTGAACGCGTTGGCGAGCGAGAGCATGGGCACGACGTGGCGGTGCTTCCGGAACCCCGTGGCCGGCGCCGCGCCGAGGCGATGGGTCGGGCTGTCCGAGGTGCGGAGCTCGGGGTGCTTGACCTCGAGCTCCTGCAGCTCGCGGAACAGGCGGTCGTACTCGGCGTCCGAGAGCTCGGGCTTGGCGAGGAGGTAATAGGCGTGGTTCGCGCGCTCGATGAGCCGCCGCAGCTCGGCGGCGCGCGCGGCGGGACCCTTCACCGACCCTTGGCTTCTTCCTGGATCACGGCCATCGCGACGCCGACCAGGCGGTCGAGCTCTTCGGCGCTGGCCCGCGGCAAGAGCCCCTCGGCCCAGGCCCCCTCCCGCTCGCCGAAGGCGCCGAACAGCCGCCGCAAGAACGACAGTAACGCCACGCGTTCGAGCTCCATGCGGCGCATCGCCTCGCCCGTCTCCTGGTGGCGCTGCGCCAGCCGCTCGTAGCGGTGGGCATTGCGTAGCGCTTGGGCCGTCAGCGCCGCGACGACCTGCACGAAGCGGACGTCTTCGTCCCAGAACGTCGGCCCGTCGCGGAAGGTGCGCAGAAAGATCGCGCCGATCGCGACCCCGCGCCACGTGATCGGCACGACCGTGATCGACTTCACGCGCCGGTTGATCAGCTCGCCCTTGACGTGCTTGAGACTGGGATCGCTCGCCGCGTCGGGGATGAAGACCGTCTCACCGCCCTGCATCGCGCGCTTGAGCTCGGGGTAGCGCTCTAGATCCACTACGTAGTTGCGAATGGTGGGATCCTCGTAGGACGCCACGAGTCGCACCGAGCGGCCGCCCCGCTCCGCTAGGAAGATGGAGCAGCGATCGAGTCCGAACGCCTCACCCAGCTTGCGCGCGATGGCCTGCAGGATGTCGACGAAATGGAGCGAAACGGACACTTCCTTGAGGATCTCGATCACGGCGAGCAGGTGCTTGCGCTCGCGCTCGAGCTCGGCCACCCGCGCCGCGAGGCGTTCCGCATCGGCGGCCGTGGGGGGAGCAGACGAGGTCATGGCACGGGTAGTTTGTGTCCGCGACGGAGGCGGCGTCAAGTTGCTGCCGCAGTTGGGGCGCGCTAGCTTCGGGGCCCATGCGACCGCTCGCGCCCGTCGCCCCCGTCGCGCTCGCTGCCCTCGTCACCGCGCTCGGCGGCCCCGCGGCGACGCAGACCCGCGTCGCCGCGGCGCCACCCGCGCCGATCGGAGCGTGGCATCCCGTTCCCGAACTGCCCGGCATGGGTCGCCCGGTCGACACCGCCGCCGTCGCGGCCCGCCGTCGCGCGCTCCTGGCGCGCCTGGGTCGGGGAGTGATCCTGATCCCCGCGGCCCACGAGCGCCAGCTCGAGCGCGACTACATCCAGGACAACGACTTCCGCCAGCACAATACGTTTTTCTACTTCACCGAGCTGGAGACCCAGGACGCGTGGCTGCTCATGGTGGCACGCGGGGGCGGGGAGGCGGGCGAGACGGTGCTGTTCCTGCCCCCCCGCGACCCGAGCCGGGAACGGTGGACCGGCGTCCGCCTGGGTCCCGACAGCACTGCCGTCCGCCTCTCCGGGATCCCCCGCGTCCTCTCGACCGACTCACTCGACCGGGTGCTGCGTGGCGTGCTGGTGCGCCCCGCGGGGCCGGTGTATCTGCCGCTCGACCCGACGACCCGCGACGAGGAGCGCGTGCGCGAGCTCGCCTTCGCCGGGAGCGACGTGCGTAACCTCCGCCCCGTGGTGGACTCGATGCGGCTCGTGAAGGACGCCGACGAGCTCGCCCGGTTGCGGACGGCGGTCGCCATCTCGGCGCTGGGGCACCTCGCGGCCATGCAGGCGGCGCACCCGGGCATGTGGGAATACGAGATCGAAGCGGTGCTCGAAGGCGGCTTCCGCCGCCACGGCGCCGACCGCGTAGGCTACCCGTCCATCGTCGGCAGCGGACCGAACAGCACGACGCTCCACTACGACGTGAACCGCCGTCAGACTCAGGACGGCGACCTGGTGGTCATGGACGCCGGAGCGGAGTGGGGTCAGTACACCGCGGACATCACCCGCACCTTCCCCGTGAACGGCACGTTCACGGCGCGCCAGAAGGCCGTCTACGACCTGGTGCTCGCCGTGCAGCAGGCTGCCTTCGAGGCGACCCGCCCCGGGACGACGATCGACCAGCTCAACCGCGCGGCCCGTGACTACATGCGCGCGCACTCGGGCTCGCTATGCGGGGAGCAGACCTGTGACGCCTACTTCATCCACGGCCTGTCGCACTGGCTTGGCATGGATGTGCATGACGTGGGAGACTACAGCACCCCCCTGAAGCCGGGGATGGTGCTCACCTTGGAGCCGGGGATCTATCTAGCGCAGGAGAAGCTGGGTGTGCGAATCGAGGACGACGTGGTCGTCACGGCGACCGGCGCGCAGTGGCTGTCGCCGCAGCTGCCGCGCACGAGCGACGGGATCGAGCACCTGATGCAGGCCCGGCCCTAGGTCCGGTCCTTATCGTTCTTGATGTCGTCGAGGACCTGCTTGGCTTCCTTCTGATACTTGGGATCGAGCACGTCGGCAATCGGCAATGTCGCGATCAGGCTCAATTGCTCGCGGGCCTTCGTGACCTTGCCGACATCATAGTACACCTCGCCCAGCTCGAGGCGGTGAAAGATGTCTTGCGGCTTGAGGGCCACGGCGCGCTCCAAGTACCGCTGGGCGTCGGCCCAGTTGCCCTTGTCCAAGAAGCCGCCGCCGAACAGCGCCTTGGCGAAGAACCGCTGGAAACCGGACAGCAACATGACCTCCTCGTGCCACGCCCCGATCAGGTGATACGCGCCGTCGTGGGTCGAGTCGAGCGCGATCGCCCTCATCCCCTCATCGTAGATGAGCTTGGCGAAGCGCACCCGCTCCTTGCCGCCTTTGGTGCGGGCCAGCCGGCCCAGCGCCTGCGCCACCGTGAAGTGCCCGTCCGCCCCGTTGGGGTTCAGGCGGACGGCCGCTTCGCCGTAGGCGCGCGCCGCCGTATACAGGCTGTCGCGCAGGTGTTGAGACGAGTCGTCCGTGCCCTCGATCTGCTTCGCGATGTCCACCAGCTCGCGCCCCGCCTTCCAGCTCGCCTGGTAGTTGCTCGAGTCGATGGCGAGTGCCGCGCGGTAGTGGCGCAGCGCCTGCGCCGGCGCCAGCGCCGTGTAGGCGCTGTCCCCCAAGGCAATCTGCTCGCCGGTGCTGAGCGGACTCTGTGCGACGGCGGCCGTGAGCCCGGGGAGCGCGAGCGCGGCGAGGCCCGCGAAGCGCACGGGCATGAGGGAGATCACCATCAAGCACTCCGCGGGAGGGGGAACGCCTAATGTTGATCGTGCCGCTGATCGAACGCAAGCGCGACGGAGGCGCCCTAACCGCGGAGGAGTGGTCGGCCCTGGTCGCGGCCTACACCGACGGACGCGTGCCCGACTACCAGATGGCGGCGTTGCTCATGGCCGTCTTGTGGCGCGGGTTGGAGCGCCCCGAGCTCGCCGCCCTCACCGACGCCATGCTCGCCTCCGGCCAGCGGCTCGCCTTCGACGGCTGGCCTACCCCCCGCGTCGACAAGCATTCGACGGGCGGCGTCGGCGACAAGGTGTCGCTCGTGCTGGCACCGCTCGTGGCCGCCTGCGGCGTGGCGGTCCCGATGATGTCGGGACGCGGCCTCGGCCACACCGGCGGTACGCTTGATAAGCTCGAGGCCATTCCCGGGTTTCGCACCACCCTCTCGCTCGCCGAGACCAAGGCCCAGGTGATGAAACTCGGCTGCGCGATGATTGGCCAGACGCCCGAGATCGCGCCGGCGGACCGCCGCCTCTACGCGCTGCGCGATGTGACGGGTACGGTCGAGGCGATCCCGCTGATCGCCGCGAGCATCATGTCGAAGAAGTTGGCGGAAGGCCTCTCGGCCCTGGTGCTCGATGTCAAGCGCGGCAGTGGGGCGTTCCTGCCTCGACTCGAACAGAGCCTCGAGCTCGCGCGCACCATGATCGCACTCGGCGAGGACCGCGGCTGCCCCACCGTGGCGCTGCTGACGGCGATGGATCGCCCGCTGGGCCGTGCCTGCGGCAACGCGCTGGAAACGGAGGAGGCGATCCACGCGCTGCGCGGGGAAGGCCCCGAGGATCTGCTCGAGGTGACCTACGCGCTCGGCGTCGAAATGCTGCTGGCCGCGGGCGTCGAGAAGGCATCGAAGAAAGCCCGCCAGCGCCTGGGAAACGCCATCGCCTCAGGCGTCGCGGCGGAGAAGTTTGAGCAGGTGATTGAGGCGCAGGGCGGCAACCCCCGGGTGGTGGAGGATCCGTCCGTGCTGCCGCAGGCGCAGGCGGTTGAGGTCTACTGCGCGCCGGCCACGGGCGTGGTGACCCGGGTCGAGCCGAAGATCATCGGCCGCGCTATCGTCGCCATGGGCGGCGGACGCCGCCAGGTGGAAGATGCCGTCGATCCCACCGTGGGCTGCGTCATCACCGTGAAACCCGGGGACAAGGTGCTCGCCGGGGAGCCGATCGCGTCGGTGTTCGCCAAAGACGCGGCGGGGGTACGACTCGGCTTTGAGGCCCTGGGGCAGGCCATTGTGATCGGCGATCGGCTCACCGCCCCGCCGCTGCCCCTCGTCTCCCACCGCGTGACGAAGCATGGCGTCGAAGAGCTCAAACGATAGGGGGTTTTTGGACGCCGGGACCCCAGTCCCGCACCGTCTCTTCGTTCGGCGCCTCGCGCACTTCCCGCTCCGCCTGCTCCAGTTCGGTGTAGTCGATCGTCTCGTCGACGCGGCGATGAGCCGTCGGTTCCGGCGCCCGCCCGCGCCCGCCCCAGACCAACCACGCCAGCAACACCCCGAGCCCCGCCAGGCCGGCGGCGAGGATCACACGTCCAAGTTCCGCACGAACTTCGCGTTCTCTTCGATGAACTTGCGGCGCGGTTCGACCTCGTCACCCATCAGCGTCTCGAACAGTTGCGACGCCTCGAACGCGTCCTCCATCGTCACCTTGAGCAGCGTGCGGCGCGCCGGATCCATGGTGGTGTCGCGCAGCTGGTCGGGGTTCATCTCGCCCAGGCCCTTGTAACGCTGGATCAGGATGTTCCCGTGTCCACCCTCGCCGTTGCTCAGCCGCTTGACGCAGCTGTCGCGCTCCTTCTCGTCATAGGCGTAGAACTCTTCCTTGCCCTTGGCGACGCGGTACAGCGGTGGTTGAGCGATGTAGATGTAGCCCGCGTCGATCAGGTCCTTCATCTCCTTATAGAAAAACGTCAGGAGCAGCGTACGGATGTGCGCGCCGTCGACGTCGGCGTCGGTCATGATGATGATCTTGTGGTAACGCGCCTCGCCGAGCTGAAAGTCCTCCCCCACGCCCGTGCCGATTGCCGTGATGATCGTCCGGATCTCCTCGTTCGACAGCACTTTGTCGATGCGCGCCTTCTGAACGTTGAGGATCTTGCCGCGCAACGGCAGAATCGCCTGGAAGCTCCGGTCCCGTCCCTGCTTCGCCGAGCCCCCGGCCGAGTCGCCCTCGACCAAATACAGCTCCGTGATAGTAGGGTCGCTGACCGTGCAGTCCGCCAGCTTGCCCGGCAGGAGCCCGCCTTCGAGCCCGCTCCGCTTCCGCACCAGCTCGCGCGCCTTGCGGGCGGCCTCGCGGGCCCGCGCCGCGCTCAGCGCCTTCGCGATGATGGTGCGCGCGACGCTGGGGTTCTTGTCGAAGAACTGACCCAAGGCGTCGTTCACCACGGTCTTGACGATGCCCTCGACCTCGGAATTGCCGAGCTTGGTCTTGGTCTGGCCCTCGAATTGCGGTTCCTTCACCTTCACGTGGAACACCGCCGTGAGGCCCTCGCGGATGTCGTCCCCCGTGAGCGTGAAGTCTTCCTTCTTCATGGTACCGTCCTGCTTGGCCCAGTCGTTGATGGTGCGCGTCAGTGCGGCCCGGAACCCGGTGAGGTGAGTGCCCCCCTCGTGCGTGTTGATGTTGTTGACGAAGGAGAAGGTGTTGTCATTGTAGCCGTCGTCGTATTGGATGGCGCCTTCCACCTCGACCCCTTCGCGCGTGGCCTCGAACGTGATGGGCTTCGCGTGCAGCGGCTTGCGGTTCCCGAGCAGATACTTCACGAACTCGGCCAGCCCGCCCTTGTAGAAGAACGTCTCCGCCTTGTGCTGGCCCTTGCGCTCGTCCTTCAAGAACGCGAGCTCGCGCAGGCGGTTGGCCAGCGTGGCGTAGTCGAACCGGATGTCGCTGAAGATCGTGGTGTCGGGCTTGAACCACACCGTGGTGCCGGTGCCCTTCGCCTTGCCCGTCACCTCGAGCTTGGTCTTCGTCTCGCCCCGCTCGAACGCCATGTGGTGCCGCTCGCCGTCGCGGTCCACCCAGACCTCCAGCTTCTCCGACAGCGCGTTCACCACCGAGACGCCCACGCCATGCAAGCCGCCTGACACTTTGTAGGTGCTCTTGTCGAACTTGCCGCCGGCGTGCAGCACCGTGAGAGCCACCTCGACGCCGGGCTTCTTCTCCGTTTTGTGGATGTCGACCGGGATGCCGCGGCCGTTGTCGGTCACGGTGATCGAGTTGTCCTCGTGGATCGTGACGTCGATCTGGGTGCTGTAGCCCGCCAGCGCCTCGTCCACCGAGTTGTCCACCACTTCGTAGACGAGATGGTGCAACCCGCGACCCGACACCGCGCCGATGTACATCGCCGGGCGGCGACGCACCGCTTCCAGGCCCTTCAGGACCTGGATCGCGTCGGCCTGGTAACCGCCCGGAGGCGGCGCCTTCACGCGCGCGGCTGTCGGCTTCGCGGCGGCGCGTTTCGCCTTCGCGACAGCAGGTTTCGCCTTCGCCATGCCCGTCCTAGTGTGAAAGAAGCCAGCGTATCGACTTGATCCGAGAGCACCTGCGGCGCCATGAGCTGCAACTCGGTCATCCAGGCGCTCGTCGCCACCCGCACGAACAGCGTGCCATCCGGTGTCACGCTCTCGGGCGCGGTGACGGCGGCGATCTGCGCCCCCACCCGTTGCGGCCAGTCGGGGATCACCTGGGCCTGGGCCAGCCGCTTACCGAGGCCGCTCTTCGCCAGGTAGCTCCGGAGCGCCTCGCCCACCGCCCGCGGCTGTCCCCGCCTGCGCTCGGTCATCGTCCCCCCGGGGATCCCCCCCTGCAACAAGCGCCACGGGGCGTCCCGTGGCGCCACGCGGCAGCCCGCGAGAGCCCCCAGACTACCGATGCAACATACCCAGAAGTTATTGTCAGGGCAAGACTTACTAAGTCGTGAGCGCTCAGCGTCCTTCGAACTTGGCGGGCCGCTTCTCGAGGAAGGCGCGTAGCCCCTCCTGCATGTCCTTGGTCCCGGCGAGCAGCCCGAAATGATTCGCCTCGAGCAGCAACCCCTGCTCCAGCGTCATCTCCAGTCCCTGGTCCACGGCCTCGAGTGCCAGCCGCACGGCCAGGGGACCCACGGCGAGGATGGCTCGCAGCAGTTGCTCCGCCGCGCCCAGCAGCTCCGAGGGCGCGACCACCTGGTGCACCAGCCCGATGCGCCACGCCTCGCGGGCGTCGATCATCTCCCCGGTGAGGATCAGCCGGAGGGCGTGGCCCTTGCCAACCAAGCGCGGCAGTCGCTGCGTGCCGCCATAGCCGGGTGCGATCCCGAGCTTCACTTCGGGCTGCCCGAACCGCGCCGTCTCGCTGGCGATGCGGAGGTGGCACGCCATGGCGAGTTCGCAGCCGCCGCCCAGCGCGTACCCGTTCACCGCGGCGATCACCGGCTTGCCGCACGTTTCCAGGCGGCGCAGCATCGCTTGACCCCGCAACGCCCGGTCCTTGCCGTCGAACGCACCCTGCTGAGCGAGCTCGCCGATGTCGGCGCCGGCGACGAACGCCTTGGGCCCGGCGCCCGTCAGGATGGCGCCCTTGATCGCGGCCTCGACCGCCACCCGCTCGGCGGCATGCGCCAGCTCGGCGACCACCTGATCGTTCAGGACGTTCAGCTTGTCGGCGCGGTTGATGGTGATCCACGCGATGCCGTCGCGCACGTCAAATACGAGCGTCTGGTAGCTCATGGAGGTCAATGCTAACGGAGGGCCGGGCTGGCCGCCACGACTCGCGCGCCTCCCCGCCGCCCGCGCGCGCGGCGGCCCGCGATGCTCCGTGGCGGCGACCCGGCGCGGGGCGTAGGTTGGGCGCCATGCCCGTGCAAGCCATTGCCTGGAGCCCGTCCGGTGGGCTGCGCATCGTCGATCAGCGCGCGCTCCCCGAAGCGCACATCGAGCGCGATCTCGAAAGCGCGGAGGCCGTAGCCGAGGCGATTCGCACGCTGCAGGTCCGCGGGGCGCCGTTAATCGGTATCGCCGCGGCCATGGGGCTCGTGGCCGGGATGCGCGGTGAACGGGCTGCTCCCCGCGAGCGCTTCCTCGCCGGGCTCGCGGCGCGCGCGGAGCTGCTCGGGACCAGCCGGCCTACGGCGGTGAACCTGCGCTGGGCGCTCGAGCGCATGAGCCGCGTCGCCGCCGCGACGTCGGGAGACGGCGCCGCGATTTGGGAGCGGCTTCACGCCGAGGCGACGGCGATTTGGGAAGAGGATCGCGCGATGTGCCGCCGCATCGGCGAGGCCGGCCTGGCACTCGTCCCGCCGGGAGCCAAGGTGCTCACCCACTGCAACGCGGGCGCCCTCGCCACGGGGGGGATCGGCACGGCCCTCGCGCCGATCTACCTCGCGCATGAGGCCGGCCGCCGGGTGCACGTGTTCGTGGACGAGACCCGACCGGTGCTGCAAGGCGCGCGCCTCACCGCGTGGGAACTCACGCGAGCCGGCATCCCCTGTACGGTCATTGCCGACGGCGCGGCGGGCATGCTGATGCGGCAGGCGCAGGTCGACCTGGTGCTGGTGGGCGCCGACCGCATTGCCACGAACGGCGACTTCGCCAACAAGATCGGGACGTATTCGCTCGCCGTGCTGGCGCTGCATCACGGCGTGCCCTTCTACTGCGCGGCACCGTCGTCTACCATCGATCCTGCGCTCGCCAACGGCGACGGCATCCCGATCGAGCAGCGCCCTGCCGAGGAGGTGAAGACGCTGGCCGGGCGCCCGCTCGCGCCCGCGGCGGCGGCCGCGCTCAATCCCGCCTTCGACGTCACGCCGGCACGCTATGTCACGGGCTATCTGACCGAGCGCGGCCTGCGCCAGCCGCCGTTCGCCACTGGCGACGCGTGAACGCCGTCCTCGCGATCGACCAGGGGACGACCGGCTCCCACGCACTCGTGGTGGGTGCCGACGGACGGCTGTTGGGGAGCGGCTACCGCGAGTTCACCCAGTATTTCCCGCAGCCGGGCGAGGTCGAGCACGATCCGGAGGAGATCTTCCGCGTCACGCTCGAAGCGGCACGCGAAGCGATCCGGCAGGCGGGCGTGACGCCCGTGGGCCTCGGGATCACCAATCAGCGGGAAACGGTCTGCGTGTGGGAACGCGAGACGGGACGGCCGCTCCACCGGGCCATCGTGTGGCAGGACCGGCGCACCGCCGCCCGCTGCGACGCGCTGGCGCGGCAAGGAAAGGCGACGCTCATTCGGGCGCGCACCGGGCTCGTGCTCGATCCCTACTTCTCGGCGACCAAGATCGAGTGGCTGCTCGGACACGTGCCGGGGCTCAAGCGGCGCGTGGCGTCCGGCACGGCGGTGTTCGGCACGATCGATACCTGGCTCTTGTTCCGGTTGACGAATGGCCAAAGCTTCGCGACCGACCACACCAACGCCTCCCGCACCATGCTGTACAACCTCACCACCCGAACGTGGGACCCCGAGCTGCTGCGCCTCTTCGGGGTGCGCGCCAGCGCGCTGCCAGAGATTCGCCCGTCGAGCGGGTCGTTTGGAGCATGCGCGGTCGAGCACTTGGGCGCCGCGCTACCGGTGGCGGGGATCGCCGGGGACCAGCAAGCGGCGCTGTTCGGCCAAGGGTGCGTCCAGGCGGGGCAGGCCAAGAACACCTACGGCACCGGCGCGTTCCTGCTGCTCAACACCGGCCGGCGACGCGCTCGCTCGACGCACGGGTTGCTCACGACGATCGCCTGCGGGCCCCTCGGCGAGCCGGTCTACGCGCTCGAGGGCAGCGTGTTCGTCGCGGGCGCAGCGATCCAATGGCTGCGCGACGGCCTGCGGATCATCGAGCATGCAGCCGAGACGGCGGAGCTGGCGCGCACCATCCCCGATACCGGGGGCGTGGTGTTCGTGCCCGCGTTTGTGGGACTCGGCGCGCCATACTGGGACGCGCGGGCCCGCGGCACGATCGTGGGCGTCACCCGGGGCACGACGCGCGCGCACTTGGTACGCGCGGCGCTCGAGGCCATGGCGTTCAGCACGAAGGACGTGCTCGACGCCATGACCGCCGATGCGCACCTGCGGTTGCAGGCGCTGCAAGTGGACGGCGGCGCCGCCGCCAACGAATTCCTGATGCAGTTTCAAGCCGATCTGCTGGGCGTTCCGGTCGCGCGCCCCGATGTCTTGGAGACCACGGCGCTCGGTGCCGCCGCGCTCGCCGGCTTAGCGCTCGGTGTTTGGTCGGACCCCCGGGAGTTCCTCGCCGGCCGACGCTTTACGCGATTTCTCCCCGGGCCGGGCGCGCGTGCGGCCCGGGCCGGGGCGCGCCAGTGGCAGCGGGCAGTGACGGCCGCCCGCTCCTGGGCCGCGGCGGAGCGCCGCCCCGGCCGATGAGGCCGCTGCTCATCGCGGTCGTTGGCGGCAGTACGTGCACGTCGCAAGAGGCCGAGTGGGCGCGGGCTGTCGGTCGTCTGCTCGCCGAGGCGGGCGCGGTGCTCATCTGCGGCGGCCTCGGCGGCGTAATGGAGGCTGCGGCCCACGGCGCCCACGTGGCCGGTGGGCTCACGATCGGCCTGCTTCCCGGCAGCGATCCCGCGGCCGCGAACCCCAGCATTGTTGTCGCGATTCCCACCGGCTTGGGCGAGTTGCGCAACGCGCTGCTCGTGCGCGCCGCTGGCGCCGTGATCGCGATCGGCGGTGGCTGGGGCACCTTATCGGAGATCGCCTTGGCGCGACGGATCGAAACCCCGGTGGTGGGCCTGCACGATGCGTTCGGCGCCCTGGCGGATCTTCCTCGAGCAGCCGGGCCGGAGGAGGCGGTCCGCTGGGCGCTGGAGCAGGCCGCGCGGCCCAAGGTATCGGGGGTATAAATTGAAGGGGGGACCTCGAGGCTCTGGCGGGAGGATCACACGTGAGCATGAAGGCGGGCACCAAATTCGCGCTCGGCGCCGTGCTGATCGTCGGCTCGGTCGGTTACCTCATGGCGTCCGGGGTGAAGGAGACGGGGCAGTACTTCCTCACGCCGAGCGAGCTGTCACAAAAGGTCGTGATCGACCCTTCCTTCTATAATGTGGGGATGAAGCTCGGGGCGCGGGTCGTGCGCGGTACCGTGACCAAGGACCTGGCGACCCGGACGCTCCGCTTCCAAGTGAGCGACGGCAGCGTCGCGTATCCCGTCGTGTTTCACGGCCTGCCCCCCGACACCTTCACCGATAGTGTCGAGGTGGTGGTCGAGGGACGGCTCCAGCCCGATGGTGTCGTCCAGGCGACCAACGTGCTCGCTAAGTGCGGCTCGCGCTACGAGGCCGTGCCGCCCGCGGCACCCAAGACCTAGATGACCATCCTCGGTAACCTGGCCCTCGGGCTCGCCTTCTTATTCGGCGTGTGGGGGGGGCTGGCGGGCTTCGCGGGCGGGCTCACGCGGCGTCCCGACCTGGCGCACAGCGCGCGGCGCGCGCTCTTCGCGCTGTGCGGGGCCCTGCTCGTCGCGGTGTTCTCGCTCGAGTGGGCGCTGTTCCAGCACGACTTCAACGTCGAGTACGTCTGGGCCTACACGAGCCGTAACCTCCCGATCTTCTACACCTGGTCCGCGCTGTATGCGGGCCAAAAGGGCAGCCTGCTCTTCTGGGCCACGGTGCTCTCCTTCTTTGGCTCGCTCGCCCTCGCCCTCACGCCGCGCCGCCACCACGAGCTCCTCCCCTACGTGACGGGCGTGGTCTCGGTCGTGGCCGCCTTTTTCCTGTCCGTCATGCTGTTCGGCGGCGCCAACCCGTTCCAGCGGCTTCCCTACACCCCCTTGGACGGCAACGGCCTGAACCCGCAGCTCCAGAATCCCGGCATGGTGTTCCACCCTCCCATGCTCTACCTCGGGTACATCTCGATCACCATCCCCTTCGCGTTCGCCATGGCCGCCCTCCTCTCCAAGCGGCTGGACGCCGACTGGCTCGTCGCGATTCGCAAGTGGACGCTGCTCTCGTGGCTGTTCTTGTCGATCGGGATCTGTCTCGGCATGTGGTGGGCTTATGTCGAGCTCGGCTGGGGTGGCTACTGGGCCTGGGATCCCGTGGAGAACGCGTCACTCCTGCCGTGGCTCACGATGACCGCGTTTCTGCATTCGGTGATGGTCCAAGAAAAGCGGGGGATGCTGAAGAAGTGGAACCTCGTGCTCATCATCGGGTCCTGGCTCCTCTCGATCTTCGGGACGTTCATTACGCGCTCGGGGGTGATCTCGAGCGTGCATTCCTTCACCCAGTCCAGCGTCGGCTACTTCTTCCTCTTCTTCCTCGTGGTGGCGGCAACGGCCAGCTTCGCCGTGTACGCCACCCGGCTGCCGCTGCTCGAGGCCGATGCCAACCTTGAAGCGATGGTAAGCCGCGAGGCGAGCTTTCTGTTCAACAACCTGGTCCTCATCGTGATCGCGTTCGCGGTGCTGTGGGGCACCCTGTACCCGATCCTCTCAGAGGCGGTGCAGGGGGTCAAGGTCACGATGGGGCCGCCCTTCTTCAACCAGGTCAACATCCCCTTGGGCTTAGCCCTGCTCGCGCTCACCGGCATCGGGCCGCTCATCGCGTGGCGGCGGGCCTCCCTCTCCCATCTCCACCGCCAGTTCGCCCTGCCCGCCACGGTGGGCGGCTTCACGCTGTTGCTGCTGCTCGTGGTCGGGATGCGGGACGTCGCGGCCCTGACCACGATCGCGCTGGGGGGCTTCGTGACCGCCGCCATCGTGCAGGAGTTCGCCCGCGGCGCCCGCGCGCGCCACCGCCAGTACGGCGAGGGCTACGCACTGGCGCTCGCCCGGCTCGTCGCGCGCAACCGCCGCCGCTATGGTGGCTACATCGTCCACATCGGCATCGTGATGCTGTTCGTGGCATTCACCGGAATGGCCTTCAAGACGGAGACCGAGGCGACGCTGCGGCCCGGCGAGTCCGCCTCGCTGCGCAGTCCCTACGGCTCCACCTACACCTTCACCCACCTCGGCATCTCGCAGTACGACGCGCTCAATCGCCAGGTCACGGCGGCGACGCTCGAGGTGCGCCGCGATGGCAAGAAGCTCGGGATGCTGAACCCGGAGAAACGCCAACACGTGGATTCGTTTGGCCGCCCCACGTTCCAGCCCTCCACGGAGCCGAGCATCCTCAGCATGCTGCGCGAGGATCTCTATGTCGTCCTGGGCGGCGTCGTGAACGGCACAGAGCAGGCGGTGTTCCGCTTCACGATCAACCCGCTGGTGTGGTGGGTGTGGTACGGCGGCATGGTCGTCGCCTTGGGCGGCCTCATCGTGATGTGGCCGGGCGGAGGCGCGCCGGCCGTGAAGCGCACGCAGGCGGGCTACGCCGTGAAGCTGGTGGCGCAACCGTGATGGTGGGCCGCTCGGGCGCGCCGAGCAGCGGGAGCCGGCGTGACTTCCTGGCCACGTTGGGAGGCGCATTGGCCCTCCTGGCCCGCTCGCCCCGGCGCCAGACCCCCCAGGACTCGCTCCCCGGCACGGGCCCGGCCGGTCGTCTGTGGGACCCGGCGCGGGCGGGGCGGCCGCTCGAACCGGTCACGGCCGCCGACAACGACGCCGCGATCCAGGCGATCGAGAAGCAGATCCACTGCACCTGCGGGTGCAACCAGGACGTCTACACCTGTCGCACGACCGACTTCACGTGCACCACCAGTCCCGCCATGCACCGCCACGTGGTGGCGTTGGCGCAGGCGGGTCGCACGGGCCCCGAAATCCTCGCCGAGTTCGTGCGAGAGAAGGGGGTGGTGATCCTCATGGCCCCGCCGAAGCGCGGCGTCCATCTCACGGCGTACGTGGTGCCGCCGGCCGTGCTGCTCGTGGCGGCGGGACTCCTCACCCTCCTGCTGCGACGCTGGACCCGCTCCGCGGCGCTCCCGCAGGGAACCGACCGCGGGGCGGAGCCGCCGGCGTCCCCCGAGGAGCTCGAGCGCCTGCGCCGCGCGCTCGATCGGCTCCCCGGCTGAGCGGGGTGGGCGAGCTCCTGGGGGGCGCCCTGCTCGCCGCCGCGGCAGTGGCGTTCGTGCTCAGCCCCATCTTTAGGTCCCGCCTCGGGCCCGGCGGGGTCGGGGCGGGGGCGGGGGTGGGGGGCGGGCAGGATGAAGGTGAGGATCCCGACGACGATCTCTCGCCCGGTGCCGTCGCACTACGAGCGCTCAAAGAGATCGAATTCGACCGCGCCACAGGCAAGTTGTCGGATAGCGACTACGACTCCCTGAAGGCTCGCTACACCGGGGAAGCGCTCGCCGCGCTACGCGTCGAAGCCGCGATGGGGCGTGACGCCGGGGCGCTGGCGCCGCCCGCGCCACCGCTGCCCAGCCGCGGCTCCCAGCGGCCCCCGGCCTGCCCCACCCACGGGCCGCGTCCCGAAAGCGACGCAGCGTTTTGCTCCGAATGCGGACGCCGCCTCGCCAGGGCGCCCGGCTACTGCGCCCACTGTGGGACGTCCGTCGAGGAGGAGGCGCGCTACTGTCACGGCTGCGGCGCCCGGGTGGCCGCGTAGCGGTCCCAGCGCGGGACGTGCGCCAGGCACGCGTGAGTCGTCTTGATTTTCCGGAGGCCGCTCCCTATGAGTGTGCCACCCTCCCACCGAGGAGCGCGGTCGTGAGCAGGCTGTCACTGTGCGTCGCCGTGGCCCTGGCCAGCCTCGCTGCAGTCACCACGTCTGCCGCGGCGCAGCGCCGCATCCGGGGCGGGCGCGCCGTGACGGTCGAGCCGCCGGCGGTCGGTCCGCGGGTCGGCTACGACTTCGACGTCAAGCACGTCTTCGTCGGCGGCCAGCTCAACCTGCCGGTGGGCCGGCGCTGGGCGCTCGCCCCGTCGGCGGAGTTCTATCCCGGCGCCCTGGGGTCCCCCTACCGGCTCCACGCCGACTTGAAATACCACCCGCCAACGGCGTACGGGTTTTTCTACCTGGGGGGCGGCTTCAGTTACTTCCATGTGTCAGGCGGGGGCGACGCCGGCGGCAACGTGCTGGCGGGCTGGGAGGGACGCTACGCCCACCCGGTGCGGCCGTTCCGCGAGGGCAAGATCGTCTTCTCGGACCGCACCTCGGT
>WNFJ01556513.1_pt1 | contig 19779 bp, 15 predicted proteins | sample 5400461 | NCBI WGS metagenome assembly WNFJ01 (sample SAMN13153349, study PRJNA577476) | soil metagenome | isolation source: 115 cm saprolite on Douglas fir-dominated hillslope | place: USA:California | collected 2013-09-17
GAAGCGTTCAAACGACGCGAGTGCCGTGGTCAATTGGGTTTGTAACGAAGCAACAAACTCGTCAGCCGAGAGGGGTTGGTTGAGATCCGCGTAATAGGTGGCCCGGTGCTGCTCAAAATCACGCGGGAGGTCGTCTTCAGGATTCCGAAATTGGGCGGCTCCAGCAACCCAAATCTCTTTGGTCCGTACCCGTTCGCGTAAGGTCTGCAACACGCCCAACTCGTAGGTCAACCGGTTGACCCGCTCCTCCCCCGCGCTATCTTGTTCCGTCACGATGTTTTCCCATGCAGAGGGGATGACTCCCTCAAGAGGAGGGCTGCTCTCGAGAGGATACCAAGCCAACCGACTGTCGACATACTCACGCACCACCGCAAGTGCCTGGATCACCGGTTGATAGGCCGTGTTGTTGGAACGAAAATCGAGCACGTCCAGGAGAGCCGACAGGATCTGGCGATAGTGATTGCGATAGGAGGAACGCATCACCTCTTGCACGTGTCTTCGGTAGGCTCCTCCTTGTGCTTTGTACTCCGCGACCAGATCGCGTAAAGTCTGCTCGCTGGCAATAGGAAAGACCACCTCTCGGACAGGCTCATCAGGGTGTTCCAATGCCGCATCAGCAATGCGATAGAGGATGCGCGTTTTCCCGGCCACGCGTTTGAGGTCGTCGATATACGCGGACTCGACACGGCGTTCGGCCCGCGCACCGATTCGATGCACAATCTGGATCAAGAGCGTGACCAGGGCGTCGGTGACTTCCTGTGTACGCTGAAACACGAGGGCTGCCAACAGCGTCATGCGAATGGCATGGGGGTGCTCGCGAATATGCGAAGGAGATTCGGCGGCAATGCGCCGTCGCAAGCGTTCGACGAGCTTGGGTGGGTATCCCTGAAACAGGTCGGACGGCAGTCCAATGGCACGTAGCGATTGCAATTTGGCGATCTCGCGCATGGCGCTTTCAACACCAACAGGACCAGGATCATGGCGTATCAAGCCGAGTGGTAATTCTTCCTCCTCCTCTGCATCTGGTTCTGCGATAAGAAGGGCATCCAGTCGGCTCTGCACATCGGGCGCGAGGCGAGTCACGATGACGGTATAGATCTGCGCTTCGTATGCCACGAGTCCTGTGTCAATGAGGGCTGCGATGTCATCTGGAGCTTCGAGAGCACGGGTTCGACACTCGGCACGAATCAGATCACGCAAACGCTCAGGATGCTGTTCATGATCGAAGACCTCGGTGCAGAGCCAGTCAAGCAGTGCTTCTTCATCGGCGCGATGGAACTCCCGTAGCTTCGTCATCTCACGGATCTGCGCCCGGTGCGCTTCGATGGTTCGCCCTTCCCACACATACTGGGCAAAGAGTGCGGCATCGACACCGCGCCTCTGCGGCGAGAAAGCGCACCACCTCGGGGGCCGCCTCTTGCCTGGACCGGAGAAACCGGCCTTCGTATTGGAAACATTTGAGCAAGACCGCAAACCCCAGGCGCGTTGTCCCGGATTTGTTGCCAATCGCAACCAACTCATCAGGTAGAAGAGTAAAATGTTCCAGTAACTCCTCTGCTGTCCATGTTCGCTTCATCCGCTTCCCCTTTTTGTGGTGTTTGTCACTCCAGGCGGAGTGTCATCGCAGACACACATCTGTATCCAGCCGAGTGTAGCCCGCGGTCGATGCTTGGCGACAAGAGAGATAGCCGAATAGTCCGCAGGCAGCGTGTCCACGAAGCGCGGGCCTCATGAGCAGTGGTGATTCCTAGCGTCGATGCAGACCATGTGGCGACGATGGAAGACGTGTTGGGCTCGTATGCCCAGCCGTCTGATCCAGCCGCTCCGCTGGTCTGTTTTGACGAAAAGCCGGGCGTTCTACATGGGGTGACAACATTTTTTCCTGTGCGCCGTTGAAGCGGCAGACTTAGAGCGCAGCGCAAGCTGCTAGAACTGATGGAGGGTTCTATACGCACCCCGCTTACCCTACCCCTCGAAAGAGGAAGGCGACCAGAGCATGCGGGGAAGGCCACGTAGGGGGAAGTTCCCAATCCTTTGGGTGGTCAGCGTAAGACGTGTATGGTGAAGCCTATACTGGTTGAAGCCCAGTCCTGCTGGTCTCGAATGTGACCCCAACGAAAGGGAGCTAGACACGTTGGGATGAGCGCCTAAAGCCATTTGGGGGAAAGATGGCCTTATCCATCGACGCTGACAGGCCCCTGATACGAGGGGCAGACAGGACGAACAGGACGCCTGAAGCACGTTGCATCTCGATCTGCTGAAACGACGGGATAACCTAAACAGGAAGAGCGTCTTCCTGCATGGTTACGGAGCTTCCATAGTACCCAACGTCAGCCTGTAATGGGACTGGCAAACCGTTCCGGCGGTGCCAGCAGCAGGACAAGTGAGGAGTAATCCACGCGAAACCAACGCTGTCTGGGGGGAAGGGAGGCAGTTTACCCAGCTTACCACCAACCGAAAGCGAGGGCGTGCTGATGCTACCCGCAACAGTGATTAGGAGATTGGAAGCACTTGCGACGATCTCAAAACAAGGGAAACAAATCAACGGCCTGTTCCGCCTCCTGGAAACTCCTCTCCTGTGGTATGAGGCATATGCCAACATCTACGCAAACAAGGGAGCCATTACTCCCGGCGTAGACGCAACCACCCTGGATGGGTTCTCAGAACAGCGAGTAACAGCCATCATCACCCGGCTCAAAACAGGGACCTATCGGTTCCGACCTACGCGCCGGACGTATGTACCCAAAGCAAACGGCAAGAAACGACCACTTGGCATCTCCTCAGGAGACGACAAACTGGTGCAGGAAGTGGTGAGAGCTATCCTGGAGAAAATCTACGAACCCATCTTTGAAGAGAGTTCGCATGGCTTCCGCCCAGGACGATCACCACACACCGCCCTGGAACCCATCAAGCAGGAATGGCAGGCCGTCAAATGGCTGATCGATATGGACCTACGAAGTTACTTCGACACGATCAACCATGCACTACTCATGGGTTTGCTGCAAAAGAGAATTGGAGACACGCGCTTTCTTCACCTCATCAAAGCCATGCTCGACGCAGGCTACCTTGAGGACTGGACCTACCACGGTACCTACAGCGGTGTCCCTCAAGGCTCAATTGTCTCACCCATTCTCGCCAACATCTACCTCCATGAATTAGATTGCTTCATGGTCACACTCAAAGAGCAATTCGATCAGGGGGAGAAGCGCAAGAAACATCCTGCCTACCATCGCTACACTGAACGCATTCGACTCTTGAGGAAGAGAGCAGATACGCTGAAGGGGAAGGAGGAAGCACGACAACAACTTCAGGCCATTCAAGACGAGATACGTCAAGTGGACCAACTTAGGAAGCGTTTACCAAGCGGAGACCCCTTTGATAGAGGGTTCAAGCGACTCCATTACTGTCGCTACGCTGATGATTATGTGATTGGTATCATTGGGTCAAAAGCGGACGCAGAAAATGTCAGGCACCAGGTCAGACGGTTCATTGAAGAAACGCTGAAACTGACCATTGCGGAAGAAAAGTCGCACATCCGCCATAGCCGCCAAGGGGTGATCTTTCTAGGATATGAAGTCAAAACGTACTCAGGCCATCGCATCGTCAAGGTCAAACGTGGTCCACGCCACACCTTGTACAAGGCGACCTCAGAACGCATACAATTGCATATCCCAACAGGCAAACTCGAACGCTTCTGTCAAACTAAGCGGTACGGGGACTACCACACGATGAAAGCCACCCCACGAAGAGAACTCACGCTGCTTACTGATGCGGAAATCCTTCTTGCCTACAACGGAGAACTACAAGGGCTGGCAAACTACTACGCCCTGGCCTGTAATGTCAAGCAGCGCATGAACAAACTGGCCTACATCTGGCAAACCAGTTTCTTCAAAACGCTGGCTCACAAGCATCGCCAGAGCGTTCACAAAATGACCGGCCGACTCAAAACGGAGAATGGGTATGTCCTGACCCTGCCGGAAAAGGACAGGACGCGCGTTCTCCGCCTCTTCCGTCTCAAAGATCTCAGATACCCTGCTCCTGGCAGGCGAGACATTGACACGCCTCCAAACACGCTCATGTTTACGCTCAGCAGGTCGGAACTCATCCACCGTCTGAATGCGAGGCAATGCGAATACTGTGAAACGAAGCAAGGTCCCTTTGAGGTCCACCATATTCGGAAACTCAAAGATATCGAACCGGGAAAGACGATCTGGCAACGGATGATGATCGCGCGACGGAGAAAAACGCTGATCCTCTGTCGGCCCTGCCATCACCTGCTGCACGCTGGAACGCTTCCCGACCGAGATTATCGCAAGCGACAGGTAAAGGGAGAGCCGTGTGCGGTGACAAGTCGCAAGCACGGTTCGTGAGAGAGGGTGCCGGGCGACCCCGCAAGGGGCGTCCGCTCCCTACTCTACTCCATTTGTCCCGGCTCTGCTCTGACCCTCTTTTTTAGGAATCAGGTGTTCCCGTTCAGCCTATGAGGGGCTTAGCAGGACTTCCACCATCACGGCTCCAGCGATGACGTGGTTCCCTGTGTAGCTGTACAGCACGATGATTCCTTCCTGTGCCCCGCCCTGGAAGCTCGATGCATAGGGAACGCGTATCGCAAAGGGAGTGTTCCCGGCTCCACTTGCTTGCGTCACCGTGGCCTGGCCAATCGCGGTCCGATCATGATCGAAGACCGCGATGGTGGTCAGCTTTCCGGCAAAGGCTGCATTGTTCCCCGCCACCTGCACGGGACTGGTCAGCTGCTGCGCATTGTGTGGAGAAGTGAGAGCCATGCCATCGGTTGCCACGTCGGTGACCTCCCAAATGCCGCCGTTGGTATTGAGTTCCAGACGACTGAGCGAAAGCTGGATAGCCGTGTTGGCCGTCGACGGATTCTTGACCAGGAGGACAGCTCGCGCGTCATGCGTCCCGCCCCCGCTCACCACGGTCGTGGAAGGAGTGGGGTCCCACCCCAGGACGAACTGGGCGAAGTTCTGGGCGGTGGTGACCGCGCTCATCCGCCATTGCTGAAACCCCTGGCCCGTATTCACCTCGTGCTGCTCAAATTCGGCCTGGTAGCGCGTCAGGTCCGGGTAGAGGCCCGGGAAGGCCACTTGCGTGAGCGTCCCGGCGCTGTCGGACCACTTGAATTCCCGGTAGAGATCGACCAGTTGTTCTGCGGGGGGATGCCCTTTATTCTGGCTGGAGTTCGGGTCAACCTGCCCCGTGAGGAGCGTATTGTAGTTGCTCATGCTGACATCGCCTTGCAGCAGCCCGGTAAGGGCGAAGATCCGAACCGGCTTCGTGCTGGTGATCGCGGTGTACACGTCGATGTCCAGCAAGAAATTCGCGCCACCGCTGCGCACCTTGACCACGGCCTGGAGCGCGGGTACGCCCATCAGGTAGCCACAGATCACGCCCTCGACCGTTTTCGTGGCACTCGTGCCCACGATGGCATTCCAGTGTGCAGGAGCTTGCACAGCAGCCGGACAGGGCTGCGGGCCGAGTTGGATACTCGCTGCGGTAGCGGTAGCAACCGGCGGTGTTGTGGTTCCTGTCGCACTCCCGCTTCCACTTCCACTGCCCTGATCGCAGGCGGAGAGCACGAGAGTGAGTACCATGAATGCGAGCGGAACGGTGAGCCGCCATCGCTTGTGATCCAGAAGAGGTCTCTTCATGTTCTGTCTCCACACATGCATGAAATAGGTCTGCCTTACCCATGACAATCCGGTGTCGGGTGGGAAGGCTGGCAGACGATCGCTATTCTCAAAAGGGGCTTACCATGCACCTCCTGCAAAGGAAGGAAGATCCGGTGGGTTTGCGCGTCAACGGCGATGGTGTGGGCCTCCGTCGCGACAAACCCTTCATAGAGCTTGCGCAAGGACTGCCCGCTTTCTTCAAACACGGAAAGCACTCCTGTTTCCGAGGCGACATAGAGCAGATGCCAGTTGCTATCCAGCGCCAGCACATCCGGGGTTGTCCCCACCGTCTGCACAGCGGTCACCGTCAGAGAGCGCAGATCGACCGTCAGCAGGACGCTGTTGCTGTCGCACACCACGAACGCCAGGCGGGAGGGAGCGTCGATCAGCAGACTGTGATCATGGTCGCAGTTCGGCAGCCCGTAGCGCGCGATGAGACGGTTCGTGGTGGGATCGATGACCACCAGTTGATCGAGGGTCTGCACATCCACAAAGATGCGGTGGGAGAGGGGGTCATCCTGCGTATTTCCCGCCTCCCCGCCCAGGGGTATCGTCGCGATCTGCCGCTCGGATCGGACATCAATCACGGTCTCGGTGCCACCCGTCTCGTCGGACACGAAGAGGTGCTGGGTGAATGGATCGTAGGCCATGCCATCCGGGTAGACCCCCGCCGGGATCGTCGCCACCACACGCAGTGACTGTTCGTCGATCACCTTCACCTGGTCCTCGCCCGTCGCAGAGGCGTAGACCCGCCCCAGTTCGGGGATGGCCAGCACCCCATGCACATCCGCGATGGGGGCAATGTTCGCGCGGATGCTCCTCGACGCCAGATCGAAGACCGTCACCGTGCTCGCTCCCAGATGGGAGATGAAGAGCAGCCCTCTGCGTGGATCCACACTCTGGTAGTCAAAACGCGAGGCTCCCCCTGGCAGAGGAATATCGGCCACCGTCTCTAGATGCGCCGTCTCGCGTGCAGGCGAGGCAGACGCAGGTATCCGTACAGGCAATGGTGAGGCAGATGGAGCGCCAAAGGATCGCAGGAAAGCTCCCACCAGGATGGTCACCAGGAGCGCTCCTATGCTGAGCACCCGCCACAGCATTCCTCTCCTTTGCTGTTCACGCTGGCCTGTTGGCTTGTCTTGCTTCGCCATCAGCACCTCATCCTTTCTTGTCTTGTTGTGCTCCACCAAGGAGAACGTCCCAGCCTCCGTCTGGCAGAGTATACCCTTCAGTTCCCTCACCTCCTACAGAGAGCAGGCGCATTCCAGAGGTGGATGAGCGTATCGGCACCCCCCGAGGCAAGGTGCTTGCCATCGGGTGACCAGGCCACGCTCAAGGTCCCGTCAGCATAGGCTGAACTGGACGACACCGCATAGCTGATCAAAAGGTGCCCGGTCGCGGCGTTCCACACCTGCACCGTTTCCCGCGGGTGCTCATCGCTGGTATTGCCGGTCGCCGAGGCGATGCACCCCCCGCTCGGTGACCACGCCACGGCCCAGACGGGAACTGTGTGATCGCGATAGGTGAGCAGGTGATGCCCGCTTGCCGCGTCCCACACCTGCACCGTTCCATCCTGGCTCGCCGAGGCGACGGCTGTGCCATCGGGCGACCAGACTACCGCTCTCACCGGAGCGGTATGACCAGGATAGGTGAGGAGGCGACGCCCACTCGCCCCATCCCAGACCTGCACCGTACTGTCATTGCCGCCCAATGCAATATGTTTGCCATCAAGCGACCAGGCTACGGCCCAGATAGAGCCGAGATGCCCGCTGTAGGTGATAAGCCGCTGCCCGGTGGTCGCGTTCCATATCTGGATAGTGTTGTCATTGCCGCCCGAGACGAGATGGGTCCCGTCGGGCGACCAGGCCAGCTGTCTCACTCCAGCCGTATGACCGCTATAGGTGAGCAGGAGATGCCCGCTCTTCGAGTCTCAGATCTGGACTGTAAATGCGAGAATTCTCAGGCTGATGGCCACTTTGGGGGCTTACTGGTTACTTGCTACGCCCTCTCTTTGAGAAGTATCGAGAGAAACGAAGCAGAGCAAGCGAGGACTAAGCCCCCGAAGTGGACAAGAGGGATTCTCATGGTGGAATTTGTATAATTATCCTGGTAAGCAAGCAGCCTAAGAAAACCGTTTCATGAGACAATCGAAGTCTCATGGTAGCGCTTCCTGCCTGGATTCACAGGACAGTTTCAAAACTCATCTCTCAACAAGTGAGACACCTTTTGACCAGGATAATTATGCAGATTCCACCATGAGAATTCTCGCATTTACACTTCTGCCAATCCGAGTATGCTGTAAGAAGAAGTGTCTATGGATATGCCTCCATACGCACAGAGCGATCTCCATAGGGCCAATGTGTAAATCACGGAGTTAAACTGGTCATTTTTGTACAATTATCCTGGTGAGAGCGGGCCATTTCGTTCCCGTAAAAGAGAAGCTTTCACTGGCTTTTCGTGCGCTTCGAGAGGGAAATGAGAGCAAGAAACAAAGGTGGAAATCACCAGGATAATTGTACAAAAATGACCAGTTCAATTTCAACATTTCCACCCTTTGATCTGCCGTTAGGACGAAGAGACATCTTCTCTTGTTTTTCTCATCCCTTGCCCTTCATCTCGTTGCCCATCCCGTGGGTACTATGCTCACTCGCTCGTCCATTGGATGCTATTATGCCACACTCTTCAGTATTCTGTATCAGTCGCTCTCGTAAGTTGACAATACCCAATCTCCCGTATCATCTCGTCAGCCGATACGGATTGTATCTCTTGCGTTGCAAGTGTAGCGACATCTACCTGAAACGCGCCAAAGTCGCGCAGGCGTGTATAGCGTGGTTGTGGTGTGACACTCATAGGTGTAATGTTCCTCAAGTGAGCCACCTCCCTTCCGGTGGGGATCCACGTCCCGGTGGTTGGGTCATACAGCTCTGTTGGCAATAGTTCGTTGTTGTTGCCTTTACCTGCACCACCAGCAACCAGGACCTTGCCGTTGGTCAAGAGCGTCGCCGTGTGACCATAGCGAACTACGTTCATACTTCCGGTGAGGCTCCACGTCCCGGTGGTTGGGTTATACAACTCTGCTGTCGCTGTGGCGGCGAAGGTGTTGTCAAGACCACCCGCAACCAGCACCTTGCCGTTGGCCAGCAGCGTTTCCGTATGGCCAATGCGGGCAATGGGGATATGCTCGGTGCGATGCCAAATTCCCACTCTGTCAGGGGCCTGCGCATGGGAATTGGCGGAGTTCTCTCTAGATTCGTGCGCTCGGTCGACCGCCAGCTGCAGAAGATGGACGTATCTGCCATTACGCGCCAGAAGCTCTGTGTGGGTTCCCTCTTCAACGATGTGGCCTTTCTCCAGGACAATAATGCGGTCCGTGAAGCGCAGGGGCGTAAGACGATGCGTGATGGTTACGGTTGTGCGTCCCGCTGCCGCCCGTTCCAGCGCGTCAACGACTTTGCACTCGGTGGCCGCATCCAGACCGCTCGTTGGCTCATCCAAAATCAAAATAGGGGTATCGCGCAGAATCGCTCGCGCGATAGCGATCCGCTGTTTCTGCCCGCCGGAGAGGGTCGTGCCTCGCTCTGCCACCACGGTCTCGTAGCCATCGGGGAGCTGCTGAATGAACTCGTCCGCGTTGGCCGTTCTGGCGGCGGCCATGATCTCCTCATCGCTCGCACTGGAACGACCAAACGCGATATTGTCGCGGATAGTCCCGCTGAAGAGGAGCGAGTCCTGCAGCACGAGGCTTAACTGCTCGCGCAACGACTGCACCGAATAGGTACGTATATCTTCCCCATCTATACAGACCGCGCCGTCACTTGGGTCATAGAGTCGTGGTATCAGGCTCACCAGTGTGCTTTTGCCTTCACCTGTTGCCCCGACAATGGCAACCTTTTCTCCCGGTGCGATTTTGAGATGAATGTGGGACAAGACCGGTTGCCCGGCCTCATACTGGAACGAGACGTCTCGGAACTCGATGCTCCCCCTGAGCCGTGAGACGGAACGCGCATCTTTCCGGTCAGTAATCTCTCTGCGAATGCGCATGACCTCGGCGATTCGCTCTGCTCCTACACTTGCTCTGTTCAACGCATAGGAGAGGCGCGCCAGGGCCTTCATTGGGCTGTACAGGTTCGTCACATAGGCGAAGAAGATAACCACATCCCCGGTGGTGAGTTCGCCCGCTAGCACGCGCGTTGCCCCATACCACATCACCACTACCAATCCTACCGCAGCCAGGACGTCCACGAGCGGTGCCACGAGCGCCTGATAGCGGACACCCTCCAGATACGCGTGCAGACTATTTCTACCCTGGGCCTGGAAGCGCTCGTCCTGTTGTTCTACTTGGGCCAGCCCCTGCACGATCCGGATGGACGTCAGCGTCTCCTGGGCCACGGAACCAAGCAGACCGTCGCTGGCGCGTGCCTTGCGGGCGGCAGCTTTGATGCGATCGGTGTACCGGAAGACCGTCCACAATAACAGCGGGGCTGCCGAGAGTGCAGCGAGGGCAAATTGCCAGTTGAGCCAGAACATCAACGCGAGCATCGCAACGAGCAAGCAAGCATTGCTGATGAGCAAGATAGTGCCATTGGCAATCATATCTTGGATTGCTTGCATGTCGGAGGTCAGCCGTGTAATAAGATCTCCTATCCGTTGACGATCGTGGAATTGCAGCGATAGGCGCTGCATGTGCGCGAACAGATCACCACGCAAGAGGAAGACGAAGCGCTGTCCAACATCACCCAGGACGCGCGTATACGAATAGGTAAGTAAGCCGGTGCTAAGTGCAATAAGCAGGGAAGCAGCGCATGCACCAGACAGAATAGATAGACGATCAAGTGGGACCCTGTCTAGCCAACCACCCAACAGAGGTACATGAGTCGGCTTGTGTGAAAGGACACGGTCAATCACAACTTTGAGAGGCCAGGGGCGAAGCACCGTCAGTAAAGCATCCAGCACCATCGCCAACGCTGCCCAGCACAATTGTAGGCGGAAGGGACGCAGCCGTGGCAGAAAGTGCTGCACCACATCCTCGGTTTTTATTTTCGCATGGGCAGGATGTGAATGGTTAGGCATTAAGTTCCTCACTCCTTTTGTGGTGCGCTTGACCAGGGGAGACCGAGCGTTGCCCGATCTCTCATTATCTCCAGGCACCTACCACTCGATCCGGACATCTCCGCTAGACGGCAAAGGATCCGTTCAGCGCCTACCCCCTTCAGCACCTTTGGCTGGTAGTTCACGCGGGGGTCTCGATTCGTGACGTACAAGGGGTAAACAGTCACCATCGTTTGGCTCTCTTCAAATCGCAGCCCAACCAACACCCCTTCCCCATGACTGTTGCCAGAGCCAAACGCAAGGTTTCCGACACTATAGAAGATGGGGCAGCCCCGATAGATTTCAAAAGGCTGAAGGATATGTGGGTGGTGACCGATTACTGCGTCCGCACCGCAATCCACGGCATAGTGGGCTTTGGCTCGGTCTTCCGACGAAGGCTCCCGCTCATAGGGGATACCCCAGTGGAACGTGACGACAACCCGATCCACCTGGTTTCGGAGACTACGAATGTCGGCTTCAAGAGCATCTGGGAGATCCGTCGCGCTGCCAGGAAGGTCCGCTGTCGCCGCGCAGCGGCGATTCCAATAGTAGCCAAGGAGACCGACCCGCACCCGCCCTGTCTGTCGGATAACCGGCGCATGAGCTGCCTTCTCGTTAACAGCCGCACCCAGAGGGGCCACTCCTGCGAGTGCTAGCGAGTCGAGCGTCTCTCGTACCCCTGCGCGGCCACAATCGAGCAAGTGATTGTTCGCCAGCGTCACCACGTGTATCCCTGCTCGTGCCAGGGAGGTGGCGAGCTCTGGGTTCACACGGTAAGCATAGTTTCGGCGCTCCCGCCGGGCCTGCCGGGCGAACGGGCCTTCCAGGTTACCCAGCACGATATCTGCTCGCCGCAGGAGAGGCAGGACAGCCTCGAATGGGTAATCTGCCCCATGCTCGGCGATCACTCTCTTGGCACGTCCACCAAGCATAATGTCACCCGCAGCGATGAGAGAGAGGGGAGGCTCTCCGAGGGCGTTGAGATGCTCCTCCAGTTCCTGTCCCGAAAACAGGTCCTCCGACGTCGGGATCTCCTCCAGCGCAACATGTTTCAACAGCTGCCTCAGATGCACTGCGTGTTCGGCACTGCAAAGAGCCTCGTTGGGTTGGCTCCCTACCGTTTTGTTGGTCATCGTGTCTCACTCCGTCCTCGTCTCTGTCCAGACGTCACGTCAACGCACACCTCACCGTGCGCACCCCAATGCTCTGCTCTGGTTGGATGCCGCGTGTGGAAAAGCAGGCCAGAATGAAGTCGCGGTGCCGGCCTGCATTGAGCAGCTCATCCGCCTGGAGCAGGGCTGTCAGCCCCACCGCGAAGCTTTCTCGCGCTCGACATACGTGTGTCATGGCTCCTGCTTGCCCATAGTCAGGGAGTCGCCCCAGCAGAAGCAGGGTCTTAAGTACCAGCAGGTCGGTCCGTCGCACGCCATCAGGCTCATTTGCAGCCAGTCGCGCCCGCAGGTCCCAGAGTGCTGCGGCCCAAATCGTGCCGTTCGCATGCGGATCCGCCCCTGGTCGCGAGTCATACTCAGCCATCGTCTTGGAAGATAGCAGGCTGCGGGGATGAACCTCTTGCGCATCATGGCGGCGGTGCCAGGCCCAGATGTGAGGTGTTCCCAACATCGTGGCTGCCCAATAATCGCAGAACCCCTCATCCAGAGCGGTCTTGCGGTTGTTTTGTCGGTTCTGGGGACGCAGGGCGTTCGCCCGGAAGTCAGCCGTGTGCCGGGTGATGTGGTGACCATACTCGTGATAAAGGATGCCCGCGTTGTGCGACGCGTTCGCCCGGTAGCGGCCGCCAGATGCCTCCACCAACGCTCCATACTCTAGCAATTGCCTCCCTGGGCCGAGATGGATCTCCCCATTGGGTGAGATCGGCTCGTGCTCAGGGATGTCCAAGTGACGGCTGGGCAGCCGATAGTGTCCTCCCTGGAACGGCAACCAACGCTCGCCGCGCCGTACACCGTCGCGGATACCGTCTGTCTCAGTGGCGGCATGGTGGGCATTCACCACGGCGGTGATATGCGGGAGAGGCTGCGTCCCCAGCTCGCGAAGCAGGGCGTCCACGTACGCCGCAATGCGGTCGAGATGGAAGTAGGTGTTGACTTCCCCGAAGTGCGATGCCTGGATATAGCGCCACCGAAAGTCCGGCTCGGCGAGCACGACCTTGTCGATGCGCCCGCCTCCGCGCCCCGGCTCAAACAGGAAGTCGCCCTCCGCGTTCGGCTGTGCGTCACCGATAGGGACTGGCCGAACTGCACCCGTTGCCAGGTCCAGCTCGTTAACGGCCCCGCCGTTTCGCACGCGGACATGGCGGCCCCAGAGGCGAGCGCTCCCTTCCTCATGCGTATCGAGGCGTACCAGAGGCACGACGGTCACGGTCACACACCCGTCGTACGCACTGTTGGGGTTAGGAGTCCAGACATAGACGCGCCCATAGCTCATACTATCTGCACCATCGCTCGCTCATCCTTGCTGGGAGGAACAAAGGAACTGGGCTGAGGCGTCACCTTCAGTTGCTGCGCTAATACGTCGCCGCACTGCAACTGCTGGGCGGTCAGACAAGGTAAGTCAGTAGCCGCGTGGACCTCTCGTATGCCGAGCTGACTCATGGAGATTATTCCAGAGAGGGCGACCGGTTCGATCCCCCAACCGCGCAGCACGGACACACCGCCGACCGCTCCCAGCGGATCGCTCGTGGCTAAGATCCAGGCGTTAACGGTCGTAGTGAAGCGGGAGGTCTGCAACAAAGCTGCGGTTTCACACTGGAGGAGACCGTCAGCGATTTCGACAACCACACAGTCAGCGCCCTGCGCAGACGCGTGGGCGCTGAGCAGGTTGTACAAAGCTACCAGTTCATCCATTGTACAAAGATACGTGGAGGGCAACCCACCATCAATGAATTCAAGGGCCACACAGGCCCCGGCGTCCAGCATACTCCATCTGTCAGACCCCGTAGCCGTACCGGTGAGTTTGATGGCCGCCACGCGACAGCCCTGCTGCCGCAGGCCGATGATCAGGCTCATCAACGTGTGGGTCTTGCCCGCGTCCATCGAGGTTCCGCAGACGGCGATGATCTGTGGCTGCGCCATCCCCAGAGTAGGTATCGGTGCGAGAGCGAAGTCACGCAGCTTTAAGGGACGCCCGTCAGCGTCTCCGAGGGCACCTAGCAGGCATAACTTGGTCGGCTCCGCTACACTGGCGTGCATAGCCTTCGAACTGGCGGGTGGCATAGCGGTTCCCGAAAACTACGGCGAGCAGGTCATGCTCGTGCAAGGTGCAACGGCGCCCGTTGATAAGTTCCAGATGCGCGTTTTTGCCGACCTTCTCCAGCCGTACAAGCATGATATCGCCCGGTTGCGGGAAATCTGAGCGGGGCAAGAGACAGGCAAAACGGGCTTCTGGAACCCGGCGCAACGCATAAGAGATACGCATACACGTTTTCATCTCATCAGTCAAGGTCATGGTTTTATTTCTGCCCTTCAAAAGGATGGAAGAGAAGCTTTCTTATGGTTCTCAACGGTTCTGAGAGTGGGAACGCGAGCGATACTGCACCACGAGATACACGACCGTTCCGATGAGTACCACTCCTGCTATGATGAGAAGAGGCCAGATCACCTGGTCTCCATCGGAGCCATCCCCATCCCCGCCAAAAGCCATGGTCGTATTGACCCATGAGAAGCCAAGCAGCAGTGCCACTAGCAGGCTACAACTCACCATCAGTAAACGATTCTTGCGTGACATGTCATTCTCCTCTTTTTTTTCTGTACAACACGAAGCATTCCAGGCGTTTTCCCTTTCTTGTGACACGTGGCTTCAGGGACCACACTCATTTTCTCGAACGGGTGCGCCTGTCCTACTCCTATGCTACACAGCTTGAGTGAGAGAGGTATGAGAGTTTGATGAGAACGATGAGAAGTGTAGTGAAACAAGGGAAGATCTTATCAGGCGGGAAGGAGCAGGGGAGAACTGCTGATTCGAGAGCGAGCAAGAAAGGCGTCCCTCTCAGTTGGCTGCTCTTTCCACAGTCCCTTTGTCCCAGGCGGGCAAGGACACGCGAAAGGTCGAGCCCTGGCCGAGCCGACTCTCTACGGAGACGCTGCCCCCATGACGCTCGACGATAGCTCCTACCATCGCAAGACCCAACCCACTCCCCCCGGATGTTCTGGAGCGTGCTTTGTCCACACGATACCAGCGCTCAAAAAGATGTGGCACCTCTGGAGGCGGGATACCACAGCCAGTATCCTGGATCTCTAGGACCACATCTTGCCTGCCTCCACGCGTCTGCATTCGGGTGGTAATGCTCACCCATCCTCCCGGATCTGTCCATTTGAGGGCGTTGTCCACCAGGTTGATCACGACACGTTTGAGCAGATCTGGCTCTCCCAGGACCATGCTCTCCTCTGATCGAGGAACGGTTTCCCTCAGATGAAGGGCCTTCTCCCGAGCGAGGGGAGAGAGTTCTTTGACGACTTCGCTTACCATCTGGTGCAGGAAAACCACCTGCAGGCTCAGGCCTCTGCTCTCGCCTATCTCGGCCAGGATGAGCAAATCCTCGACGATATGCCGCATCCGTTCCGCCTGCTGGATGATCTCCTGTAAGGCTTCTGCTGCTATCTCAGGGTGACGGCCTCCATGCCGCCTGATAACGTTGGCATGGCCTAAAAGAGCTGTCAAGGGGGTCTTCAGTTCATGGCTGGCATCGGCCACGAACTGCTGTTGGGTCGCAAACGCGGCTTGCAGGCGCTCCAACATGGTATTAAAGGTGACGGCGAGCCGGCCCACTTCATCGCGTCGCGTGGCCGTCGTGAGCCGCTGGGAGAGGTCACCGCTGGCCCCTATCTGCTGAGCCAGGTGAGTCATGCGAGCAATCGGCTGCAGTAACCGCCCGCTCAGCCAGATCCCGATGAGCATCGCTGGGACCAGGGCGGCGCCTATTCCTGCGAGAAACACGTCGATCAACTGATCCTGCACTGCGTCGACGATGAACAGCGACTGAGCGACCTGCAGTAGTCCCACTACGCGGTGCTGTGCATCCACCAACAGCGTGCTACGCAGCAAGAAACGGGCCGTGGGAATATCCGTTGTGGCCGCTTCCGGCAAGAGCCCTCTCACCGGCAGGCGAATGAGATCCTGTTGGACCTGCCCAGGGCGAAGGCGTGAGGCAGTGGGGGGAGGAAGGCGGATGTCCCCCAGATTGCTACTCACTGCGATCACCTGCCCCGTCTGGTCGCGAACCTGAAGGAAGAGACCAGGACCTGAGAAATGTTCCAAGGTGGGCACCTGGTGTGACCCTCCAAGAGAGGAGCGGTCAGCCAGTTCGGCAGTGATGGCGGGGGCAGCACGCAGAATCTGCTCAAAACGGGGTGTCAAGCCCGCATTCACACTCCCAATCATGAGTTGCCCGACCTCGGTATAGAGGAACACCCCGAAGGCCGCCAGCAGCCCTGCCAACAGCCCTGTATACACCAGGGTCATTTTCCAGCGGATACTCAGAGCAGGCCACCTCATACGCAGCCTTCTTTCAAGACATAGCCCACACCTCGTACGGTATGAATCAGTTTTGGTCCATGACCTTCGAGTTTGTTGCGCAGATAGCGAATATAGACCTCCAGCACATTGGATTCACCACCAAAATCATAGCCCCAGACGGCATCATAGATCTGCTCACGGCGCAGCACCTGACGAGGATGGCGCATGAGATATTCGAGCAACTCGTATTCTTTGGTGGTCAGGTCAAGGTGGTGCTTGCCTCGTGTCACTTCACGGGTTGTCGTGTTGAGCACGACATCGGCAACCACCAGCCTCGTGTCGCTGGGCACGACACTCCCTGTTTTCCCTGACCGACGCAGCAACGCTTCGATGCGGGCGAGCAGTTCTTCAATGGCAAAGGGCTTGGTCACGTAGTCGTCGGCCCCTGTTTTCAGACCCCTTACCCGATCAGGAATGCTGTCTTTGGCCGTCACCATCACAATCGGGAGATCGGGCTGCGCGCCAGGTCCCGATCTCAGTCGCCGACACACTTCCAGCCCGTCAATGCCTGGAATCATCAGGTCGAGGATGACCAGGTCTGGCGGGTGGTGGCTTGCCTGCATCACGGCCTCAATCCCATCGGTGGCAAGCCTGACCTGGTAGCCTGCCTGGAGCAGTTCCAATTCGATGAAGCGGGCAATAGGCCGTTCATCTTCGACGACGAGAATAGACCTGTTCTGAGCACATGATGCGTGATCAGTCGGAGATCTCATTGCTCCATCACCTCCCGGACTTCTTTCCTCCCATGAGCATGCTCAGGATGAGCACACATGCAACGCCATTGGGAGCCGTCCCGCGCGCAGATCTGTGCGAGAGAGCATGCTTGCCCCCTATTGTACACCACCAGGGGAACCGTGCCCTCTCTCAAGCAGACAGAGACACTACGTGCTGGCTTTTGCGCTGTTGGTCTGGTCGAGGGCGGCTCGTAGACCATGTGCGAGCTTGATGGCATTCTCGTTCGCCCAGAAGTGGACGTAGAAGAGATGAGGCGAATCGTTGAGCATGTGGCTGTGCAGCGCGGTGATTTCGATGCCCTGCTCACGCAGCGTCCGAAGGACCAGCGGGACTTCTTTGGCAATCAAGGTAAAGTCACCCGTAATGGCCGCATTGCCGTCATCGGTCGGTTGAAAGTTGATGGCGGTGGCGACGCCCATCGCTGGCGGGATCACCATGCCCCCATCCGTAATGGTTTCCACACGGGGGATGCTGTACTGGTAGACGCCGTTATTGGCCTTGCCACGATATCCCAGAATGGCATCGAGCTGTGCGGTGTCAAGATCCAGCGGACTCGTTGGACTGGGAGCAGGAGCCGTCAAAGGGGTCTTCGTCAAGATGAGGGCGGCGTGAAGCGCGCGGGCCAGGTGGACGGGATCGCCTTGCCCACTGAAATGCAGGTACATCACGTGCGGCGTCTCAAACAGGAGATGGTTGTGCAAGGCCGTCTGCTGGATGCCCCCGAGTTCCAGCTGTGAGAGCACGGGATTGATCTCGTCTTCGGTCAGGACCAAGTCTCCCATCGCCATCGCAGCGTTGCACATCGGCAAGAAGGCCACATAGCCACCCAGGGCAAACCCTGCTTTCAGTGGGACTCCCTGAAGGGTCACCGCAAGATCCGTCCTCGGCAAACTATATCGGTGGACACCACCAGGCATGACGACGCCAGCTTTTCCGATGGCCTGATCAACCTGCTTCCAATCCATCTGCGGCGTCTGCGTGGAGGTGGCTTGCGTGTGTGCCTGGCTTGCCAGCACCCCTCCTGCACAGGCACTGACGAGCAGAAGAATGCTGCTTGTGATGAGAAAGCTGGGAATGAGCAGCCATCGCTGCTGTGGAGTACGTGTACGCATGGGTCGTATCTTCCTTTCACTCTCGTTGTCTTGAACACGTTCGTGACGCTTCCGCGTCTCCTGCAAGCATAGTGTACTCTTATGAGAGGGGCATGAGGGGGAGATGAGAACGATGAGCACATCGACGACCGCAGGCCATATTCCCTCTCCACCTCTTGTTTTTGCTTCCAGTGTTGGCTATAATGTAACCATGGTTATGATAAAGACAACTACTTGTTACGCTACTTGCGCTTCTACCTGGATCTGAACAAGGAAGAGGACAACCGATGGAGCATGGGGTTTGGACACAGTAGGAACAAAAAGTCGGAAGAGGCACGTAGCCCAGAATGACTAGAGGAGGCGGAAAAGCAGCCTTCTCCTTCGAAAAAAACCTCTTCGAGAGCAGAGAAAAAGTCGGAGGAGAACTTCTGCTCGTCTTGCAAACCAGACATGACCAGGACGACCGCGAGCATAAACGGGGAGACTGATGTCTGCTCACCCTTCCAAAAACCTCCAAAATCGATGGTTGCACCTCTTTTTGAGGTCGAAGCCTCGCCCATTCGTCCTGTTTCTTACTCCGTTTTTTTGTTCCCACGGTGTCCAAACGCCAGAGCAGCCACAACGACTCCTCCTTCGAGGGAAAACCTACAGCACTCCTCTCTTGCGGATGCCCGGTCGCTGCTGTTTCCCCTGGGATGCCCCCTGTGTTGTTGTGCCATCGGCATACCGTCCTTTCTCGTTGCGCGCTTCAGGAAGAGGTGTTTCCGTCGTTTGGCACCCCCTCTCGTTGGCACCAAGTCACCTGCTATGGCACCACAGATGTGGTGTCATCCAGGCAGCCATCAGCGAGGCAGCGAGCGATCTGTGTAATCTTCCAGGCCTCCGCCTCTACACTGAGCGTGAACTGAAACGGTCGCTCATAGTCGTCCGTATACCCGTTTGGTCCGATGGTCTTGAGTAACAGGTACCCGGTCGCCGAGGTATCGCTCACCTGATTGACGCGACAGTGGACAATCGTGATGCGAACCAGGAAAGGTGGGGGAGATGCCCGCTCTTTTTGCAGGGCCTTCGCGTACTGCCCCCAGGCCGTATTCAGATCCTGCCGGTTGATGGCATCGCAGAACGTGGTGAGTACCTGTGAGAGCCCGGGGGTGAGCCGGGGAAACGGCGTCGGCGAAGGCGAGGGTGAGGGCAAGGGGGTCAGCGAGGCAATGGCCGTCGGCGAAGGCGGGGAATCGCTGTGAGGCGAAGCGGTTGCCGATGAGGGCTGCGACCCTGCACGCACGGCGGTGGAAGCGGCATTCGCTCCGTGGAACAAGACCACTCCTGCGCTCAGCACGAGGAAAAGCGAGAAACAGACCAGCAGCAGGATGCGGGTCCAGAGCCATTGGTGCCACGGTGAAAGGTGAATCTCGGGGCTGCGCAGGGCAAGCAGCAGCACCAGCGCTGCCAGCAGGATGATCCCTCCTCCAATCTGCCAGATGGGGTCGCCCAGACTCTGAGCAATCACGTTCATCTGCACTCCCTCTTCTTTCTCACGAACTCACTAGTACATTGAGGTCGAAATAGTTCCATGATAGAATAGGAGGAAAAAGGGAAGGGAACAAGACATGCCAAAACGAGCCACCCAGGTCGTCCTCAGC
>WNFJ01163115.1_pt1 | contig 19769 bp, 15 predicted proteins | sample 5400461 | NCBI WGS metagenome assembly WNFJ01 (sample SAMN13153349, study PRJNA577476) | soil metagenome | isolation source: 115 cm saprolite on Douglas fir-dominated hillslope | place: USA:California | collected 2013-09-17
AGCCGTTCCCGCTCGGCCTGGGCGGCCACCCGCTCGGAGACGTCGCGGATCGATATCGAGACGACCTGCCCGGCCTCGGCCGGCAGGGAGCTGAGGCTGGCCTCGATGGGGAACTCGCGCCCGTCCTTGTCCACCGCGGTGCGCTGCAGGTTCTCGCCCACCGGCCAGGCCGCCGGGTTGGTGTAAAAGCCGGCGTCGCGGTCGGTGTTGGCCCGGCGGACCGCTTCGGGCACCAGAATGCTGGCCGGCTGCCCGGCCAGCTCGGTCTTCGTGTACCCGAACATCCGCCCGGCCTGCGCGTTGACCATGACGATCGACCCGTCGCCCGCGACCGTGACCAGCGCGTCCGGGGAGGACTCGAACAGGCCGCGGAAGCTGTCCTCGGCCCGTTCCGCTTCCGCCAGCGCGGCGACCAGCCGGGTGCGCATCCGCTCGGTGGCCCGGCCCAGATCCGCGAGCTCGGCCGGGCCGACCGCCGGCACCCGGGTGCCGAACTCGCCCGCGGCCACCGACTCCGCGGCCCGGCGCAGCGCGGTGAACGGCGCCAGCAGCCAGCGCCGCACCACCACGACCCCGCCCACCGCGATCACCGCCACCACCACGCACACCCCGGCCAGAGCGGCGAGCAGGCCCCGCTGCGCGCCGATCAGCCGGGTGGTCACCTCCCGCTGCGTCTGGGTGATCTGTGCCTGCAGGTCCACCATCCGGCTGCGTACCGCCAGGCTGTAGGGCCGGGTGACCGGGATGTCGGCCTGCAGCACCCGCGCCCGGCCGGCATCACCTCGCGCCATCGCGGCGAGCTGCGGCCCGGCGATGTCGGCCAGCCACACCCGCTGCGCCGCCTCCGCCGCGGCGAGCTGGCCCGGCATCACCGCATACCCCGCCACCAGCGACGCCACCCCGTCCTGCTGGTCCGGGATCAGCGCGGCCGCCTGGGTGAACGGCGCCAGCGCCGCGGGGCGGGCGCTCGTCACGTAGTCCCTCAGCGACACCATCTGCGCCGTGTACTGATCCAGCAGCACCCCCGACGCCGCCGCGGCCGGCACCAGCCGCGCCGACAGCTGCCGGCTCGCGCCGCGGGCGTTCGCCGCCGCGGCCAGCGCGACAATCAGCGCCACGGCCGTGACCGCCAGCGACACGGCCGCGGCGGCGCTCACCCACCGCCGCAGCCCAGACATCCACGCCATGCTCACGCCCCCGCCCAGATCATGGCCACCGCTCCCATTGAACCACTATCCGTGTTCGAACTGTCACTTTTTGCGCACAAAGCTGAAGATGATCACAATCGGGGCCGTGCTCCCACCGGCCGCTCATCCTCACCTGGGCGGGTGGGCGTGGCGTGCGCGCGGCAGGCCGCGTGAGCCGTAAAGGATCAAAGAACACTGACCAGGCAAGGCAGAGCCGGTGCCGCAGCCGCACAGCCACCAGCGACGGGGGAAGCCCCGTACCAAGCCGCTGGGGCAGACGTCCCGGCCGCGAGCTGGCCACTGGTGGTGGCCGGGTGTGCGGGCTGGCGGTAGCGTGAGCGGCGGGCCTGCCGCCGCGCCGGCCCGCCGTGGGCGGCGTTGCGGTGCCAGCGGTATCGGCGGCTGCCTGCACGGTATGGCGGGGCGGCCGGCACCGACGGTACCCGGCGCTGGGCGATATCCATCTGCGGCGCGCCTGGGGCGGCCGCGCCGGCACCGGGACCCAAATCACGGTGTGTGATGGGACGTTGGCCCCTGGTGGCAGGGCTGGGTGTGCGGGAAACTGGCCGACAATCATCCGGCGGCCCGCCGGTGCCGTGGGTGGGCGGCCGCGGCGGGTGCTGGCCAGGCGGGCAGGTGTGGCCGATGGGCGGTGCGCGGCGGACCCAACTGGGCCGCGCCGAAGCGTTACGCCTGCTGGGCTCGGTGCCGGTGGGCCGGATCGTGTTCACCGCGCGGGCGCTCCCGGCGATCTGCCCGGTCACCCACGTCCCGCACGGCGGTGAGGTGATCATCCGCAGCAACCTGGGCCCGCTGGTGGTGCCGGCCCGGGGGGCCACCGCGGCCGGTGCGATAGTGCGCTCCTGGTTGGCCGGCTGAGCGGTTACGGTGCCGGTACCGCAGCGGTGTAGATGTCCAGTTGGTGCAGCGCGCCGTCCGGGTTGTTGCCGGTGCTGTTGGAGTTGTCCGACCACGCCGGATGGGCGATCCCGCCATAGAACGACAGCCCGGTGTAGTCGCCGTAGTCGATACCGTTGCCGGAATCATGGGAGTTGGAGGTTCCGGCGCTGATCTGAATGTTGCGGGTGAAGCTCGCTGCGCCGTTGGTGCTGAACGCCCCCCAGAACTGGGCGTCGTCGTTCGGGATCGCGTCGGTGTCGCCCGGGCCGCCGATGCCGAAATCATTACGGCAGTCGTACCAGGCGACGGCGACGTCGCCGGTGGTGGGATCCAGCGAGATCTTCGGCAGGAACTGGCTGTTGGTGGTGTTGTCGTCGTTCACCCGCGCCGCCGCGCTCCAGGTGGCGCCGTTGTCGTCGGAGTGCCGCACGTAGATGTCCGTGTTGTTGCTTTCGTTCGGGTGCTCGCCGGTGTACACCAGGTACACCCGCCCGGTGTGCGGGCCGCCGGTGCGGTCCCAGGCCAGGCCCGCCTCGGCGTCGACCGAGCGGTCCGGCTGGGCGGGGATGAAGTCGAAACCGCCGACGTGGGTCTCGGTGACGAACACACGGTCGCCGAACCCGGCCGGGCCGAGGCCATCCGGGTCCACGTTCACGAAGATCTTGCCCCCGCCCTGCCCGGACTCGGTCAAGCTGCAGGCCTGCATCACCTGACCGGACGGGCCGATGGCGACGTCACCATAGGTGCAGTTGTTCGTCCCGGGCACCACCTCGATCGGGATGAAGGCACCCACCTGGCCGAACCCGGCGACCGGGGCGCCGGTCGCGGCCATCGGGCCGCCCGCGTTGAACACCACCCAGACCTCGTTCTGCGCCGCGGTGATGGTGGGCTGGTCGACGAAGCGGAACAGCCCGCGGTTGTCCCCGCCCGCCTTCTTGGCGGGCAGGTCGGCCTTGGCGATGTTGGCGATCACGTGGAACGTCAGCCCGCCGTCGGTGCTGAGCGCGACCGGGACCTGGTCCTCCACCTCATACAGGTAGGTCATGAACAGGTTCCCGTTCCGGTCGAACGACAGGCTCGCGTCGCAGCAGGCATCGCCGAGCGGGTCACTCCCGCCCAGGCCGATCAGCTTCGTCGCCCAGGTTTTGCCCCCGTCGAAGCTCACCCCCTCGAACATCCCCGCGGTGAGCCCGGCCTCCGCATGGCCCACGTTGGTCACCATCACGATGTTGCTGGGGTTGGCCGGGTTGACGGCGATCGCCTCTTCGGATTCGTTCAGATGCCGCTGGCTGACATCGACATTGGCCGGGACAGCGGGCCCAGCCGCCACCCGGGCGGCGGCTGGCACTCCCGCCAGCGTCGCAGCCGCCGTCGCCCCGGCAATTACGATCGCAAACCGAAAGCGGTACATGCCCAGCCCCTTTCCGTTAAGCCAGCACGACCCCGCACATCCCGGCCCATGTCCCGCAGTATGAGCGCTCAGCCAACAACCGGGAACCCGCTGCCGATAAATGAACACTCCGGCCTGCCGCGCCAGCCAGCGCCAGGCCCACGGTCATGTCACGATGACGGCCATTCCAGCTTGTCGCTGGGCGTGGTGGAGCCTCATCAGGCAGAAGCCGCCTCCGCGAAGCCGCCTGCGCGGGTGACCGGCCCGCGGCCATCGGCGCGGTTGTGGCGGATAGGCGCCGGCGGACGGGACCGGCGCGGGGCCCGGGTACCTACACGGCAGGCGAGAGGCGGGCCACGGCGGTGGTCGGCTAGCTCCCGAACGAGCGCTTGGGCCCGGTATCGGGCTGCCGGCACCTGGTCACGCCAGCTGATCCGGGCATGGTACGCGGAGCGCCTAAGGTCTGCAGAGCGGTGAGCGGTTCGTCAGCCCAGGCCGCGCGGGTGCGGCCGGTGCCGGTGCCCGTGTGCCCGCACCAGTTTGGGCGATGATGCAGGTGCGCCGGGGCCGGGCGCGCCATGGCGGAGGCTGACGGCGGCGCAGGGGACCGGCGGACGGGTGGCCTTGCCGTGTGGCGGTGCCTGGTGCTGGCGGGGCTTGCGCCCGGACTGGCGGATACCGGCCGCGTCGCGGTGCAGGTGGCGAGCCCGCAACTCCTGGCGGCGGGGTGCGGGGACAGGCCGATCGGAACGATCGCTGCGACGCCGGCCAGGGCGGCAATCCCGGCGCCCGTCCCGAGCGCCGCGTACCACCGGTGGCGGGCCAGCATCGGCCGCCACCGGCCGCGGCCGGTGGCCCCAGCCGGACGAGGAGGCGATCCGTGCGCTAATGGCCGTCCTGGCGCACCGCCCGCTCCGAGCGCAACGGCGCGTGGCTGGGAGTTCGGCGGCCTGGGGGCAGGCGTGGCGGCGGGGCTGGCCGGTGCCCTCGGGCGTGACGGGCTGCGCGGCGGCCGGCCGTGGGGGGCGCGGCCTGCTCCGGCGCCTTGCCCGCGTCAGGGACAGCGATCCGGCGCGGCGTGGTCCAGCCGTCAGGGGCGCTTGTCAGCGCGACAAGCAGGCGCGGCCACCGGGTCCCGCGGCGCCGGCCACCGCTCACTGCGCGGTACCACCCGGCCGCTACTGACCGCACGGACGGGGGCACACCGCGCCCGGGCCCGGCCGCACCGTCGGCTGTTGGGTGGTCAGCGGCGCTATCGGGTTGCCATCGGAGTTCCGGCGGGGCCGGTGCCACCCCGTAACGCTGCCGGCAGGCTGGGCAAACCAGCCGGCCGAAAGCGTCCTGACCCCACCCGGCGGCGAGTGCGCTCGCCCGGATGTGCGCCTCCCCGAGCGCGGCTGGGTCCGCGAAACCCGACACGCAGCCCGCCGTGTCACACCGGGCGGCAGGTACCCGGATCTGATCACCAATGACACAGCGTTCGGTGATTGCGACCGGATGAACCAGCGGATCATAGCGCGCAGGTGGTGGCGGGGCTTCACGGTCAGCCCGCGGACGCCCCGGGTCAGCCATCCAGCCAGCCCAGGCTCCCGCGCGCAACCGCCTGGCGTGTCTGCGAAACGTCCGTGTGGTCAACCCGGGCCTCCCCGCATCGCTTCCGCTGCAGCACGCAGCGCAGTGGCAGGACGAGCCCCGGAGCGGGGAGCCGGCCGGAGCATCCGGGTGCGGGTACGGGGTTCTTCCTACTGGCGGAACGCCGGACCGGGCCGTTCCGTTACACCGCCGGCCAAACCGGTCCGTCGCATGCTGTCTCTCTCGGCCAGGAGGCCGTCGAGATCCTGTGTGCGGCGGCGAATCGCTGACCGCCCCTGGTCGGCAAGTGTCCCGGGCCGGTAGGCGGTTGCGCTTCGCGTAACGGAACGGGGGGCGTGGGCGCTCTGTCCAATGTCTAGGTGTCTCGTTCGTTGGAGTTGCGTCGGTTCGCTATGCGCGTCCCACCTCGTGCCTTGCATGGCGCAGCCGCTGTTGTTCTGGTCGCGGCCACGGTCGCCGTGGTGGCTCAGTCGACGGTGCAGTCGGTGGCGGACAGGTTCTCCGTGGACCGCCTGCTGGCCGGCCGGATCCACGTGCCGCCACAGGCGTGCCACCTGGGCGGCGCCGCGTTACCCGATCGGCGGGCACTGGTGGTCTACGACAGCACGGGGCGCTTCGCCGCCTACGGCGCACAGGCCGGGGTCTTCGCCGCGAACTTCGTGTCGCACTTCGCGCGGCCCGTGCGCCAGCCGGTACGCGCGTACCGGCGCGGCGAGATGGCGCACTACGCGGCGGTCGTGTACGTCGGCACGAACTACGGCGAGCGGCTGCCGAGGGGGTTCCTCGCGGACGTGCGCGCGGGGGTGCGGCCGGTGCTCTGGCTGGGCGAAAACGCCTATCAGCTCACGGATGCGGCGTTTGCCCGGGCCCGCGGCTGGCGGGAGAGCGCCGATCGCGTCGCCCACTACACCTCGGTGCGGTACCGCAACGTGCGCCTGACGATCACCAACGACGACCTCGACGGCATCGATGTCGTCGACCGGGCGAAGGCGACCGTCGTGGGGACGGCCGCGATGGCAGGCGGCCGGAGCAGGCCGTGGGCGGTGCGGTCCGGGAAGCTGACCTACGTCTCGGAGGTGCCGCTGGACTCCGAGGGCGGCCAGGACCGTTCCTTTGCCGTCGCGGACATGATGGCGGGGATGTTCGGCCCGGTGCGAGAGCGGCACCGGGCGCTGATCCGGCTGGAGGATATCGGCCCGACGTCGGATCCGGTGCAGCTTCGCCGGGCGGCCGACCTGCTGGCCGCCGACGGCATTCCCTTCTCCATCGCGGTCTACCCCGTCTATGTGGGTCCGGTGGACCAGCATCCGCGCGCGTGGGTCCGGCTCCGCGACCGGCCCAAAGTCGTCGACGCGATCAGGTACATGCTCGCCAGGGGCGGCACCCTCGTCCTGCACGGCTACACCCACCAGCTCGGCGACCGGCGCAACCCAAGCAACGGCGAGAGTGGCGAGGACTACGAGTTCTACCGGGTCCACTTCGACGCCCACGGCAATGTCGTCTACGACGGCCCGGTCACCAAAGACTCCGCGGTGTGGACCCGGCGCCGGATCGAAAGCGCGCTGGCCGAGATCCGGGCTGCTGGTTTGCCGCGGCCCTGGATGTGGGCGTTCCCGCACTACGGAGCGGCCCCCGCGGACTACCGCGTGGCGGCGTCGGTGTTCACCGCCCGGTTCGAACGGGGCAACTACGCGGCGGGGCCAGGCGGGCACGAGGACGTGAGCACCCTCACCGAGCAGACACCGCCGTACGTGGTCCGCGACAGCTACGGCGGACCGGTGCTGCCGGAAACGCTCGGTTACGTCGCGGGCCCGCGTATCCCGGCGACCGGGCCGGGCTCGATCGGGCAGATCCTGGCCGACGCCACGGCGCAGAAGGCCGCCGTCCGCGACAACGTCGCCGGCGTCTTCTACCACCCGTTCCTCGGGACCGCGCCGTTGCGTCATCTGGTCGACGGCCTCCGGCGCGCAGGCTACCGGTTCACCGCTCCCTGCGCCCTGCTGAAGGAGTAGCCGTGCTGGCATTCGCCACCGACATGGTGGCCGTCGTGGGCGTGATCTTCGGGCTGTACGCTCTCGCCCTGCTGTTGCTGTTCGCGCTCGCGGCCGCGACACGCCTGCGGGACCGGGACCGGTGACGCTGGCCGTGATCGTGCAAGTGTTCGCCTGGGTCGCGACGGTCGGCATTGTCGTCATCTTCGCCCAGACCGTACGGCTGTGGTTCGTGAGCCGCGCGACCGCGGAGCCCACGGCCACAGCGGAGACCGCGGACGGGTTCCTGTTCGCATTCCTGGTGCCTGCGCTCAACGAGGCACGAGTCATTGAGCAGACGCTCAATCGTCTGCTCGCCCTCCCGGTGCGGCACAGCATGGTCCTCGTCATCGACGACGGCTCCGACGATGCGACGGGCCGGCTGGTGGAGTGCCGCGGCGACCCCCGGGTGCGCCTGCTGCGCCGGGAACTCCCGCTGGCGCGGCGCGGCAAGGGCGCCGCCCTGAACGCGGGCTTCCAGCAACTCCTGCGCGAGGTGGGCCGGTGGCCAGCCGACAAGGTGATTGTCGGCATCATGGACGCCGACGGCCGGCTCGACCCCCAGGCGCCGGGCCGGGTGGCGGCGTACTTCGCGGACGCCGGCGTCGGCGCCGTCCAGGTGGGCGTGCGCATCGACAACCGGCGGGACAGTGTGCTGGCCCGCCTGCAGGACATGGAGTTCGTCACCTACACCGACGTCTTCCAGAGCGCCCGCGACGCGTGGGGCGTGGCCGGGCTCGGCGGCAACGGCCAGTTCGTGCGGCTGGCGGCGCAGCAAGACCTGGCGCCCGCGCCGTGGACCGATGGGCTGACCGAGGACTTGGAGCAGGGCCTGCGGCTGATCTGCGCCGGTTGGCGCACCCGGTACCGCGGCGACGTCGCCGTGCACCAGCAGGGCCTGGTGTCGCCGCGGCGCCTGCTGCGCCAGCGATCCCGCTGGTTCCAAGGCCACCTGCAGGCATGGCGCCAGATCCCGGGCATCATCCGCAGCGCTCCACTGCGCAGCGTGCCGCACCTGCTGCACAGCCTGATGGTGCCGATTCTGCTGCTCGCCAACGCGGCGCTGCCAGCCGCCCTGCTGGCGATGCTCAGCGGCATCGCCATCTCGCCGAACGTCAGGTTTGACCTCGCCCGGCCGAGCGTCGTCCTGGGCTGGTACTGGCTCACGTTCGCCCTCGCCGTGTTTCTCACGGTGTCGGTGTACGCACGGCGGGAACCTGGCCTCAGGCTCTGGCGCGTAATCGTCCTCGCGCACGCCTTCGCCGGCTACTCGCTCCTGTGGATCGTGTCCGGCTACTGGGCGCTCGGCCGGATCCTGTGTGGCAGGCGCGGCTGGCTGAAGACGGAACGGCTGCCCGACCAGCCGCACGAGCCGCTGGTCGAGGCGGGACTCGCGGGAAGAGATGAGACGTAGCGTGGCCGCGGCCCTGGCGCTGGCCCTGCTGACGCTCGCAGGGTGCGGTGGCGCGCAGGCGCCCGCGGCCGGACCCGGTGGCCCCTGGCGCCTCGGGTACGACGGTTACGGCCACGTCTCGGCGAGTACGCATGACGGCGCCGTGCACCTCACGCTGCAACCGGCGCGCGCCACATCCCCGGCGCAGACGCACGCCGCGCTCGTGCTTTCCCACAGCAGCTGGCAGGACCTCACCGTCGAGATCCGGGTCCGCACGAACTACCAGCTCCGCCAGCCCCACCCGAATCCCTGGGAGGTCGGCTGGATCCTGTGGCACTACGTCGACGACCAGCACTTCTACTACATCGCCCTCAAACCTAACGGCTGGGAACTCGGCAAAGCCGACCCCAGCTACCCAGGTCAGCAGCGCTACCTCGGCACCGAGGCACGTCCCGCTTTCCCGCCGGACCGGTGGTACGCGGTCCGCGTGCAGCAGCGCGGCGACGCCATCCAGGTGAGCGTGGACGGCCACCTCCTGGTGCGCTTCGTCGACACCCAACGTCCCTACCTGTCCGGGCGGGTCGGCCTCTACGTCGAGGACGCGTCCGCGACCTTCCAGCCCGTCACTTTCGCACGCTGACCCACTTATGACCTCCAGGGAGACAGATGCACATCGGACAGCCGCGCACCAAACGCGTAATGGTGATCTACGGGACGCGGCCGGAGGCGATCAAGCTGGCACCTGTGATCCGCGCGATCCAAGCCTCCCCGGTGCTGTCCCCGATCATCACGCTGACCGGGCAACACCGGGACATCGTCGACCAGGTCAACGCCATGTTCGGCATCCGCCCGGACCACGACCTGAACGTCATCCGGCCGCACCAGTCCCTGGACGGGCTCACGTCACGAGTCCTGCGGCGGCTCACGCCGACCCTGCAACAGGAACGGCCCGACGCCGTCGTCGTCCAAGGTGACACGACGTCGACGTTCGCCGGGGCGCTCGCAGCGTTCTACGAGAACGTCCCGGTGGTCCACGTCGAGGCCGGCCTGCGGACCGGCGACATCTACTCGCCGTTCCCCGAGGAGGCCAACCGGCGCCTGACGAGCCAGATCACCCACCTGCATCTGGCGCCCACCCCGGCGAGCGAGGCCAACCTGCTGCGGGGCGGGATCCCCTGGGAGAAGGTCCTGGTCACCGGCAACACGGTGATCGACGCCCTGCTCGCGGCGGTCGAGCGGCGCGTTCCCTTCGGCAACCAGGCACTCGAGAAGGTGGACTCGAGCGAGACGCCGGTGCTGCTCGTGACGACCCACCGCCGCGAGTCGTGGGGGCGGCGGATGCAGGGCATTGCCAGCGCCCTCGCCAGGCTCGCGCGCAGCCACCCCGACCTGGCCGTTGTCCTGCCGGTGCACCCGAATCCCGTCGTCAGGGAAGCACTCCTGCCCGCGCTGCGCGGGCTGGACAACGTGCTGGTGGTCGAGCCGATGGGTTACGGAGAGTTCGCCCGGCTGCTGCGCCGGTCGACGATCGTGCTCACCGACAGCGGCGGCGTGCAGGAGGAGGCGCCCAGCCTCGGCAAGCCGGTGCTCGTGATGCGCGACACCACCGAGCGGCCGGAAGCGGTCGCCGCCGGCACGGCCCGGCTGGTCGGCACCGACCCCGACCGTGTGTACGCCGAGGTCGACCATCTGCTGACCAGCACCCAGGCGTACGAGGCAATGGCCAACGCCGTGAACCCCTACGGCGACGGCCACGCCGCGGAGCGGACCGTCGACGCCATCGAGCACATGTTCGATCTCGGCCCGCGGCCCGCACCGTTCGGCCCGGCGATGCCAGAGCACTCGGCACAGACCCGCTGTCGAACCACCAACCGCGCGGGATAGCTGCGTTCTGACCGGCTGGTCACCGGCACCAGGCCCCGGGCAGGCAGGCCGCCGTCAGCGGCTCATCATCGGCGGCCGGGCCCGCGGCCAGCACCCGAACGGCTACGCGCCGTGACGCACTCAAAACGGCCAGCTCTCGCCGGAGCCCACTCCGGCACCTACGCCGCCCGAGCCGGCTTTCCCAGGTGCCGCGGCGCGCTGGCATGCCGTCGCGCCACTGCGCAGCCGTTCAGGATGATTGTTGATCCCGAACGGCTCACGCGAGGTGACGCGGGCGCGCGGTGCGGTCCTCGCGGGCGCCTGTCGCCGGCGTCAGTTTGACTTGTGTGGAACAGTCTGGGGAGCTGATCGGCTGGCGGAACGCTGGCGGGTGGGAGCGATTTTCCGTTTGCCGGGTGCTTGGTTTGCCGCTCGCCCTAGCATGTCCGTTTGGCACCTTACGCGTGAACCCCGGGGCCCCGGGAGCTCGGTTGTCCGGGGGCTTGAGGTGATCCGGGGCTGCTGAGGTGGGCCGAATCTCGAGTCTCGGGAGCGCACGTGAGTGGGATCTTTCAAGGGCGGGCGCGGGCGTTCGCCGTCGTGGCGGGTATCGTGGCCGCGGGACTGGTGCTGGCCGTAACGGTCTTGTCGGCGCGCTCCAACCAGGCCGCGGTATTGTCCGCCGCGTCGTCGCCGAAGCTGGGCGCGAACGCCGCGTTGCCGCACAGCCCGCAACTGCTGCACAAGCTCGCCGGCCCTGCGGCGGGCACCGGCGTGCGGGCGGCCACGGCGGCTACCTGCGCTGCCTCGCCGGGTGCGCCCGGCCCGGTTGGGGTGGACGTGGCGTCGCTCCAGCACCCGAACGGCGCCGCCATCGACTGGGCGCAGGTCGCCGGCGCCGGCTGCAAGTTCGCGGCGGTCAAGGCGACCGAGGGCAATTACTACACCAATCCGTACTTCGCGGGCGACGTCACGGGCGCGAGCGCGGCGGGCCTGTATCCGATGGCCTACCACTTCGGCATCCCGAATACGTCCACCCCGGCGACGCAGGCCGACGACTTTCTCGCCGCGGCCCAGGGCTCGGCCAGCGGCGCGACCCCGCAGATCATGCTCGACATGGAGTACGACCCGAACACAGCCTCGGACGGTGCGAACACGTGCTACAACCTGACGCCGGCGCAGATGGTGTCGTGGATCACCGCGTTCAGCAACGAGATCCAGCTCAAGGCCGGGCGGTCGCCGATCATCTACACCACCGCGGACTGGTGGAACACGTGCACGTCCGGCAGCGCGGCGTTCTCGGCATACCAGCTGTGGATCGCGGCGTACGGAACAAGCCCGATCATGCCCGCGGCCTGGCCCGCGTGGACCCTGTGGCAGTACACGAGTCAGGGCACGGTGCCAGGGATCTCCGGCCGCGTTGACCTCAGCTATTTCAGCAACAGCGCGGGTACCCTCGCCAACCCGGGCGGGCAGACCGGTGCGGTGGGTGCGCCGGCGTGGCTGCGGGTTCACGCCCTGGCCGGGTCCGCCCCGTTCAGCGCGGCCGGCCTGCCCCCCGGCGTTTCCCTCAACGCGAGCACCGGCCTGATCTCGGGGTGGCCCACCACGGCAGGCACCTACGCGGCGTCGGTCTCCGCGGCGACCGCGCCGTTCCCGGCCGCGGCCACGTCGGTGTCGTTCACCTGGACGGTGACCGCGGCGCCGAATTCGGGGCCGGCCGGGCCGGTGGTGCTGCGGAACGGCGGCAAGTGCATGGACGATCCGGCCTACCAGACGGCCAATGGCACCCGCATCGACATCTGGACGTGCGTTGGCAGCACCAACGAGAGATGGACGATGGCGCAGGACCATACGGTGCGGATCTTCGGGAAATGCCTGGGCGCCTACGGGTCGGGAACGTCCAACGGCACGGCTGTGGTCCTGTCCACGTGCAACGGCAGCGCCGGGCAGCAGTGGCGGATTGGCGTGGACGCTCAGCTGGTGAACCCGAGCTCGGGCAAGTGCCTGGACGACCCCGGCTTCAGGACCGCCAACGGGACGCGGCTCGATATCTGGACCTGCACCACCGGCACCAACGAGCGGTGGACGACACCGGCGGGACAGATGGTGTCGCAGATCGCTCCGCTGTGCGTGGACGATCCGGGCGCCAGCACCGCGGACGGCACGCTCATGGACGTCTGGACGTGCGTCGCCACCGCGGCGAACGAGGCGTGGACGGTGGAGCCGGACGGCACCGTGCGGGTGTTCGGCAAGTGCCTGGACGTCTACCACTCCGGCACCGCGAACGGCACCGCCGTGGACCTGCTGTCGTGCAACGGCACCGGTGCGCAGCAGTGGCAGCCGCGCGCTGACGGCACGTTGCTGAACCCGCAGTCGGGCAGGTGCCTCACCGATCCCGGCGACAACGCCCAGAACGGCACCAAACTCGTGCTCTTTGACTGCGGCGCCGCGCCAGGTGAGGACTGGGCCATCCGCTGACCGGCCGCAGGGCTGGCTCGGGTGGTGTTTCGCTCACGCCTTGATGGTGGCCCGCGCCCGGGCTGCCCTGACCGCCGCGGTGAGGGTGCCGATGTCGTAGGCGCCGTAGTGCCGTACCCCGTTGATGAAGAACGTCGGTGTGCCCGACACCCCGCTGAGGTCGGCGGAGTCCACGTCTTCGGCGACCCGGGCCGCGCCGGCGTGAGCCCTGAGGTCGTCGCTGAACTGCCCGGTGCTGAGGCCGAGGTCTCCCGCGTACCGGACCAGGTCCGCGGGCCGGAGGGCCCCTTGATGGTCGAGGAGGAGGTCGTGCATCTCCCAGAACGCGCCTTGCCTGGCCGCCGCTTCGGTGCTCTCCGCGGCGAGCTGGGCGTGCGGGTGGACGTCGTTGAGCGGCAGGTGCCGCCACACGTAGCGGACGTCGCCGCGGCCGGCCAGCAGTTCGCGGACCACCGGCTCCGCCTGGCCGCAATAGGGGCATTCGAAGTCGCCGTACTCGACGACCGTGACCGGCGACTTCTTCGGGCCGCGCACGTGGTCGCGGTCCGGGTCCACCGGCACGGCGAGGTCGGTGATGACCTGCGAGGTGCCCAGCAGCGCGCGGATCTGCATCCGCTTGGGCAGCAACGCGGTCACGCGGAACACGCCCCAGGTCAGCGCGGACGCGCAGAGCGCCGCGGACAGGATCCCCACCTTGGCCTCCTGCAGCTGCACGCCCTGGAACGCGAGCGAGGCGATCAGCAGGGACACGGTGAAGCCGATGCCCGCCATCGCACCGGCTCCCGCGACGGCGGCCCAGCCGATCGGCGGCCGGATCCGCCCGCGGCTGACCCAGCTGAGCAGCCGCGCGGCGCCCGCGGTTCCGGCCGGCTTGCCCACCACGTAGCCGAACAGGATGCCCAGCGTGATCGGTGAACCGTAGGCACGGGCCAGGAAGCCGCCGCCGACCACGATGCCGGTGTTGGACAGGGCGAACAAGGGCACAATGACGTAACTCGTCACCGGGTGATACAGCTGCTGCAGCCGGTCGTTGGGCGACAGCGCCACCCTGACCCCCTCACGCGCCGAGCGGGCGAGTTCCGGCGTCGGCTGCTCGCGGAACAGCCGGAACAGGTCCGATGCCCGCTCAAGGTCGCTGCGTGCGGCCGGCTGCGCGTAGGTGAGCAGGCCCAGCGCCATGCCGACCACAACCGGGTCGACGCCGGACTTGAAGATCGCGACCCACGCCGCCACCCCGAGCAGCGCGTAGACCGGACCGTAACGCACTCTCGCCGCCCGCAGCACAACGACCACGCCGAGGATCGCCACCCCGGTCAGCAGCGCGCCCAAGCGGATGTGCCCGCTGTAGACGACGGCGATGACCACGATCCCGGCAAGATCATCGACGACCGAGAAGGTGAGCAGGTACGTGCGCACACGGTCCGGAAGGCGCCTGCCGACCAGCGCGAGCATCCCCAGCGCGAACGCGGTATCGGTCGACATCGCCGTGCCCCAGCCATGCTCGGACGGGCGGCCGGCGTTGACGGCAAGGTAGATCGCGACCGGCACGATCATCCCGCCGAGGCCGGCCAGCAGCGGCAGCGCGAGCCGGCGGCGTTCGCGCAGTTCGCCCAAGTCGAACTCGCGGCGCGCTTCGAGACCCACCACAAGAAAAAAGAACGTCATCAGCCCGGAATTCACCCAGCCACCAAGGTCCTGCGACACACCCGAGCCACCGGCAATGACCGCCAGCCGCATCCGCCACACCGCCTCATACGAGGAGGAGCCGGCGTTCGCCCAGACGAGCGCGGCCACCGTCGCAGCGAGGAGGACCACCGCGCTGCCGGTCTCGGTCCGCAGGAACTGCCGCAACGGCGTCTGCAGGCTCCGCGCCCACGCGGTCCGCCCGGCGAACGGCAACGGCTCCGGCTGAGATTCCGTCACTCCGGGATTTTCTCCCACGCTGCCCCGCCCGTCGACGCGAGGCGTCTTCTCGGTGAATACACCCGGGCAGCGGGCACGAGCCACAGGATCAGCAGGACGGCGGCGGCGACGATACCCGCCCGGGCGATGGCCTGGACCCAGCCGTTGCCCATGCCCGCCGTGTCAGACGGCTTCAAGCTCCAGCAGCGTGTACAGCGTCCGGGTGGAGCTCATGCCGACCAACTCCCAGCCGGCCGCGGCGAACAGGGCGTCGAACTCGGCCAGATCCCGTTCTTGCCCGTGCCTGGCAGCGAGCATGTTCATGTCGAGGATCGCCACCGGATCGGGCCTTCCGATCTCGCCGATCACCGCCTCGACAACCAGCGCCCGGGCGCCGGGCAGGGCGGCCGCGCGGCAGTTACTGAGGATCCGCACGCACTCCTCGTCCGGCCATTCGTGCAGGATCCACTTGAGCAGGTAGTAGTCCGCTGAGGGGACACGGTCGAAGAAGTCACCGGCAACAACCGAGAAGCGATCACCAAGCCCGGCACGATCGGCGGCGTGCTGGACCCCGTCAACGACATGGGGCAGGTCGAACACCTGGCCCCGGATTTCCGGGTGCGCCTTCATCAGGGCGAGCAGCAGTGCGCCGTTGGCGCCACCCACGTCGATGACGGTAGTTGCCCCGCCCAGGTCGAGCAGCCGGAGCGTATCTTCGGCCACCAGGCCCGTCATGTTCGACATGGCCTTGGCGAGCAGTGCCGCTTCGCGCGGGGTCTTGGCGAGGTAGTCCAGCAGATCCACGCCCAGCGCGGTCTGGGCCTGGCTCTCGCCCTGGCGGACAGCTTCGGGCAGCAGCCCCCAGGCTTGCCAATGCCCGTATGCGCCCTGGACCAGGGCCGCCGCGCGGAGAGAGCCGGGTACGTCCTCCCGCAGGAGCTCGCCCATCGGCATGACGGTGAACTCTCCTTCCGCGCAGGCCAGCAGGCCAAGCGCGGCACACGACCGCATGAGCCGGAAGATGGTTGCGGGGTCGCTGGACTCGAGCTCGGCGACCTCAGCGGCCGTCCGGGCACCGGCTGCGACGTGATCAGCCAGGCGAACAGCGGCCGCGGCGCGGACCGTCTGAGCCACCCAGTGGCCGGTGAGCATTTGAAAGAGGGTGTCGACGTTGTGGCTCATCGTGATTTCGGCTTCACTGAGCTGCGGGGATATGCCTTTCAGCGGCATGACCAGTCGTCCTTGCTTGTTGAGTTCCGAGGGCGGGGGAAGTTGCTTCCAGGGGTTACGCAAAAATGGGCCGTTCAGTTCATTTTTGAGACAGATCACACCGACGTGGCCGGCACGCTGGTTTGGTGCCGTCAGACGCGGCGGCGATCGCCCTCATTCCGGTGGTGCTGGCCAGTCCTTGACGACCGGTTGCCGACATCGGCGGCACCACGCGCACGCTGGCAGGCGGGAGTACTGGACTTGCTTATAAGTAATCGTGCCCGTATGCGCGGGCGCGGCGGGGCGCGGATACTGGGATTGTGAGCATTTCACGGGACCGCAGGGGAATCTTTGCCCGTGCGCGCCGGCGGCCGGCTCCCAGCTGCGCCAGTCGCCCGCGGTCCGAATCCGCGGCTCGAAGGCGAGCAGGTCGAGTTCGCCGTCCAGGATGGTCAGGTGCGGGTCCTACCGGCCCGGATCATCTCAAGCGCCTGTCGCACGCGCCGCTGCCGGGTCTGCTCTCGTTTGGCCTCAGCGACCCAGCGGGCGTATTCCTTGCGGTGGGTGAAGGCCATGCGCTCGAACGATTCTCTGGCGTGCGGGTCGGCCGCCAAGGCCGCCGCCAGCGCTTCGGGCACCCCGGCCTCGCGGGGAGCCACATCGAGCTCGATGGTCACATCGACTGCGTCGCCGGCCTGGACGCCCGCACCCCGGCGTACCTCCTTGTTCAGGCCCAGCAGGAATTCGCCGCCCATGCGGGCCACGCTTGTCCGCCACGTATAGCCGTTGACGGTCGCCACGACCGGGAACCGCTTCGCGCCTTCGCCAACGACCGCGACTTGGGCATCGTCGAGGACAATCGCGGCGGCCGGGCCACGCGGCTGCAGTTGCGCCCTGAACCGGATTACACCCATCCCCCCATCTTCGCTCACCGGCACCGGCCGCTCCCCGCATAAGCGCTACGCGGCCACTGGTTGCGGCAAGACGCGCTGCAGCACGCTGGCGTCGCCGCTGATCTCCAGGCCGTGATCGCTCACCTCGGCGGCGGTGAGCTGGCCGGAGAACAGGGCGAGGATGAGCTGCGGTTCGCCCCGGAGAACGATGTCCGGCGCTGCGGCCGTGCCGAGCCGGGTGGTGGCCGAGCCGCCGGATACCTCGATCACCACAGGACTGCTGGCTGTGCGCAGCTCGATCGACACCGGTGGCCCGCCGGGATCGCGGTCGTGCAGGAAGAACGAGGCCGGGAAGGCGAACCAGTGGCCGCGGAACTGGTCGCCGCGGCCGATGGCGTCGAGGACCGGCTGCAGCTCCGCGCCCGTGTCGGTCAGGTGGAACAGGGTCGTGGCGACGGGAGGCGGGGCGTCTTCTCGCCGGATCAGGCCCGCGGACTCGAGCTCACGGATCCGGTCCGAGAGCAGGTTGGTCGCGATTCCCGGCAACCCGTTCTTCAGGTCGGTGTACCGGCACGCGCCGCGGATCAGGAGCTCCCGGATGATCAGGAGGGTCCACCTGTCGCCGACGACGTCCAGCGCCTTCGCGATCGAGCAGTACTGACCGTAACTACGCATGATCCGAGATTAGCCGATGTTTTGATTGACTACCAAGTCAAAGAACTTGATTTTTTAAATCTGTAGGTAGAGTATCTCAACCATGGCCAAATCCATGATCCTCACCGCGCTGCTGCTCGCAGCGTTCCTCATCAACCTGGACACGACCCTGGTGAACGTGGCGCTTCCCGCCCTGGTGCGCGAGCTGCATGCCACCACCACTCAGCTGCAGTGGGTCGTCGACTCCTACAACCTCGTCTTCGCCGCGCTGCTGCTCACCTTCGGCAGCCTGTCCGACCGGTTCGGCCGCAAGGGCATGCTGCTGGCCGGGCTGGCTGTGGTCGGGACCGCCAGCCTGGCCGGCGGCTTCACGACCGACCCGGCGCAACTCATCGCAGCCAGGTCCGTGATGGGGCTGGGCGCCGCCATGACATTCCCGGCGACGCTCTCGCTGATCTCCAACGTCTTCACCGAGCGAAGGGAACGGGCTCGCGCCATCGGCTTGTGGGGCGCGATCTCGGGTGTGGCCATAGCGATGGGGCCGATCGTGGGGGGCTGGCTGCTCGAGCATTTCAGCTGGGCCAGCATCTTCATCGCCATGGCGCCGGTAGCGGCGGCCGCCGCGATCCTGGTGGCGCTCATCGTTCCCACGTCGAGGGACCCGGAGGCGGCAGCTCCCGACATCCCCGGCCTGGCGCTGTCGTCCGCAGCCATGGCGCTGCTGGTCTTCACCGTCATCGAGGCGCCGGCCTACGGGTGGGGAGCCGGGCGCAGCCTGGCCGGCTTTGCCGCTTCGGCGATCCTGCTGGCCGCGTTCGTCGTGCGCGAGCGGCGTGCCGCGCACCCGATGCTCGATGTTCGGCTCTTCCGCAACCTGCGGTTCAGCGCGGCCAGCGGCGCGGTGACGGTGTCGTTCTTCACCCTGCTCGGCTTCGTCTTCCTGATGACTCAGTATTTCCAGTTCGTCCGCGGCTACGGCCCGCTCTCGACCGGGGTGCACCTGCTCCCGGTGGCGTTGTCGGTAGGCGCCGGATCGGTAGCCGGAACTCAGCTCGCCGTGCGGGCCGGGACCAAGCTCATCGTCACCATCGGGCTCGTCGCGATGGCCGCCTTCTACGGCTGGGTGGCGGCGAGCACCAGCGCAACGATCAGCTACGGCATCATCGCGGTCCAGATGGTGCTGTACGGGCTCGGCATGGGCCTGACCTCGGCGCCCGCCACCGAGTCCATCATGGGCGCCATTTCGCGGCGCAAGGCCGGCGTCGGCTCGGCCGTGAACGACTCCACCAGGCTCGTCGGCGGCACGCTCGGCGTGGCCGTGATCGGCAGTGTTTACGCATCCGTCTACGGATCACGGCTCACCGCCACCATGCCGGCCAGCGTGCCTGGCCGGGCCGCGGCGATCGCACACCAGTCCGTCGGGGCGGCCTACGTGGCCGCGGGCAAGATCGCGGCCCTCGGCCAGCCGGTCCTCGGACAGGCACTGCAGCACGCCTCCACCAACGCATTCCTGCGCGGCCTCACCGTCGGCTGCCTCGTCGCCGGCGCCGTTGCCGCGGCCGGGGCCCTCCTGGCAGTCCTGTTCCTGCCTGCCCAGCCCGCCCGGCTCGCCCGGCCAGCGAGCCCACCGGCCGATGAAGCCGAAACAGCCGAAGGCGCGCACGAAGCCGAGACCCAAGCCCACCCCGCCTCAGCGGTCCGGTAACCCTGCGGCAGCAAACTGCTGCCCGCCACACCTGACTGACACCGAAGGGATCACTGCCATGACCGAACCGATCACCCGCCACCGCGGCAGCGAACGCCGTGGACGCATCATGAGCCCGGCGGGCGCGTCGCCCGCCCAGTCGGCGACCGGACGGGTGCGGCCCGCGACCTGGTTCGCCGGCGGCAGGCGCCGCCCGTACGACCCGGCCCGCCGTACGCTGGCCCCGGGCCGTCACACCGGCCTGCCGCACGTGTTCGAACGCGTCCACGGTGACCCCTCACCCGACGGGCACTGGGTCAGCATGCTGCCGGGCTTTCCCGATGGCTCCTACGGCTGGGCGCAGGTCGACGCCCAGCTACACGACATCCCAGGCCCGCGCCTGTACGTGGAGTACCTCGGGCAGGGCGACTCCGACAAACCCCGCAACTACGCGTACTCAACCATCGAGCGCGCCGACCTCGTCGAAGCCGTGTGGGCCGCGCACGACGTCACCAGCACGGTCGCGGTGTCGTTCGACTACTCCAGCCTCGTGGTCCTTGAGCTGCTCGCCCGCCGCCTCGACCGCCGCG
>WNFJ01307975.1_pt1 | contig 19762 bp, 19 predicted proteins | sample 5400461 | NCBI WGS metagenome assembly WNFJ01 (sample SAMN13153349, study PRJNA577476) | soil metagenome | isolation source: 115 cm saprolite on Douglas fir-dominated hillslope | place: USA:California | collected 2013-09-17
GCGGCCGCACCGCATCGCCCGGCTCGGCATCGCCCGCACCTTCCAGAACCTGGCGCTGTTCCGCGGCATGAGCGTGCTCGACAACATCCTCATGGGCCGGCACATCCACATGCACCCCTCGGCGCTGGCGACGCTGTTCTATTGGTGGTGGGCGCAGCGCGACGAGATCCGACAGCGCCGCAAGGTCGAGGAGATCATCGACTTCCTGCAGCTCGAGAGCGTGCGCGACGAGCCGATCGACATCGTGCCGCTGGGCTTGCAGAAGCGCGTCGAGCTGGCGCGCGCGCTCGCCGCCGAGCCGCGCTTCCTCATCCTCGACGAGCCGATGGCCGGCATGAACCAGGAGGAGAAGGAGTACATGGCGCGCTTCATCCTCGACACGCGCGAGGCGCACAAGACGACCATCCTCCTCATCGAGCACCACATGGACGTCGTCGCCAGCATCTGCGACCGGATGGCGGTGCTGAGCTATGGCGAACTCATCGCCGAGGGGCCGCCGGCGCGAGTGCTCGACGATCCCCGCGTCGTCTCGGCCTATCTCGGGAAGCCCGCGCGCCGTGCCGCCTGAGGCCACCGCCTTGCGCGAGGAAAGCCGCGCCGCGCCGGCGGCGCCCGGCGACACGCTGGTGGCGCTGCTGGCGCGCAACGCCACGGCGCACGGTGCCGATATCGCCCTGCGCGAGCGCGATCTCGGCATCTGGCGCGAATACAGCTGGCGCGATTACCTGCGCGAAGTGCTGGCCTTCGCCGCCGGGCTGGAGGCGCTGGGCTTCGCGCCGGGCGAGCCGCTCATGGTCATCGGCGACAACCGCGCGCGGCTCTATTTCGCCATGCTCGCGGCTTCCATGCTGCGCGGCCTGCCGGCGCCGATCTATCCGGAGATGCCGGCCGAGGAGCTCGGCCATTTCGGCCGCGGTGGCCGCGCGCGCTTCGCCGTGGCCGAGGACCAGGAGCAGGTCGACAAGCTGCTCGAGCTGCGCGCGCGCACCGGCGCCGCCACGCACATCATCTATGACGACCCGCGCGGCATCGGCGCCTCTGACGGTCGCGGGCTCTTCGCTTATGGCGACGTCGCCGAGCGCGGCCAGGCGCGGCTCGACGCCGCACCGGCGCTGGCGCGCGAGCTGCCGGCGCGCGCGCGGCCCGATGACGGCGCGGTGCTGCTGCATTCCTCCGGCACCACGGGGCGGCCCAAGGGCATCCTGCTCACGCATCGCCGGATCCTGGCGGCGATCGGCAATGCCGCGGCGGCCGATTATTTCGGTGTCGGCGAGGAGTATGTCGCCTATCTGCCGATGGCCTGGGTCGGCGATTTCGTGTTCTCGGTCGGCGCCGCGATGGCGATGCGCTTCACCGTGAGCATTCCCGAGCGGCAGGAGACGGTGCTGCGCGACCTGCGCGAAGCGGCGCCGACGCTCTATTTCGCCTCGGCGCGCAGCTGGGACAATCTGCTGACGCGGCTCCAGGTCGGCGTCGCCGAATCGACGCCGTTCAAGAAATGGCTGTTCGATCGCTTCATGCGCCTGGCGATCGACGGCGAGCGCCGGCGCCTCGCGGGCGATACGCCCGGCGCGTGGCACCGCCTGCAGCGCGCGCTCGGCGAAGCGCTGGTCTACGGCCCGACCAAGGATCAGCTCGGCCTCAGCCGCGCACGGCGCAGCTACACCGCCGGCGAGGCGATCGGCGAGGACACCTTCCTGTTCTTCCGCGCGCTCGGCCTGGACCTGAAGCAGTTCTACGGCCAGACCGAGAATTGCGCGCTGACCGCAGCGCAGGACAGCGCCAACGTGCGCCTGCACACGGTCGGGCGTGCGCTGCCGGGCGTCGACCTCCGCATCGACGCCAGCGGCGAGATCCTCATCCGCGCCGACAGCGTGTTCGACGGCTATCTCGACGATGACGAGGCGACGGCGCGCGCGCTGGAGGGTGGCTGGCTGCGCAGCGGTGACGCCGGCTACCTCGAGGCCGACGGGCAGCTCGTCGTGCTCGGCCGCGTCGGCGAAGTCGTGCACACGCGCGCCGGCGAGCGCTTCATCCCCAACTACATCGAGAACCGCATCAAGTTCAGCTCCTATATCCGCGACGTCGCCGTGCTCGGCGCCGGCCGCGACCACCTGGCCGCCATCGTCTGCATCGACGCCGAGGCGGTCGGCCATTGGGCGCAGGTGCACGGCGTGTCCTACACCTCCTACGCCGATTTGTCGCAGAAGCCAGAGGTCGGCGCGCTGGTGGCGGGCGTCATCCGCCACGTCAACGAATTGCTGCCACCGGGGCTCAAGCTCAAGCGCTTCGTCAACCTGCACAAGGAGTTCGACCCCGACGACGGCGAGGTGACGCGCACGCGCAAGCTCAAGCGCAATGTCATCGAGCGGCGCTACGCCGCCGTGATCGCCGCGCTCTATGGCGACGGCGCCGCGGTCGAGTTCGAGGCGCGCGTCATCTACGAGACCGGCGCCTCCGGCATGCTGCGCCGCCGCCTCGCGGTCATGGAGGTGGGCGCGTGAGCTTCGACGTGACATATCTCGCCGAGCTCGCCATCAACGGCGCCCTGGTCGGGCTGATGTACGCGCTGGTCGCGCTCGGCATCGTGCTGGTGTTCAAGGCGTCCGGCGTGGCGAACCTGGCGCAGGGCGCGCTCACCATGGTCGGCGCCTATGTCGTGTGGTGGCTCGCGGCGGGCTTGGGCACGCCGCTGTGGGCGGCGATGCCGCTGGCGCTCGCCGCCATGTTCTTCTTCGGCCGCGGGCTCGAGCGCGTGGCGCTGCGGCGCATGGTCGGCCAGCCGGTCATCATGATCATCATGCTGACGCTGGGGCTCGAGATCCTGCTGCGCGGCGCGGCGCCGGCGCTCGCCGGCGCGACCATGAAGCGGCTCGATATCGGCATCGGCCAGCAGCCGATCTTCCTCGGCGACATCCTCGTCAACCGCGCCTACCTTGTCGGCGGCGTGGTGGCGCTGGCGCTGATCGGCTTGTCGCTGCTGTTCTTCAACTCACGCCAGGGCATCATGCTGCGCGCGGTGTCGGACGACCAGACGGCGTCGTGGGCCGCCGGCATCCGCGTCGAGCAGGCGATCGGCCTCTCCTGGGGCCTCGCCGGCATCGCCGCTGCCTGCGCCGGCATTCTCTGGGGCTCGGTGCAGGGCGTCGACTGGACGCTGTCGCTGCTGCTCATCAAAGCGCTCGCCGTCGCCATCCTCGGCGGGCTCGACAGCATCGTCGGCGTCGTCGTCGCCGGCGTCGCCATCGGCGTGCTGGAGAACGTCATCCCCGGCTATATCGACCCGCTGGTCGGCGGCGGCACGCGCGACCTCGTGGCGTCGACGGTCATCCTGCTCACCATCCTCGTGCGCCCGTTCGGCCTGTTCGGGCGCGAAGACATCGAGAGGGTGTGAGAATGTTTTATCGTCTCGCCGGTATCCGACACACGAGCTACGCCGCCGATCGCGCGCTGTGGCCGGTGCCGGTCGACCGTTGGCAGATCGCCGTGCTGCTCGCACTGGCGCTCGCCGCGCCCTTCGTGCTGCCCAACCTCTATCTCTCGAGCTATCTGCTGCCCTGGATCATCTGGAGCATGGCGGCGCTCGGCCTCAACCTGCTGATGGGCTGGGCCGGGCAGATCCATCTGGGATACGCCGCGGTGATGGCGATCGGCGCCTATGGCACGATCCACCTGGTGCGCGCCGGATTGCCGTTCGAGCTCGCCATCGTCGCAGGCGGGCTGCTCAGCGCCGTCATCGGCCTCGTCTTCGGTTTCGCCGCGCTACGCGTCAAAGGACTCTACCTCGCCATCAGCACGCTCGCCATGCAGTATCTCGTCGACTGGATCGTCTCGCATGTGCCGGCGATCAGCGGCGGCAGCCAGGCGACGCTGCAGGCGCCGGCTTTCCGCGCGCTGGGCCTGCCCGTCGCCGGCGATTTCGCGCGCTATTACGTCGCGCTCGCGGTATGCCTGATGGTCACGCTGTTCCTGCTCAATGTCGGCCGCACCAGTTTCGGCCGGGCACTCGTCGCGGTGCGCGAGAAGGACTTCGCCGCCGCCATCCTCGGCGTCAACACCTTCTACTTCAAGCTGCTCGCCTTCTGGTGCAGCTCGTTCCTGGGCGGCGTCAGCGGCGCGCTGCTCGCCTTCTGCTACTACCGCGCGGTGACGCCCGAGCAGTTCAATCTCGACGTCTCGATCCAGGCGGTGGCGATGGTCATCGTCGGCGGCATGGGCAGCGTGATGGGCAGCTATCTCGGCGCGGCGCTGGTGCTGCTCGCGCCGATCGTGCTCAACAACCTGGTCGGTGCCCTGGCGCAGGCGGGCGTGCTGCCGGTGAGCCAGGAGATCCTGTCGCACATTCCGCTCATCCTCTATGGCGGGCTCATCGTCGGCTTCCTGCTGTTCGAGCCGCTGGGCCTCGCCAAGGTGTACGACAATTTGCACAACTATTTCCTCGTCTGGCCCTTCCGCCATGCCAGACGCTAGTCCATGAAATGATCACGCAGGCACGAGCTTCCCCCCTCCCTAACCCTCCCCCTCAAGGGGGGAGGGAATCGCTAAGTTCCCCCTCCCCCCTTGAGGGGGAGGGCAGGGAGGGGGGTGAACGCGACGTTGAATTTAAACGGGGAGAAATGCTCATGAGAAAGATGCTCGCTCTGTCGATCGCCGCGGCGTTGACTGCGGTCGTGCCTGCGGCGGCGCAGGACAAGGCGCCGATCAAGGTCGGCACGGCGCTCGACTTCACCGCGGTCTATACCTTCGTCACCGCGGAATACTCGCAGGGACAGCGCGACTACATTGCGCTCGTGAATGCCAGGGGCGGGATCAAGGGCCATCCTGTCGAGATCATGGTGGTCGACACCGGCAACCAGCCGCAGCGTGGCATCGAGGCCTATGAGCGCTTCAAGAGCGAGGGCGCGGTGCTCGTCGACTTCCTGAGCACGCCGGTGTCGCGCGCGGTGGTGCCGCGCGCGCTGGGCGACGGCATGAACGTCGTCACCATGTTCCACGGCCGCTCCGACGCCGCCGACGGCAAGGTGTTCCCGACGATCTTCCCGATGACGCCGGCCTATTGGTCGCAGGCGACGGCGATCGTCAAATACATCGAGGGCCAGGAGAAGGGCGGCCTCAAGGGCAAGCGGATCGCGCTGGTGATGATCGATTCGCCGTTCGGGCGCGAGCCCGTGCCGGTGTTCGAGGAGCTGTCGAAGCGGCTCGGCTACGAGTTCGCGACCTTCCCCTACCCCTCGCCCGGCAACGAGCAATCGGCGACCTGGACGCAGCTGCGCCGCGACAAGCCGGACTGGACGTGCGCGAGGCGATGCGCAACGGCGTGCCGCTCGACCACCTCGCCTCCGTCATCTGGATCTCCGAGACCGACGCCAACATCATCGGCGCCGACCAGACCAAGGGGCTGCTGCGCTTCGAGGGCGTCGCTTCCGGCAAGGACCCGGCGGTCATCAAGGCGATCGAGCAGGAGGTGGTGGCCAAGGGCAAGTCCGCCGGCCCGGCCGAGAAGGTCGGCAGCACCTATTACAACATCGGCGTCGCCAGCATGGCGCTCTTCGCCGAGGGCGCCCGGCGCGCGCTCGACACGGAAGGCGAGCCGCTGACGCCGGCCAAGCTCAAACACGGGCTCGAGAGCATCAAGGACTTCACCGCCGACGGCTTGCTGCCGCCGGTGACCATCACCAGCGAGGACCACCAGGGCGGCGGGCGCGGCCGCATCGCCGCCTGGGACGGCAGCAAATGGACGGCCAAGAGCGACTGGTCCGCGGCGTACCAGGACATCGTCTGGAACCTCGTCCACAAAAGCGCGGAGGAGTTCAAGGCGTCCGGCAAGTGAGTGGTGCGATGCTGTCGCTCGGCAATGTCGAGGTCGTCTACGACCGCGTCTTCCTGGCGATCAAGGGCGTGTCGGTCGAGGTCGCCGAGGGGGGCATGGTCGCCCTCCTCGGCGCCAACGGCGCCGGCAAGAGCACGACGCTCAAGGCGATCAGCGGCCTGCTCAAGCCGGAGCGCGGCGAGGTGACCCGCGGCGAGATCCGCTTCAAGGGCGAGGATATCGCCGCGCTGTCGCCGCCCGACCGCGTCAGGCTCGGCATCGCCCATGTGCTCGAGGGAAGGCGCGTGTTCGAGCATCTCACGCCGGACGAGAACCTCGTCGCCGCGACCTCGATGCATCGCGACCGCCGCCGCATCGCCGAGCTCAAGGACATGGTCTACGGCTATTTCCCGCGCCTCACGGAGCGGCGCTCGGCCAAGGCCGGCTATCTCTCCGGCGGCGAGCAGCAGATGCTGGCGATCGGCCGCGCGCTGATGACCGCGCCCAAGCTGCTGCTGCTGGACGAGCCGAGCCTCGGGCTTGCGCCCTTCCTGGTCGACGAGATCTTTGGCATCATCCGCCGCCTCAACCAGCGACGCCTATCTCATCGAGAACGGCCGCATCGTCATGAACGGCACGGCGGAGACGTTGAAGCAGAACCCGGACATCCAGGAATTCTATCTCGGCGGCGCCGGGCACAAGGACTACCACGCCGTCAAGCATTACCGCCGCCGCAAGCGCTGGCTGGCGTGACTCGCGTCGCGCGCAGCGCGATCGCGGGCGGGCGTCAGCGGTTGCGCTCGCAACCGCGAGAGCCCGCACCGGGCAGGCAAAGACGTGGATGGCCGGACAAGCCCGGCCATGACGGACATCCGGGAGGTATCGCATGGCCGATGCTCGCTACTACGACGCACTCGAGACCCGCGATCCGGAACAGCGCGAGCGCGCGCTGATGGCGGCGCTGCCGCAGCAGGTGGCGCATGCCAAGCGACATGCGCCCTATTTCGCCGCGCTGCTGCAGGACATCGAGCCGCATGCGGTGACCAGCCGCGAGGCGCTCGCCGAGCTGCCGGTGACGCGCAAGAGCCAGCTCATCGCGCTGCAGAAGCAGGCGCCGCCTTTCGGCGGCCTCGCTGCAGCGCCGGGCGCGCTCGCGCGCGTCTTCATGTCGCCTGGCCCGATCTATGATCCCGAGGGGCGGCGACCGGATTACTGGCGCATGGCGCGCGCGCTCTTCGCCGCCGGCTTCCGCGCCGGCGATCTCCTGCACAATTGCTTCTCCTATCACCTGACGCCGGCCGGCTCGATGATGGAGACCGGCGCGCATGCGCTGGGCTGCGCCGTCATCCCCGGCGGCACGGGCCAGACCGAGCAGCAGATCAAGGCGATCGCCGATCTCAAGCCCGTCGGCTATGTCGGCACGCCTTCCTTCCTGCGCATCATCCTCGACAAGGGCCGCGAGCTCGGCGCCGACCTCGCCTCGCTCAAGCGCGCGCTGGTCTCGGGCGAGGCCTTCCCGCCGGCGCTGCGCAACGAGATCGCCGGCCGCGGCGTCGCCGCGGTGCAGGCCTACGGCACCGCCGATCTCGGCCTCATCGCCTACGAGACCGAGGCGCATGAGGGGCTGGTGATCGACGAGGGCATCATCCTCGAGCTGGTGCGACCCGGCAGCGGCGATCCCGTCGCCGAGGGCGAGGTCGGCGAAGTGGTGGTGACGACGCTGACCGCCGACTACCCGCTGATCCGCTTCGCCACCGGCGACCTCTCGGCCATCCTGCCGGGGAGGAGCCCCTGCGGACGCACCAACACGCGCATCGCCGGCTGGATGGGGCGCGCCGACCAGACCACCAAGGTCAAGGGCATGTTCGTCCATCCCGAGCAGGTCGCCGAAGCGGTGAAGCGCCACAAGGAGGTCGGGCGCGCCCGCCTGGTCGTCAGCCATGACGGGCAGAACGACGTCATGACCTTGAGAGCCGAGGCGCCCGCCGGCACCGACCCGGCGCTGGCCGCCCGCCTCGCCGAGAGCCTCGCCGCCGCCACCAAGCTCAAAGGCGCGGTGCAGCTGGTTCCGCCCGGCAGCCTGCCCAATGACGGCAAGGTCATCGAGGACGCACGGACCTACGAGTGACCCCTGCCGACGGGCCAAGAACGTCGACAACGGCCGAGATCCGCAGAAATCACTGTTTCGCCATGATTCGAGCGAATTCGGGGCGCAATCCCAACGTCTACTTAGCGAGCGCGAGACGATAATCGGCTCGTCTCCGTCCTTCGCAGCGGTCTTCCCCTGACCGCTTCATCAGACGGCCCCGGTCTTCCCCCACCGGGGCCGTCGTCTTTTGGCGCGCGGCGCCCGGCCCGGCGTGGCATGATCGCCCGCCCCTTGCTCCCACCCGGCCGGCATGCCCGCTCCGCCATCGCCCGACCTTCCCGCCCGCGGCTTCGCCGGACGCGGCCTCGCCTGCCGCCGCGGCGAGCGGCTGGGCTGGTCTTCGCCGGCCTCTCCTTCATTGTGCCCCCGGGCGGTGCGCTGGCGCTCACTGGGCCCAACGGCAGCGGCAAGTCGAGCCTGCTGCGGCTCATGGCCGGGCTGACGCCGCCCGAGACTGGCGTGCTCGCCTGGGACGGCAGGCCCGTGCGCGACGACCCCGCCGCCCATCGCGCGCGCCTCCATTTCATCGGCCACCACGACGCCGTAAAGCCGGCGCTCACCGTCGCCGAGACGCTGGCCTTCTGGGCGGGCATGCGCGGCGGCAGCAAGCGGACGGCGGCGCTCGAGCGCTTCGGCCTCGCCGCGCTGGCCGCCTGGCCGTGCCGGCTGCTCTCGGCCGGGCAGCGCCGCCGGCTGGCGCTGGCGCGGCTCGTCGCCAGCCCGGCCGACAGCGACGCCGTCGCCGACCTCGCCGCGGCGATCGCCGCCCAACGCGCCCAGGGCGGCCTGGTCGTGTTCTCGACGCATGCCGCGTTGCCGCTCGACGGCGCCGAAACGCTGTCGCTCACCGAGTATGCGGCGAGGGCTGCATGACCGCTCGCGCTTCCTTCGACAGGTTCAGGGTGTCCTTCGACGGGCTCAGGAGACTTTCTCAATGGCATCTACCAGATGCCATTCTCGGTTTCCCTCGTCCTGACTCTGTCGAAGGACGCAAGGATGTAGATGCAGCGAAGGCCATCCCATGACCGCGTTCCGCCTGCTCGTGCTGCGCGATCTGCGCCTCGCTTTGCGGCAGGGCGGCGATGCGGCGATGGTGGTGGCGTTCTTCGTGCTCACCGTGATCCTCTTTCCGTTCGGCGTCGGGCCCGAGGCGGAGCTGCTGGCGCGCATCGCCGCCGGCATCCTCTGGGTGACGGCGCTGCTGGCGGCGCTGTTGTCGCTGGAGCGGCTGTTCCAGGCGGATTGGGAGGATGGCAGCCTCGAGGCGCTGGCGTTGATGCCGCTGCCGCTGGAGGCGCAGGTGCTGGCGAAATGCCTGGCGCATTGGCTCGTCGCCGGTCTGCCGCTGATCGTCATCGCGCCGCTGCTGGCGCTGCTCCTCCATCTCGACCGCGCGGGCTATCCGGCGCTGCTGCTGAGCCTGCTGCTGGGCACGCCGAGCTTGAGCCTCATCGGCGCGGTGGGCGCGGCGCTCAGCCTCGGCGCGCGGCGCGGCGGCGTGCTGCTGTCGCTGCTGGTGCTGCCGCTCTACATTCCCGTGCTGATCTTCGGCGTCGCTGCAATCGAGGCCGCGATCGGCGGTTTCGGCGCCCGCCCACATCTGCTGCTGCTGGGCGCGCTTCTGGCCGGTGCGCTGGTGCTGACGCCCATCGCCGCGGCGGCGGCGCTGCGCCAGGCGCTGGAATAGGGTTCTTGCAGCGCTGGATCGAGTCACTGCGTCCTTCGAGACGGCCGCTGACGCGGCCTCCTCGGGAAGAGGCATGTTTCTTTGTGCCATAAACAATCTACCTCATGCTGAGGAGTGGTCCGGAGGACCGCGTCTCGAAGCACGCATGCTGTACATGCCGTTGGCCTTTGGACTAGAACCGCCTCATGCAGCGCTTCGCCAACCCGGCTCGATTCATGCGCCTCTCGGCGGCGCTCCTGCCGTGGTCGGGCGCAGCCACGGCGTTTCTGCTCGCCGCCGGCCTCTATCTCGGGCTCTTCGTCGCGCCGCCCGACTACCAGCAGGGCGAGGCGGTACGCATCATGTTCGTGCATGTGCCGGCAGCGTGGATGGCGAGCTTCGTCTATGCGCTGATCGCGCTGGCTTCCGCCGTCGCGCTGATCTGGCGCCATCCGCTCGCCGACATCGCTGCGCAGAGCGCGGCGCCGCTTGGCGCCGGCTTCACCCTGCTATGCCTCGTCACCGGCTCGTTGTGGGGCGAGCCGATGTGGGGCACCTGGTGGGTGTGGGATGCGCGGCTCACCTCGGTGCTGGTGCTGTTCTTCCTCTATCTCGGCTATATCGCGCTGGTGAACGCCTTCGACGAGCCGACGCGCGGCGCGCGCGCCGGCGCCATCCTGGCGCTGGTCGGCATCGTCAACCTGCCGATCATCAAATTCTCAGCGTGTTCCGCCTGGGCGGGCCGACCATCGACGCGTCGATGCTGTGGCCGCTGCTGACCTTGGCGCTGGGCTTCACAGTGTTCTTCGTCACCGTGCTGCTGATCCGCATGCGCACCGCGCTCATCGCGGCGAAGGTCCGCGCGCTGCGCCTCGCCGAGGTCGAGCGCGAGGCGCATAAAGCCACGCTGCGGCACAGGGCGGTGTCATGAGCGGGCTCGACGCGTTCCTCGCCATGGGCGGCTATGCCGGTTACGTGTGGCCGGCTTATAGCGCCGCGGTCGTCGTGCTCGGCGGCCTGCTGGCGTGGAGCCTCGCCGGCTATCGCCGCGCCCAGCGCGAGCTCAAGGCGTTGCGGCGGATCGCGCCGGGCGCGCGGCGGCCATGACGCGCAAGCGCCGCCGCCTGCTTGCCGTCCTCGCCGGCCTCACCATGCTCGGCGTCGCCACGGCACTGGTGCTCCTCGCTTTCAACGACAATCTCGTCTTCTTCTACAGCCCCAGCGACCTCAAGGCGAAGCACGTCGCCGAAGGCCGCCGCATCCGCATCGGCGGGCTCGTCGCGACGGCGAGCGTGACGCGCGACGGCAAGAGCATCGCCTTCCGCATCACCGACGGCGAGAGCGCGGTGCCCGTGACGTATAGCGGCGTGGTCCCCGATCTCTTCCGCGAGGGACAGGGCGTCGTCGTCGAAGGCAGGCTCGACGGCGCCGGCCTGGTGCGCGCCGACAGCGTGCTCGCCAAGCATGACGAGAACTACATGCCGCGCGAAGTCGTCGACGCGCTCAAGAAAAGCGGGCGCTGGCAGGAAGGTGCGGCGAAGTGAGGAGAGGTCCGTTGCAAGGTGGCCTCTTGAACCATCGTTCGAGCGCGCAGAACCATTTCGTCGTCGTTCCCGCGAAAGCGGGAACCCAGGGCAAGCGACGTGCGGCGGCCCCTGGGTCCCCGCTTTCGCGAGGACGACGGGGATGGCGTGGTCGACGCGGAAGAAGCGGCTCGAGATGATCGTCGAGCTCGGCCATTTCGCGCTCATCCTCGCGCTCATGCTGGCGCTGCTGCAGGCGTCGCTGCCGCTCGTCGGCGCGGCGCGCGGGCATCTCGGCTGGATGGCGGTCGGGCAGAGCACGGCGGTAGCGCAATTCGGACTGGTGGCGCTCGCTTTCGCCGCGCTGGTCAACGCCTACGTCACCTCGGATTTCTCGGTCGCCAACGTCGCCGAGAACAGCCACTCGGCGAAGCCGCTGCTCTACAAGATCACGGGCGTATGGGGGAACCACGAGGGCTCGATGCTCCTCTGGGTGCTGATCCTTAGCCTGTTCGGCGCCGCGGTGGCGTGGTTCGGCGACAACCTGCCGCCGGCGTTGCGGGCGCGCGTCCTCGCGGTACAGGGAATGATCGGCGCGGGCTTCCTGCTGTTCATCCTCTTGACCTCGGACCCGTTCAAGCGGCTCTCGCCGGCGCCGCTCGACGGGCACGGCCTCAACCCGATCCTGCAGGACCCCGGCCTCGCCTTCCACCCGCCGTTCCTCTACCTGGGCTATGTCGGCTTCTCCGTCGCCTTCGCCTTCGCCGTCGCCGCACTCATCGAGGGGCGGGTCGACGCCGCCTGGGCGCGCTGGGTCAGGCCGTGGACGCTCGCTGCCTGGTGCGCGCTCACCATCGGCATCGCCATGGGCAGCTGGTGGGCCTATTACACGCTGGGCTGGGGCGGCTGGTGGTTCTGGGACCCGGTGGAGAACGCGTCCTTCATGCCTTGGCTGGTCGGCACGGCGCTTTTGCACTCCGCGATCGTCGTCGAGAAGCGCGACGCGCTCAAGAGCTGGACCATCCTGCTCGCCATCGTCACCTTCTCGCTGTCGCTGGTCGGCACATTCCTGGTGCGCTCGGGCGTGCTCACCTCGGTGCACGCCTTCGCCGTCGATCCCGCGCGCGGCACGTTCATTTTGTTGCTGCTGCTGGTCGCCATCGGCGGCTCGCTCACGCTCTATGCCGTGCGCGCGCCGGCGCTCAAGGGCGGCGGGCTCTTTGCGCCGGTCTCGCGCGAAGGCGCGCTGGTGCTCAACAACCTGCTGCTGACCACCGCCGCCGCCACCGTCTTCCTCGGCACGCTCTACCCGCTGTTCCTCGACGCCGTCGGCGGCCCCAAGCTCTCGGTCGGATTCCCCTTCTTCAACCGCACCTTCGTGCCGCTGATGGTGCCGGCGCTGATCGCCGTCGCTGCCGGTCCGCTGCTCGCGTGGAAGCGCGGCGACCTGCTCGGCGCGCTGCAGCGCCTGTGGCTCGCCTTCGCCGCGGTGATCGCCGTTGCCGCGATTGGGCTCTATCTGACGCGCGGTGGGCCGGTGCTCGCCGTGCTCGGCCTCGCGCTCGCCGTCTGGGTGTGCGTCGGCGCGCTCAGCGAATGGGCGGAGCGGGTGAAGCTGTTCCGCGCGCCGCTGGCGGAGAGCTGGCGGCGCGCACTGGGCCTGCCGCGCGCCACGCATGGCATGACGCTGGCGCATCTCGGCGTCGCCGTGGCGGTCGCGGGCATCGCCGCCTCGGCCTTCGAGAGCGAGCGCATCGAGGTGCTGCATCCCGGCGAGGCGCTGCCGATCGCGTCCTACGTGCTGCATCTCGACGGCGTCGCCAAGGCGGAGGGGCCGAACTTCAGCGCCGACCGCGCCACCATCACCGTCTCGCGCGGCGGCGAGCCCGTCGCGGTGATGCATCCGGAGAAGCGCTTCTTCCCGGTGCAGCAGATGCCGACCAGCATGACGGCGATCCACACCAACCTGCTCGCCGATCTCTATGTCGCGCTGGGCGACAGCGACGGCAACGGCGGCTGGACGGTGCGCGCCTATTGGAAGCCGCTGGTGCCATGGATCTGGCTCGGCGCCGTGCTCATGGCGCTGGGCGGGTTGGTGAGCCTCAGCGACCGCCGCTGGCGCGTCGGCATTGCCGCCCGCCGCGCCCGTCCCGCCGCCGCGGCGCAACCGGCGGCGGAGTGACGCGCGGCACGCGCCTTCGCACGGGGACGGGCATGCCCATCTTCATCGCTTTGCTGCGCAGCGTGAATGTCGGCGGCAATACGCTCAGCATGGAACGGCTGCGCGCCGTGTGCGCCGAGCTCGGCGTCGAGAATGCGCGAACCTACGTGCAGAGCGGCAACCTCGTCTTCGCGGCGCCGGGGTCCGCGGCGCAGTGGGCGACAGCGCTCGAACGGAAACTCGCCGGCGAATCCCGCCTCGTCGTCTCGGTCGTCGTGAGAACCGCTGCGGCGATGGGGCAGATCGTCGCCGGCAATCCCTTTCTCAAGGAGAAGGGCATCGACCTGGCCAAGCTGCATGTCACCTTCCTGCAGCAAGCGCCGCCGAAGACCGCGCTGAAGATGTTCGACTCCCTGAACGGCGGCGCCGACCGATCGAAGCTTGTCGGCGAGGAGATCTATCTCCACTGCCCCAACGGCTACGGCCGGACCAACCTGTCCAACAACGCCCTTGAGAAAGTGCTTGGGGTCCGTGCGACGACGCGCAATTGGAACACGGTAAACAAGCTCTACCAGATGTCCGCGGAGTGATCTTTGCTGCCGGCTGGGGATTTGCCCTCAGGCAGTGCCGGCCCACACGCTGCTTGCCATATTAATAACCGACTGGTAAGTTATTTTAATGCCGAAGTCCCGCGCTGTCCTTTCGACCCGCTGGCGCCGCCGCAAGGAGGCGCGGCCGGGGGAGATTCTCGATGCGGCGCTCGCCTGCTTTGCCGAGCACGGCTTCGCGGCGACGCGGCTCGACGCGGTGGCGAAGCGCGCCGGCATCACCAAGGGCACGCTCTACCTCTACTTCCCGAACAAGGAGGAGCTGTTCAAGGCGGTGGTGCGCCAGGCCATCGTCGCCAACATTGCCCGCGGCGAGGCGCTCGTCGCCGAATCCGCCGAGCCCGCGCCGGTGCTGCTGGAGCGGCTCATCCACCATTGGGCGCAGGTGATCCCGACGCCCGCCAGCGCCATCCCCAAGCTGGTGCTGGCCGAGGCCGGCAATTTTCCCGACCTCGCCCGCTTCTATGTCGACGAAGTCGTCGACCGCGGCCGGGCGCTCATCCGCGGCGTGATCCGCACGGGCATCACGCGCGGCGAGTTCCGCGCCGTCGATGTCGAGAGCGGCACATATTGCGTCATCGCGCCGATGGTGCTGGCGATGCTGTGGCGCCATTCCTTCGCGCGCCACGACAGCGAGCCGCTCGATGCGAAGGCGCTCGCCGATGCCCATCTGCAGCTGTTGCTGCGCGGCCTCGCCGCCGGCGAGGATCACGCCGCACGGCCGGCCGCGGTCTCCGGAGCCGCCGCTGACGAGCGCCCTACGCGCCGGAAGGGAGCTTCCCGATGAGCCCGCGCGATGTGCCGGTGGCGGAGCAGCCGGGGCGTCCGCAGCGGCCGGGCCAGGTGCCGCCGCCGGCCCGCCCGCCCGTCGCCGAGCCGCGACAGCCGCGTCTGCGCCGGCCCTTGGTCATGCTGGTGGTCGCGATCGTCGCGCTGGCGGTGATCATCGGCGGCGTGCTGTGGTGGCTCGAGGCGCGGCGCTACGAATCGACCGACGACGCCTTCATCGACGTGCACATGACGCGCATCGCGCCGCAGGTGGCGGGCCGCGTGCTGCGCGTGCCGGTCGACGACAATCAGCCGGTGACGCCCGGCGATCTCCTGATCGAGATCGATCCCGCCGACTATCAGGCGCGCCTCGACCAGGCGGTCGCCAACCAGGCCACGGCGGAAGCCAACCTCGCCCAAGCCAAGGCGCAGCAGGTGGTCGTGCAGGCCGATGCCGAGCAGGCGCGCGCGCAAGTCGGCGTCGCCGAGGCCAACGCCACCAACGCGGCGAACCAGCTGCGGCGCGATCAGCCGCTGGCCGAGCGCCAGTTCGTCTCGCGCCAGCAGCTCGACAATGACATTGCCAATGCGCGCAGCACCGCCGCCACGCTCGTCGCCGCGCAAAAGCGGCTGGCCTCGGCGGAAGCGCAGCTCTCGGTCGCCGCCGCCCAGGTGGCGGCCGCGGAAGCGTCGGTCAAGGCCGCGGCGGCGCAGGTGGCGCAGGCGCAGCTCAACCTCTCCTACACGAAGGTGGCGGCGCCGGAGGCCGGGCGCATCGCGCGCAAGAATGTCACCACCGGTGATTACGTGCAGGTCGGCCAGAACCTCATGGCGGTGGTGCCGTCGGCGGCGTGGATCACCGCCAATTTCAAGGAGACGCAGCTCGACCTCATGCGCGCCGAAAAGACCTTCCACGGCCATGTCGCGAGCTTCCAGCCCGGCAGCGGCGCCGCCTTCAGCCTGCTGCCGCCGGAGAATGCGACGGGCAACTACGTCAAGGTGGTGCAGCGCGTCCCCGTCAAGATCGTGTTCGACGATCCGCTCGACCCGAGTCGCCCGCTCGGCCCGGGCATGTCGGTGGTGCCGAGCGTGAAGGTGCGCTGAGACGATGACCGATGCGCCCGCTTCCGGAGCGTCTGCGTCGAGCGCGCGCGCCGGCGTGAGCCCCTGGGTCGTCGCGCCTACGGTCGGGCTCGCCGCCTTCATGGAGGTGCTCGACATCTCCATTGCCAATGTCGCGCTGCAGCACATCGCCGGCAGTCTGTCGGCGAGCCAGGATGAATCGACCTGGGTGCTGACTTCCTATCTCGTCACCAACGCGATCGTCCTGCCGATGAGCGGCTGGCTCTCCTCGACCATCGGGCGCAAGCGCTATTTCCTCGGCTGCATCGTCGGCTTCAGCATCACTTCGCTGCTTTGCGGCTTGGCGCCGAGCCTGTGGTTGCTCATTCTGGCGCGCGGCCTCCAGGGCATCACCGGCGGCGGGCTGCAGCCGACGGCGCAGGCGATCCTCGCCGACGCCTTTCCGCCCGAGAAGCGCGGCCAAGCCTTCGCCGCCTACGGCATCGCCGTGGTCTTCGCGCCGGCCATCGGGCCGACCCTGGGAGGCTGGATCACCGACAATTTCCACTGGCGCTGGGTCTTCCTGCTCAACGTGCCCGTCGGCATGTTCCTCACCGTGCTGGCGATGCGCGTGCTGACCGAAACGCCGGAGCAGATTGCCCGCCGCAAGGCGCGGCTCAAGGCCGGCATCAACCTCGACTACGTCGGCTTCGCGCTCCTGGTCGTCGGCATGTGCGCGCTGCAGATCGTGCTCGACAAGGGCCAGGAGGATGACTGGTTCGCATCGTCCTTCATCACCTATCTCACGATCACCGCCACGGCGGCGCTCGGCGCCTTTATCGTCTGGGAGCTGCGCCGCGCCGATCCGATCGTCGATCTGCGCCTGCTCGCCAACCGCAATTACAGCGCCGGCAACCTGCTGATGTTCATGCTGGGCTTCATCCTGCTGGGCACCACGGTGCTGTTGCCGCTCTTCGTGCAGACAATGCTGGGCTACACCGCCACCGATGCCGGGCTGGTGATCTCGCCGGGCGGCTTCGCGATCATGTTGCTGATGCCGGTCGTCGGCAATCTCGTGGCGCGAGTCGATCCGCGCTGGCTCATCGCCTTCGGCCTCGGCGTGACGTCGTTCGCGCTGTTCCGAATGACGAGCTTCGATCTCGACGTCGACTATGCGACGGTCGCCTGGGCGCGGGTCTATCAATCGCTGGGGCTGGCCTTTCTGTTCATCCCCATCAACACCGTCGCCTTCCTGGGATTGCCGCCGGAGAAGAGCAACAACGCCTCGGCCATCATCAACATGATGCGCAATCTCGGCGGCAGCTTCGGCATCGCCATCGCCACCACGCTGCTGGCGCGCCGCCAGCAATACCACCAGAGCGTCCTGATCGAGCATGTGACGCCCTATAGCAGCCAATACGACCAGACCATTCAGGCGATGCAGCGGGCCTTCGCCGCCACGACCGGCAACGCCGCCGACGCCCTGCAGAAGGCGCAGGCGCTGCTCTACGCGACTGTGCAGAAGCAGGCGGCGATGCTGTCCTACATCGACAGCTTCTGGGTCATGGGAGTCATCTTCATTGCGCTCGTGCCGCTCCTCTTTCTCATGAAGAAGCCGCAGCCCGGAGCCGCCGCGCCGCCGGCGCATTGACCCGGGGTGGGGCGGCGCCCGGCTACGCAGTTGAACCGCGCATCGTCGCGAGCTATGAGCGACGCGATGAAAAACGACCAGCGCAGCTCTCGCCGTCGACCCGCGTAACCGCCATGCGCCGTCTGCTCTATCTCCTCCCCGTGGCGCTGTTCCTCGTGCTCATCGCGTATTTCGCACTGGCGCTGCGGCCGGGGCGCGATCCCGCGACCTTGCCGTCGGCGCTCATCGACAAGCCGGCGCCGGATTTCGATCTCGCCGGGCTCGCGGGCGCGCAGGGCCTGTCGCGCGCCGCGCTCGGCGGCCATCCCGCAATCGTCAATTTCTTCGCTTCGTGGTGCGCGCCGTGCCACGCCGAGCATCCGCTGCTGATGCGCCTCGCCGCGCAGCAGCACGTGCCGCTGTTCGGCATCGCCTACAAGGACAAGCCGGAGGAAGCCGCACGCTTCCTCGCCCAGCTCGGCGATCCCTACAGCCGCGTCGGGCTCGACCAGAGCGGCCGCGTCGGCATCGATTTCGGCGTCTACGGCGTGCCCGAGACCTACCTCATCGACGGTGCCGGGCATATCCGCTATCGCCATGTCGGGCCGCTCACCGCCGACGCGCTCGAGCGCGAGCTGCTGCCGCGCCTCAAGGAGATCGGCGGATGAGACGCGGCGTGACCGCCGCGCGAGCGTCTCGCCGACCCCGCGCTCGAAGCACGTGCTCGCGCGCTGTCAAAGGAGCTGCGCTGCCTGGTCTGCCAGAACGAGGCGATCGACGATTCAAACGCCGACCTCGCGCATGATCTGCGCGTGCTGCTGCGCGAGCGCATCGCCGGCGGCGACAGCGACGCGCAGGCGCTGCAATTCATCGTCAGCCGCTACGGCGAATTCGTGCTGCTGCAGCCGCCGATCGCGCCCACGACCTATGGGCTGTGGTTCGGTCCCCCTGCGGTGCTGGTGCTGGGCGCGGCCGCCGCCCTCCTCTATCTGCGCCGCCGGCGCGCCACCACGGCCGAGCCGGCACCGCTGACCGACGCCGAGCGCCAGCGGCTGACGCAGCTGCTCAAGGACGAGGCCTGATGCTGCTCGCGCTGGCGATCGCCGCTGTTACCCTCGTCGTCGTCGCGACGGTGGTGCTGCCGCTGATGAAGGGCGCGCGCGCCGCGCCGGAGCGCGCGTCGTTCGACCGCGCCGTCTATCTGGACCAGCTCAAGGAGCTGGAGCGCGACCGGGGGCGCGGCCTCATCGATGCCGACCAGACCGCGGCGGCACGACTCGAGATCGAGCGCCGGCTCCTCGCCGCCGACGCGCCGCCGGAGGCCGCGGCGGCGCGCCGCTCGGGCAGTCCGGTGCTCGCCATCGCTTTGGCGCTGCTGCTGCCCGCCGCGGCGGTGGGAATTTATCTCGCGCTGGGCGCGCCGGGCGCGCCGGACGAGCCCTACGCCGGACGCGGGCCGGAGCGCGCCCTGGCCGCCGCCGAGGGTCGGCAGGGAAACGTCGCCGGCGTCTTGGCTGCGCTCGAGAAGGATCTCGCGACGCATCCCGATGACGCCGAGAAGTGGCTGCTGCTGGCGCGCAGCGCGGCGACGCTCGGCCAATGGCAGAAGAGCGCCAATGCCTATCAGAAGGCCCTGGTGCTCACCAAGAGCCGCCCCGACGTCGCCTCGGCCTATGGCGAGATGCTCGTCTTCGCCGCCGAGGGCATCGTCTCGCCGCGCGCGCAGGAGGCCTTCACCGCGGCGCTGGCGCGCAACCCGAAGGACACCGCGGCGCGCTATTATCTGGCGCTCGCCGAGGCGCAGGCCGGCAACGCGCAGGCCGCCATCGACAGCTGGCAGAAGCTCGCCGCGGACGTTGCGGACCCGGAGCTGCGCGACCGGTTGCGCGCGCGCATCGCCGACGCGGCGAGCAGCGCCGGCGTGGCGGCGCCCGCCCTCGCCGCGCCCGCCGGACCCAGCGCCGAGGACAGGGCTCGGGCGGCGCAGATGACGCCCGAGGAACGCCAGCAGATGATCCGCGGCATGGTCGACGGGCTCGCGGTCAAGCTGAAGTCCGATCCCGAGGATTTCGAGGGCTGGATGAAGCTCGCCCGCGCCTACAGCGTGCTCAACGAGCGCGACAAAGCCGCCGACGCCTATGAGCAGGCGGCGCGGCTCAAGCCCGAAGATCCGCGCATCCCGCTGGCCGAGGCCGAGGCGCTGATCGTCGATCACGCGCCGCAGGTGCCGCTGCCCGAGCGCGCCGTGGCGCTGTGGCGGCGCGTCGACACGCTCGACCCGCAGCAGCCGGCGGCGCTGTGGTATCTCGGCCTCGCCGCGGCGCAGCAGCGCCGCCTCGCCGAGGCAAGCGGCTACTGGCAGCGGCTGCTGCCGCTGCTCCCCGCC
>WNFJ01623351.1_pt1 | contig 19761 bp, 16 predicted proteins | sample 5400461 | NCBI WGS metagenome assembly WNFJ01 (sample SAMN13153349, study PRJNA577476) | soil metagenome | isolation source: 115 cm saprolite on Douglas fir-dominated hillslope | place: USA:California | collected 2013-09-17
GGGGTTCCTACGAACAGGCCGGAAGCCTCCAGCGTCTTTGTGGATGTTTCAGACGAGTAGCGCTTCATCCCGGCTGCAGGCTGAGTGGCTGCCGGTCCGAGGTATTATGCTCCGGCAGGGAAGGGCGTATCAACTCATGTCTTACTGGAAGCGTCCGCCATTACTTCGTCTATACTTTTGCGGGCGGCCGACCAGTCCCCGCGCACGCACGAGGGTGAAAACATGCGCAAAAAGTGCTCTGTTCTGACGTTGGTTCTGTGCTTGACAATCATTGAAACTGTCGGCTGCGAACGGCTGTCACGTCCCGACGTTTCGGGAGTGTGGAAGGGAACGATTCAGGCGAGGAACCAAAACGGCGACGCGCTCAGCGGCACCCTTGTGTTTACACATCCGCAGGCCGGGCGTGTCCAGGTTCCGATCAGTTCTGGCATCGTTTCCAAAGATGCAGTGACATTCTCCGGCCAAACTCAGTTTCCGTTGGGCGGGTCCATAGAAGTGACGTTTCACGGCAAGATCAGCGGAACTTCGTTGGCCGGAACAACAGACATGACATCAAGAGGGCTGTTCGGAACCGTCACAAACACTGGCCCACTCACCTTGAGCAAACAATAGACGTGGCCCGATTTTCCCCCGTAGACAGTCTCCGTGGGGACGTTGCCTTGTTCGTTCCGGCTGCTGAGGGTCCGCCGTACGACGTGTTCACCGGAATAGACCGTACTGAGTTCGGGTAAATTTTTGCCGGACGGCAGCACTGCACACGTCGTTTCTACCGCAGGACCTGGGCAGATTCGCAACAACGAGGGTGAATTGATCGGGGAGATCAACACGGTCGTTCGCCCCGGCGAAGGCGTCTGCGGAAAAAAGTCGCGGGCAACATCTTTCTTCAAATTGCACTCCCCAGCCCAGCTATCATGGATTGCAGGAGACAAAGCGATAATCGGCAGTGAAGATTTCTAAATCCAAGTTCATCGCTGGCGTGCAATGCCTAAAGCGGCTCTACCTGCTCGTCCATGCACACGAACTGGCAGCGCAGCCGGACGGTTCAAACCAAGCCATTATTGACCAGGGGCGTGAAGTCGGGCTGCTTGCCCGTCAACTGTTCCCCGGTGGGGTGGAGGTAGACGGTTCAGGCGGACTCGAAGCAGCGGTCCGCACCACACGAGAGCTTGTCAAGAATCCCGATGTTCCTGCCATTTTCGAGGCTGCCTTTGAGCATAACGATGTAGTCGTCAAGACTGACATACTTCAACGGCGTAAGGAAAACCTTTGGCGTGTTGTTGAAGTAAAATCCACGGCCAATTTGAAAGACCACCACTCGGAAGACGTGGCAATCCAAAGCTACGTCCTGTCCCATTCCGGCTTGAAGTTGGCCTCGGTCTGGTTGGCTCACATCAACCGCTCATACGTACTGACTGGGACAACAGTTGACCCTCGCCAGTTCTTCTCATTTCGGAATCTCACGACCAGAACGCAGAATTTACAACCCGAACTTAAACTTCGCCTGCGTGAACAATTCCGCATCCTCGCCGTGCCCGAGCCTCCCGATGTTCCCACGGGGCCGCATTGCATCAACCCGGTTGTCTGCGAGTTCTTTTATCACTGCAATCATCCCAAGCCAGATGATTACATCGGCTACCTTCCTCGGCTTGACGCCAGCGCAATGCAACAGCTTGACGAAATGGGCATCGAGTCCGTCCACGACATACCCGCTGATTTCAAGTTGAGCGAGTTTCAGCGTCGTGCTTGCACGGCGATGCAAACGGGGCAGCCGCGGTTTAGTGAAGAACTGAATGCCGAATTTGAATCTCTCAGCTACCCGCTCTATTTTATGGATTTTGAAACTGTCAATCCGGCGATCCCACGATTTCCCGGTATGCATCCTTACGATCACCTGCCTTTTCAATGGTCGGTGCACGTGCAGAAACAGCCGGGGGCAGCACCTGAACACTTGGAATTTCTGGCTACAGACTGTGGCGATCCTCGTAGGGCCTTTATCTCTTCGCTGTGCGAAGCCCTCGGAGAGCATGGCAGCATCATTGTGTACAACCAGCAATTCGAATCCGAGCGCCTCTGGGACCTCGCGGGCTGGCTGCCCGAATACACTCAACGCATCAGAGATATTCAGGGCCGTCTGTGGGACTTGCTTCCAGTAGTACGCAACCATGTCTACCATCCGGCATTCGCGGGCTCGTTCTCTCTGAAAGCCGTTCTTCCTGCTCTCGTGCCGGAAATGACCTACGAGGGGATGGAAGTGCCGAACGGGCAGGCTGCCGGATTAGCTTGGGAAACGATGATTGGCGGGACGATGGGTAAAGCTGAGCGCCAAGCGAAACGGCGGGCACTGCTTGACTACTGCGGTCAGGACACGCTGGCACTCGTCAGACTTCTCGAAGCCCTTCAGAATCGCTGCGCTAACTAAACCTTAACGACAGGCTTCTCCAGCTTCAGCGTAAACGTTGCCCCAAGCCCGTGAATTGTCTTCGCTTCGTTTACGGCATCGTGCGGGATCAGCAGGTACGCCCAAGGCTTACCGCCGACCTGCTTTTCATGGATCGTTGCGTGGTCGCACCACTTCACCGCTGCCTTCGCTTTGTTCTGCACATCTTGAGTCTCAATGTCCTTCGTAGCTTTAATTTCGCAGATCAGTTTGGCTGTCTTGGTTTCGACCACGAAGTCGGGTTCGTACTGCGCATCACCTTTCAGGTAAATCTGAAAAGCTTCCTTCCCCGGCTTGAACCACTTCACGACATCGGCGTCATTTTCGAGCAGAACTGCAAAGCGGCGTTCGGTATCAGACTGGAACCGCTGAGCCGGATACAGGCACTTCTTGAATCCGCCGAAGAGCATGCCACGGATCAGCAGCTTTTCTTCCACTGGAACTCGAACATCTCGGGGTTGCTCACCAACCGGAATTGAATAGCTGCCGGGACGCAGCGTTGTGAAACCCTTTGTGATGTGCGCTTCGTACTCGCCCGCCTTTTCTTCGTAGTGATCCTGCATTTGCGAGTGAATGATGTTTACTAGCGGAGATTGATGGTATTGCAGCACATTCCTGACATCATCCGCGCTGGGCAGGTACGACTGAAGATGTTTCACCATCTCACCTGCAAGTTTGTAGAGAAGGTCGGCGTGCTCGGCATAATTCACGTCATCGAAATCGACCAGCCCTCTAACGAGGTAGTCTTCCAGTCTCTCCTCTGGAATGATTCCGTCACCGCTGATCAGGCGGTATTGGGCATGGTCGTTGAGGTGAGCGATCAGAATGTCCTTCGCAACGGGTTGGAGATGCACTCCCTTCAGGTCAAGATCGAAGTCGCTGTATCCCGCTGTGACCGTGCCCGTCGGCAGAACAACAATCTTCGGAATGTCGATTGTGTTCTCGATATAGAGGTCGACGGTCTTTGCCACCACTTCTGCAACATTGACCTGTTCCGTCACGCCTGCAAGCTCGCCTTGCACGGGAGCGACCGACAGTTGAACTCTTTCCACGAGCTTCTTGAGAGTATCCGGCAATTTCAGCCCGCTCGAAGTGGGGAGCCTTTCGAACTGCTTGATGACCTCCAGAGTCGCCTTCGCGACTGCTTTTTCTCCTTCCGTATTGAAGAGCGGCTTCTGTTCAGGCAGGGAGGCATCCCCGGCAACCTTGCCGACAATCACTGGGGCGACCTCGATCACCTTCAGATCACGGTCGGGAATGTCACGCCCAATCACGACGCCCGTTCGTATGATCGAGTCCGGCTTGTTCGCCTCGTCAATGATTTCTTGGAAATGGTCGTGGGAGACGATGGTGAGACGATCTACCGCGACGACGCCGACTCTCTTACCATAGGGCAATCTTAGTCCTCTTCCGATTGATTGCTCTACCAATGTCTTGGAGTTTGCTGCCCGCAGCGGGACGATTGTGTAGAGGTTGGTTACGTCCCAACCCTCTTTCAGCATATTGACGTGGATCACGATCTCGGTCGGATTGTCGCGGCTCTCAACGGACAGAAGTTGTTGTACGGTTTCGTCCTTCTCTTCGCCCTTCAGATTCGAATGAACTGTGATGACCTTGCCCTTGTAGCGACCGCCAAAGAAGGCCTCGTCTTCGATGATCTTGTGCAAATCATTCGCATGAGTTGTGTCCTTGGCAACGATGAGCATGAAGGGCTTCACAATGGGTTTCCCGTTGTCTCTGGCGAAAACTTCCAACTCAACCTTGCTGTTTTCGTGGACTCGAATTCCGTCCTCTAGTTTCAGCTTTTCAAGACCAGCATCGTCGTAGTTTTTGGCATCGAAATTCTCCCTTGTTGCCACGGCGGGTTCCTTGACAAAACCGTCCTTCATCGCAGCGGACAGCGGATAGCTATAAATCACATTCTTGAATGGCTCAGTCTTTCCGGCAGTCTCGACCTGCGGAGTAGCAGTGAGTTCCAAGCCTATGATCGGTTTCAGTTCGTTGATGGCTTTCACGCCAGCACTCGCCCGATAGCGGTGCGATTCATCCATCAGCAGTACGAGGTCGTGAAGATCTGCCAAATAATCAAAGTAGCTTTGTCCGATGTACTCGCTCAGTCGCTTGATCCGGGGTGCTTTATCACCGCGAACCTCACTATTGATTTTCGAGATGTTGAAAATATTTATGTGAATCGGACTCGTGTCGAACATTCGAGCTTGAATGGTTTCCTCGCTGCGAACGCCACGGCCGCTCTTGTAGTTGTCCCCAGTGATTAGCTCCGGTGGATTCGTGGCGAACTCAGCTATGCCCTCAAATACGTACTTCGGAGTGTTCGGTGTGAAATCAGTGATGAGCTTGTTGTAGATCGTCAGATTCGGCGCAAGCACAAAGAAATGGCGGCTTAATCTTTCCCGAAACAGGTAAGTAATAAATGCGCCCATCAGCCGGGTCTTGCCCACGCCCGTTGCCAGCGCAAAACACAACGACGGGAAGTCCCGCTCAAAGTCGGTGACGCTTTTGAACTCCGACTGGATCGTCTTGAGAGCATTGCCGACATCCATTTGCAAAGAGCCTGACACGAGCTTATCCATTGCCAACAATTCTGTGACTCGCGCCAGAATCTCAAGAGAATCCCTTTGGGGTGGTCGGAGGCTGAGGCGGTTTGCAATAGCATTCACGTCGGAGTTCATCGGCCATGGCTCCCCTCGGCAGCCGCCTCGAACAAATTCATTGAACCGTTTGCGCTCTTCTTTCGTCCGTTGGTCGGAGCGACCGGGGCGGGTTCAGGGGGCGTGGGGGCTTCCGGCAGACTCTTGATCTCTACGCTGTAGTCATCTCGACCCCACTCACAACGATTCAAGACCATCTTGGGAATTTTATGAATCGTCAGGTTTGGGAATTGCGAAACATCCTTCACCCTGAAAGCCGAACAGCAAACCAGCAATGAGCGGTTCTCGCCTACCTCATCGCTCAATTTCTGCAATTGCTCTCGTGTGAATGTCTGAGTCGTTACATAGATAAAGTCTCGCTCGGTCGAGTGTCCGTGCATCCAGTATTCCGTGTCGCTGGGGGCATACGTGAAACCTTCGAACTTGCACATGGCTTCAGCAAGCATTGCAGCGTTGTACTGTCTGCTGATAATCCAATTCCCAAACTTGTCCCTTTCAAGGAGCGAGGGTGCAAGGCGGAAATGGCGGAAGCCACCACCTGCTTTCCATCCAACGATCTTGGTGATGCCGCCCTCGTCAGTCCCATCGATAACCTTTCGCAGTCTAGGAATGATGTGCGTATCACAATGTTGACCAATCTCAACCATGATCCATCGGCGTCCCATCTTATGGGCGACAGCGCCCGTTGTCCCGGACCCTGCAAAAGAGTCAAGGACAAGATCACCGGGATTGGTGGCAATGTGAAGAATGCGATTCATAAGACGCTCAGGCTTCGGCGTATCAAAGGGTGTCTCTTCATTGAAGAGGGAGAGCATCTCTTTTTTCGCTTCGTCCGTGTTACCTACTTCTTCGTGTGGCCACCAAGTCCAAGGGACTGCGCCGGGAACATCCGAAAGGTAACGGATTGTGGTTGGCTGACTATTCCCATCTTTGCCGAAATAAATCCGCCCCTCACCACGACGTTTCTCGAATGCCTCCTTTGAGTAGCGCCAACAATTGCCGGGAGGAGGGTCAAACCGCTTCCCGCTAGGGGCCGTAATCGTATAGAACTGTGCTTTGGTGGCATGCCCTGCCTGCGCCGTTATCGGGATCGTTCTCCACGGCCCTTTCGGATCGCCATTTGGGTTCTTGTAAACCTTCTTCTGCTCGTCAGTCAGAGGCAACAGATTACGCTTGAGCTTGAAGGTTTCAGGTGACTTGGAATAGACGATAACGTACTCATGCACATCCCCAATGGCTTCCCGGTTCTCTCTTGAATATCGTTTCTGCCAAATGTTCGCTGCGATGAAGTGTTCTCTTCCAAATAACTCATCCATCAGAACACGAAGATAGGGCATCTCGTAATCGTCGATGGAAACCCAAAAGGAGCCGTCCGGGGCTAACAGTCTCCACAGAATCTCAAGGCGCTCACGAATCAGGCTTAACCATAGCGAATGTTCTAGTCCGTCGTCGAAATGCTCGTACGCAGCGCCCGTGTTATAAGGGGGATCAATATAGATACAGTTGATTGCACCAAAGTATCGTTGTTCCAGCGCCTTAAGCGCAAGTAGGTTATCTCCGCAGATTAGTTTGTTATCGAAGATGTCTCTCTCCGACTGCCGCACCTTTGCGTGGTAGGACTTCGTTTCATCCTCTAGCAGAATACGAGGCTCCAGTCGTGGGCGATTCTCCTTGCCGATCCACGTCAACTCTAGCTTCGTCGCTTTACTCATCGCTTCTGCTCAATCGACTCCCTAATCAAGTGTCCAGCGAACGGTGAAAACCGGAGTCTCCTTGCAATCCTGCTGAAGTTTTTCCTCTATTGTCTCGATCAGGTCTTGCCGTTGCTTGTCGATTCTGTCCTGCGCATCGAACAATTCCCGGCGCTTACGAGTACGTGCCGCTTCAAGTTCCCGCACTTGCTTCTGAATCGAGAGCTTTTCCGTCAAGGCACCAGCAATCTGTGCAGAGCGCCTTGCCTCACGAATCTGCCTGTCAAGTTCCTTCAGCTCTTGCTCCAGTCCAACCTTCAGGTCGTCCGACCAGCGATCAAGCTTATCTAGTTCCAACTCGAAGAACGAGGCATTTCGTTCAGTCAGAGCCGCCATCAGTTCGTTCTTCTGCCTCTGCAAGCCTTCATCTAGCGCAGTTTGCAGTTTTGTCGGCACGGAGTCTCCTTTGACGGGAGTCTCTGCTGCGCTTAGCGAAAAGAAACGTCGGCACTCCTCAACGTCCACAGCCGTACCGTCATCGGTGACGCCCGTCAAGAGTACGAAGTCCTCGGTTTCTAGAGCCGTCACCGTTTGGCACACGACGCTCATGTATCCGCTCTTCCCGATTAGAGGTTCGAGGATAGAGATTTTTTTGCCGGAATGGGAGTAGTCGAAACACAAAGCCTGAGAGTCGGGCGTGAAAGCCTTACATTGCTCGATAATCTTTTGCGCCAGCGGGTGACCCGGACGGTAGAGATTCGCATCATCGACACTCTTCCCGCTGCGGTACGGGCCGGGATGAATCTGTTCATCAGGAAACGGATTCTTGATGAGAGTGAAGCCGTTCTGCCCGTCCTCGAACTTGGCGTAGGGCTGAAGGTAAAACCGGGTCAGTTGCCACAGCCAATGATCATATTTGCTTAGAACTTCGTTGCTCTCACGCTGATTCACCCGCAGTTTCTCGTGAACCTCCTCATCGAAGTTTTCAAGGAGCTTTTGGCGGGTTTGCTTAATGCGCTCGTCAATCTGTATTTCCATTTCTTGCTGTAGCTGGTCGAAATTGAACTGAATCTGCTCCTCAGTCCGGCATTTCTGATAAATGTCAGCGATCCGCTTTTCAAAGTCCATTCCAGACCCGATGCTGCCCAGCACTTCATCACTTGCTCCGAAGACGCCGCTGAACAGTTTGAACTTCTCATCCAGTAGCTGATAGACGCGCTGGTCGGCAGCATTCTTCTTGTTCAAGAAGTTGACCACGACAACATCATGCTTCTGACCGTAGCGGTGGCAGCGCCCGATGCGCTGCTCGATGCGCTGAGGGTTCCACGGCAAATCGTAGTTGATAACCAACGAGCAGAACTGAAGATTGATCCCCTCGGCGGCAGCCTCGGTGGCGATCATGATTATCGCTTCATCGTGAAAATACTCGACCAAAGCAGCCCGCATGTCGGCGGTCTTGGAACCCGAGATGCGGTCAGTGCCTTCGTGCTTCTTTAGCCAGTTCTGGTAGATTTCCTTCGACTTGGGGTCGTTGTTCGAACCGTTGAAGAGTACAACTTTGCCCTTATAGCGGGATATTTCCTCAAGAATGGAGCGGACGTACTCCTGAGTCCGGGTGGACTCCGTAAATATGATCGCTTTCTCTCTGCCGCCCTTGCTTTTGGCTTCCGCAAGCCCCCTCTTCAGGGCCGTTTGCAGCCTTTCGCCTTTTGAGTTCTTGGCAATCGAGTTTGCGAGTTCAGTAAAGAGGCGAAGCGACTGAACCTCTTCCGCCACTTTTTCTAGTTGTTCGGGGCTGAGTATCCGTGGATCGGATTTCTTGTCGGTCTCGCCCTCGTCCTCCTCCTCTTCCCATTCATCTTCGAGTTCTTCGAAGCTCTCGAAGGTCTCAGCGACCTCTTGGGGCGGCTCGATGACAGTTTTTTGTGCCTCAGCAGCTTTTTCCAGCTTGTCCGCCAGTCCCTTCAGAGTTCCGGCAATTGCGAATGTCGATGAAGCCAAGAGTCGTCTGAGAATAAGAGTCATCAACTGGCGTTGGCTGGCCGGAAGCGCGTAAAGGTTCTGACGTTGCAGGTAGTCGGAGACGAGATTGTAGAGCTTCTGTTCCGGCTCGCTGGGGATGAACTCTTCGACCAAGGCAATACGGTTGGTGAACGGAATATATTCGAGTACCTGCCTCCGCAATGTCCGCTGGCAGATGGGCTTCAGGCGCTCACGCAAAGATCGGAAATCTCCATCGGTCTCCAAGCGGGAGAACTGGCTGCGGAAGCTCTTGATGTCTCCAAAGATGTGCTCGTCAACGATGCTGACCAATCCGAAGAGTTCGAGAAGCGAGTTCTGGAGGGGCGTGGCGGTCAGAAGCAGCTTATCGAACGGAGCAAGCGCACTCTTGATAGCGTTCCCGATCTTGTTTGAGGGCTTATACACATTGCGGAGCCGATGAGCTTCGTCGATGATGGCGAGATTCCATGCGACCTGACGGATGTACGGTTCCTTAGACCGTGCAAACTGGTACGAGCATATTACGATCTCAGATCGGCTGAACGGGTTCAGGTTCCCGTCGCGAATCTGCTCGTTGAAAGTTTTTGTTTCCAAGATCACCGAGGGCAGGAAGAACTTGTCGGAGAGTTCCTGATGCCACTGCTTCCGCAGGCTCGCGGGTACGATGATGAGGATTTTCCGCTTACGCTCTGCCCACTTTTGCGACAGAAGAATCCCAGCTTCGATGGTCTTACCGAGCCCAACCTCGTCAGCAAGGATCGCTCCCTTGGATAGTGGAGAGCGAAAAGCAAACAGTGCTGCCTCGACTTGATGAGGGTTTAGGTCAACCTGAGCGTCGGCGAGGGAAGCGGCAAGCTTCTCCATGCTGTCGGAGGCGCACCGTTTTGTGAGCTCGTACGCAAAGTATTTCGCGTGATATGCAGTGCTCATGACCGACCCAAGGTTGTGATTATGATACATCGCCGAGGCTATCATCGCTGAGCGCGCGCCGGAGTTCTTTTGCCGAAGTGGCCGGCCAAGGGTGACCATGCCACAGCAGAATTCGTGTTGTTCGCTACATCACGCCGCCCGACGAAAGTTCGGCTCGGGTATGAGTTTGGCCCGAAAAGCTTGCCAATCGGCAATAGTTTTAGAACCAGCAATGCACGTGTCAGCCGCATCGTTCACAGGCACGGGCCCCACCTACCTTCCAGCTCCGAGACTCGCCTGCCTAGGATTCCGATCAAGCCGAATGCCTGTTGCGCATAAGCTGCGGCGTACTTGCATGAGACATAGATCACCTCGTGAGCAACCCGGTTTCGCAGCTGACGCAGTTCGCGAATGCGAGAGCTGACTCCCGGACCAAGAGCCTGATCCTGTGATACCGCTTTTTCCATTTTTCCCATTGCCCCGCGACTCCGGCTGTCGATTTTCGGTCCAAGGATGCCGTAATACTCGCGCAGGGCGAGTTCAAGTCGTCGCCCCGAACCCATAATAAGGTCATGCGGTGAGTTCGCCGCGCTCAATGCTACGAAGTCGTTGAAGTTCGCGGCGACAGGTACTTCCATGAATTTACTCCCTAACGACCAGGTTCAGTAGGCGGGGGCGCGACGTGCTCTGGTGCTGCGTATCGGGCCTGCGGAAATTCCCGCCCAGGCAACCGACGGCACAATCATAATACGGTCTCCTCGCTTCCTCGTCCTACTGTGTGCTGAGTAATTTTCGCAACTTTTCTTTTCTAGTTTGTTGCGCCGGATACATGGAATCTTCTTGAATCCACTTCAACAGCTTTGGTACATCGACAATATGTCTCGTCGGCTCTTGGTGAATTTCCACTTCGACTCGCTGTATCGTTTCATTTCCATTGGATTCCCATCCGACATCTTCCAAGCGGCTCAATCCGCGAAGAACGGCTTCGTATAACGACTCTGCGTAAACTGCAACGCTGTGTTCGGTATTGTGGCAGTCCTTCAAACGGACAATGCACTTGCTGATCGACATGATGAACTCGGAAGTTGGGATTAGGGTAGGAGACGCGGGAAGACCAGCTTACGATTTCTAGTCCCACAAGTCCATGAACAGTTTGACCGTGGCAGGCATGGGAAGTTTGCTGATGACGTGGTTGCCGGGCCTGGTGGATAAATCATTCGCGAGAATAAAACCGTGAACTATTTTGGCGCGACCTTTTCAATTTTGCTTATCCGAATCATCTCGCCCTTTTCCACGTAGGTGTCGTAGTGGAGAAGGTATTCGATCTTAAATCGATTTCCATTCTTATCGTCGTAACTGATCGTGACCGGAATCTCTACTTCGAGTACGAAGTCCTCAAGCCGAATTTCCTCGCCTTCGTTTCCATCGGTTTTAACAGCATATTGCTGGACATCGCATCCCGAAGGTGGATTGTGTATGAGAGATTCCAAATCGTGGGCAGCAATGACTAGTCCATCCGATTTCCAACAAATAATCGGATGTACAGACGCGGCGTCAGTCAGTGTTCGCACTGGAAATGGGAACCGGGCTTCATACTCGCCGAAATCTATATCGTGAACGCAAACGTTATAGACAGCGCCGGGACCTCCACGCCGGAGCATCCAAGGTCTTTTTCTAACGATATGGGAACCGGGAATCTTAGACTCATGAACCAACGAAGGCCATTGGCAGTCCAGAATAACGTCGGGCCAGCTTGACTGATCTTCGTTCGTAGTCGGCAAAGACAGGTTGAGCGTATGCTGCTCGCAAAACCGTGTGAACTCGCGGTTCAGTTCTTCAACTTCCATTGCCAAGTCGTGCGGGAATAAAGAGGTTTCGATTCCCGCATTGCTCAATTTTCGCTGTCCCTTCCCTCGGATTCTTTCGTCGGGGTCCAAAATTCCGATAACGACACGCGCCACTCTGCGTTCGATTAGTCTGTCCACACACGGAATTTTGGGAGGATTACGTGTGGTGCATGGCTCAAGGGTCGTATACACCGTGGCACCCGCAACGGCTACAGTCGGGAGGTTTCTTTCCAATGCGACAAATTCAGCGTGGTTGCCGGGCTCTTCTCCTCGATGCGCGGTACCAAGCACCTTGCCATCTTTGACCACTACCGCACCGACCCAGGGATGGGGTCTGCCGTCGTTCTCCGGCACGCTCTTTCGCGCTTCATCGATAGCCAGGCGAGCAAACTTGCGGTCGGCATCGGCACCATCTTGTTGTCCGCTTGTGGAGATTTCTGTGACTTCCGCCATTTCGGGCAGCGCGAACTGAATTCCATTTTGAAGCGGTAGTCTGATTTCCAAATGAAATGCGCAACTGTGCTGCGCGTGCGTTCGGTATCGGATGAGGACCGGAATTGCCTTGACCTCTTCGCCGCCATCGGGAGGGTGAAGAAGCGTTTCGACAAGAACTTTTCGGGCAGATTCCATAGAAAAGAAATTGCCCTTCAATAAGCAAGCTACCCAAGCCCTATCGCTATCCAGACGATGGATTACGTCTGACTTGAAGCCGGAACCATCTGCGGGAATGTACACAACGGTATCAAATGCGGGTTCGGCGCCGTTGTTCTGGACGAATAGAAAACGTGATCCCTGCGGATGGAATTGAAGCCAAAAATCACAACGCGGAGTGTCCATGCGGTTATTCTATCGCGGTTGTGCGCGTTAATTCTGCTGGTAGACTTCGACCGCCATCCAGGGGGTCGTCTGTTTAACCAAATGTAAAATGCGAGGCCCGGTGTCTGGAAAAACCGGAATGCGATCTTCTGCGCCAGGTTCCACCAGATATACCCTCATGACAATGAAGTCATCCCGAAAGCTCGCGGTCTCAGCATCGAGCACGACTGAATCTCCCTGATTAGTTCCGACTGGCGGGAGATCAAGGAACTGAAAAGCAAAGACACCAGAATGGTAGAGTGGACCTACGCCCTTGAGGGCTGCGGGAGAGTGCAGTTTCACTGCGCTTCTCCTTTGCATCCTCACGTCTTTTTTCCACACGTGCCCATCGTAGAAACGCGACACCGCGTGGCGTTCACCTGATTCATGCCACGAGATGTGGCAGTCAACGGGACCAATTGGTTTCTTCGCGTATGGCGGGAAGCCATAAAAATTGTTCCCCTTTACCTTCAGAACAAGGATTTCTCGTTCGGTCCCTAAGTGACGGAGAGCGAAGCATAGAACTAACTCGCCCGATGCTCTTTGTCTGGATTTAACCATCTTGAAAAGTCTAAACCTGCCGAAAAGAGAATGCCACATGGAGAAAGTGGTAGACGGCAGGGGAAGTCGAGCGGAGTGGCGTGGTAAAATGAAACAGGGAGATGCGGATGGAAGTTACGCCTTATGTTGTGCTTGGTTTTGGCTGCCGCCATCGCCCGATGAAAGCAACTCAGCTTCGTACAGAAGCCTGAATTCCACAGATCGGCCTCCTCAATAATCAAAAAACTTCCGTGAATTTCGTGGCCTTCAGGAGCTTGTCGAGTGTCGTGTAACGACGGCCCACCATCTCCCCGGGAACGGCATCAGCAAACGGAATCGGCCCTATCGGTTTCGCTGGTTCCGAAAAATTCAGCTTGTATTTTCCCTGGTCGCCGTAGGGCTCAATGCTTGCGACAGGCGCATAGTGCGTAATTGCACTACGTGGATAGGATTGATACGCGGCAATGTATCGGATCTTTGGCAACATACCGCCGCCTATGTGGACCGCGTACCAGCAATTCTCTCCGAGGAACACTCGTTCAAAATTCTCAGGCTTTGCCGACACAATGACCGTGTTGAGTTCAGTTGACGTAGGAGGTTGCGTTGAGACAGGGGGTTGCGTGCCATGTTCTCGTGGCTCCGCTACGGGCTTAGGCACCTCGAACGCCCGCAGACCAACCAAAGGTAGGATTTGCAGTATCTCCCTAAGGAACGCCTGCGTGTCCGCTCGCTCAGGCTCGCTTAACCCTGGTTCCTGCGGTTCGTTGCCATTGTCCAGATTGCTTTGCTTCGCCTCAGCCGCTCGGTTCACTAAGGCGTATTCCAGCCATGTGGCATGAGCTTTATTGAGGCTGTTGTTCGAGGTAGTGAACACAATCGCCTCGCTCCAGAAATCCTTGCTCTGATAATGAGAGTCAAGCCGATTGCGGGTCACCTCTCCCTGACCGATGTATACGGTCGGAAGTTCATCCTCCTCACCTGGGTAGCCAACCAACACGTACACCCCTGCCCGTGAGAACTCCACGCGCTGTCTTATCGCCTGCCATTTCTGCCGCGGGAAAACAATTCCAAGACCCGTCCAGTTCATCCGGTCAATTAACCGAACGCCTTGGGGATCGCCGTCGAGAACAAAAATTCTGATTGTGAATCCCTCACCCATGAATCGGGACTTTAGCACATCCGGTTTCTCAGACGGCGAGTGTGGAGCGTGTTGAACACGTCATGCCGATCTGTTGAACCCTCGGCTATAATGATGTGCCAGAGGTCGGAACCATGAGTATCGAACTGCGAAACAATCCCGAATTACAAAAAGTCGCTCAGGCGTGCCTCGACTACGGAAACCCGGTGGTCTGCTTTTCGTGGGTGGCTCGGCGCTATCGGACTCGATTCGGCGGCACCTTCCATCAATCGCGGCTCGCGGAACTGGAACGCCTGGGTGTGTTACGGAAGGACGGTGACACCTCACGCGGCGGGCATCGGCGGTATTGGCGCATTCTCGATCCGGCAGGATTGGCCGAACTACTGAGGGGCTGCAACCTCAACTAAGCAAATCCACAATGTCACGCGCAAAAGAAAAAGTTCTCGCCATGTTGCGAGAAGCGGCTTTCCGGCCTGGACTTAGACCTTGAGAAATGAAACCTTGTGGCCTGCTTTGCGGAGTGCTCGATTGAGGTTGTAAAGGCCGCACCGCGCGAAGAATGGCAGTTGCGTCGCACTCTTGCCGAGAGATACAAGGCAGATGTTCCAGTCGCCTTGCCGGGGCCTTGTTTGCAGCCAATCGACGCGTAGCCCTTTGTGCAACACCTTGGTAACCCGCTTCAGCTCCTTCCGATAGTCATCATCAGGACTAAAAAAGAGTTCTGTTGTCCTACGAACTTGCTCCACCAGATGACTCATGCCGCTGGATTTTGTGGGGATTTTGGCAAAGTAAAGCGTCTTACTGTCCAAATGCAGTAGATCACAAAACTCCAACTGTGACTGACCGCCGCCGTACCAAAGCTTCTTTGCATCGTAAAAGGTAAACCCTGCGGTTTGCGCGCACCGCTTATCGTACTCGCCTTCACTTTCAACCTGATTCCACGCAGGCAGTGCGACCTGTGGCGGATTAATGCCGCTGACGTCTTTATTGACCTTTGTCAGAAAATCCTGCGAAACCTCCCACCAAATCCCCGATGAGAGAATGTAGTGCTTACCGCCAAATGAAAGCTCATAGCCGAAGCACTGGAAAACGCTGTATCGCTTCAGAGGTTCGCTATCACTGTCCAGCAGGTGAACAGCCGTCACTTTGGCCTCGGAGACGGTCTTCTCAAGCCCTTCTCGTTCCAGGTAACTCAGCCAGCTTTGAACAAACAAGTAGGGGATAGTCACGGGAGCCTTCGTCATGCGCCCAAAAACATACGAATCGACCGAATCAACCTCTTCCCGAAGATATGTGGGAGCAAACATGACTAATTTCTTTTCCGCTGCGCCGTCCTTTAACTCTTCGTCGAATCGTCCCTCCAACTTGTCTATGAGGGCTTCGTCTGCAACCACACTTAGGTTATCGATATCTGGCCAGTATTTGCGGTAGGTCGTGCTTTTGAAAAGTTGGCTTGATCGATCCAAGACATCGCCGAGCGTCGAGAACTCTACATCCACCCGTAGGCTCGTTCCCCCTCGCAATTTCTTGCCAAGGATCTTGTGGGAAGGCACGCCGCCCACACTGGCTACTAGGTCTCGATCAAACTCAACTCCGAACTCGTCCACAGCCGACGCTCGGGGCGCGCGTTCTCGTGCAACGTGCCACTTCGCGAATACCTGTTCTATCTCGATCTCGACGAGCTTATCGGGCCGAATGGAATTGAGCGCCACGCGCCTGCCGAAATCCTTTTCTTTCCAATCATCGTCCAATTTCATCCATGCGTGCCCGAAAGGCAAAACGAAGGTCTCCGGGTCGCGCCGCACGACCAAAAGGCCCGCAGGGGACGCCCCCGTGAGAGAAAGGGCGGTCGGATCTTGCAGCACGGAGTTGAGGACGCCGACCCATTGGGGAACGGTCTCCTTAACGGGAAGAGGGAGTACGTAGCCGTCGAGCGGGGGTGCTAAGGGCAACGCTGTCTGTGGGTTGACGTGGAGGTCTTTTTCGAACGCAGAGACGCGATCCTGCCTCAGCAAATAGATACTCAGCGGAAGCTTCGCCATCTAGGACTCCTGGATAACGCTAACATGACGGTTTTCACTTATGTGGGACGATTCTAATTGATTACGGTGCGTCGTCGATTTTGGCAGCGTGGGAGGAAGAGGGTTAACACACACCTATGACCTTACGGCCCCTATCGTCATTTTATTTCCACCGCGGACGAGCTGCTCACCCTGGACTTAGCAAGGCTCGGAGCAGTCCTGCTCCTGCATCTGAAGAGCTATGAGGGATTCAACACGGTTTTCCAGAATGGACGGGCCGAGCCGGCGCTACTTCGTTGCGATGATGGAGAACCGAAACGTGGGTTTGGGACCACTGCCGTTCAAGGAGCCTGAATACGGAGCAAGGCAACCCGAGGTGATCCGGGCACTCCTCGAAGCATGGAACTGGCTTGAGCGCGAGGGAATGCTGATGCGGGATCCACCTGTGACACGTTAACGGCATACAGCGGGTCGAACTGGTAAGCGTAGCGAACTCGATGCCCCTCGACCGCCAAGAAAAATACCTCGGCTCGCCCTCGGTGAAGTCGCGGCCTGTCTCTGCCGAGACGCGAACCCTGCCGACGCCAGCGAAGAAGCGTGGGCATACATGCCCGAGTTGCTCGACGGCAAGCGCGAATCCCACCGCTGCTATGTGAGTCTGTGCAGGCCGAACTCAGCAGAAGAGAGAAAAACCTGGTTGAGTACACTGAAGAAATCGGAGGGATCGAGAAAGAGATCAAGGAGATAGAGGCACATTTTGCCCAGACCGAACTTTTGCGATTTGTGCTGAGCGAAAGATATGATCTCTTCCTGGCGATATCAGGAAGAACTCTAGTGCGCCCGCTTTTTTATCTTGCCGCGTTCATTCATTACGCCGACCCCGGTCCCCTCCGTGTACTCGATGGCTTCTTCCACAAGTTCATTGGGAACAGCTAGGTAGCGTGCTTTGCTTGACCCTTGAAGTTGGCGGACGCCTTCCTTAAACGTGGCGGCGTCGACCTCAACCTCAATCACCTGTCGAGGCGTGCGAATGTCAGCGCCTTTGTCGGAATGATATTCCGTGCCCTTCTTCTCCGCGATTTCCTTTGCAATTCTGTCGTGTTTTGTGACTCCCATCGAATTATTATTCCTTTCTAGTAAGTGGTCTTCTCCAGGACGGCATCCATGATTCGCTTATATAGCGGCCGTTTTCGATACATCATCCGGACGGCCTCGGCAAGTGTGCTCCAGGACGTAACTGTTATCCCCGAACGCTCGCCTTTAGCAGTCAAGCTTGGATACGGACAATTCTGTTTGCACGTTTCGAAAACTGGTGGATCAAAAAGCGCAGGAACAAAATGATACATCTGCTCCCCGGCATCGCTGATGCCTAGAGGAGCAATCACCATCTGAAGTAGCTGCAAGACTTCAAAACTGGCAACATTCGCAGACAGCGCGAACACATTTTCGTTTCGAAGCAATAAATCGTCCTTTGATAGCCCCTTAATGTACTCGGGATCGTCCAAGAACCCTTCTCGTTCTAAAGAAACCATCGCAGGAGTATATTGGCCGACGCACTCCAAACAGCGTCGTCTCGGCGACGATGTCTGAATCTTCCAATCAGCAGCTTTCAATTGCTGATCGGCATCAACCTCGATCCTAATCCCGCCGTCGATCACAGGTATGAGATGAGCGAACGAGATAAAGTTCAAGACGCTTCGGCCGAGCGGTCTATCGACGCATGAGAAAAGTACATCACAGTCGAGTGCGGCCCGAAATCCTTCGACTTCGCCGATACTGTGCATCACCTCGGTTACGTGGAAGTTTCGATCGGTAGCGCTTCGTCTTATTGCACGTCCTAGGGTCTTCACCTTGGGCCTGCCAAGATACGCATCCAGTCGTGTGCTATGAAGGAGGCGATCCAAGTTGTGTTTCTTTACGACATCGAAATCGATGAGCACAAGCTTGGAAATACCCGTGCGCGCTAGCGCTTCGGCGACTATCGACCCAACGCTGCCAGCACCCACGATTCCTACTTTGAGGCGGCTCAATTCCGCTTGTTTTTCATAGCCCCACGCTGAAACCGTTCGGATTTGTTCTTCGATCTCGGCCGGGGGCGGAAGAAGGTGATCCGCAAATGAAGTTCTGAGCTCAAGACCCACTGAGCGTACACTTTCACACCATTTCCGAACGTACTTGTATGGAGATTCTCTTTCCCAGAATCGCGCGCTCCAGGTACCATCAGATCCCAAAGTTAAACCGACCAGAGGCAATTCCGTTGCGGCGAAGGCCCTCGGTGCGATACCCAACTCTGCCGCGATGTCGTCATCGCTCATGTCCTGCCACCCAGGCCCCGGATGACTATGCAAGAAAGCAATTCCGCAGTTCCCCTTAAGTGCTTCACCTACCGCTCGCTCAAAATAAGGCGGGAGAAAAGACGCATTCCCATGCACCCGTCGCTCACCATCCTGCGGCAGCAAGATGTCTTCTATCAGAGCAGTTGTCCGGACCTGGCCGTGACTGGGATTCCACAGGGCAAAGCAAAGGTCTTCCTGTCCATCCCTCCGAATAAGGTGAGCATAGAGCTCTTCGGTCGAGTTTTCTGGAATTGCGACGCTGTAGTTCATTGAGTTTCGAAGAGGCGGCGTACGTGCCTCATGACATCCGCAACCGTTCTTCCCGTACTGCCCCAATGGTTCATCGGGCGACTCCAATACTGCCATTCTGCGCCAAATTGTGGGCTTTCATGAACACCGCACGCAGGGTGCGGCCCCTGCGGGGGATTGATGGGAAGAAGGCGGGGCCTTAGGTGGGGTCCAGTCGGTGGGCTGAGTGGAAAGTCCGGCGGAACTGCGAAGCCTAGTGTGATTTCCTGACCTTCGAACTTGCCAATCTCAACGGTATAAGGAAAAGACACCCGTCCATCCGGGTATTCGGTTACCTCATAGCCCATTTCTCTGAGCTGTTTTGCGAAGTCCTCAAGAGCCATATCACCGGGACACTGGCGTCGGATTGATCGAAACCGAAATGAACTTCATATGTTCATGCATATGGATTGGCTTGTTGTCTCCCTGAAACGACTTCTTTTCACGCCCTATAATTTCCACCAAGTAGTGCGTGGCAGGATCGATACCAGCGTTTTGAAGTATTTGATTCGGCGTGAGCTCGTCCTCGGTCGTCTCCTGGGGCTTACCATCTACGGTGTACTCGATAGTGTGCATAGAATTTTGTCTCCTTGGTTTAAGTGATCGTCGACCTCGTCACAGCTGAGATGCGGATGTCTTTTTCCGGTTCCATCAAAATTGTTCTTCAACCTCGATTTTCCCGTAGCGACCTGATCCAGGGGGCTCAATCTCGTTGCAGAGCTTTGTTCCGCCGTGTTCGTGATAGAGCGCCAATTCGATGTCTAGCCGATCGTCCTCGTCCACACACTCGGCATATCGGTAGTATCCAACGCGGCCTGCCTGACCGATCTTCTTCTTGATGCAGGAATTGTTCCGGTAATGATCCGAGAGTCGAGTCCCGATATCTCCCTGGCCGACGTAAACTATGTGCCTCTTGCCCGTTTGCTCGTCTCGGGATCCAACAAGATAAACGCCATCGGCGTTGATCTTGAGGTTCCCATCCAGGAACTTCTTGGGCTCTGACCACATCACTTTGAATTTCATCGTAGT